>Ga0209633_10005093_pt1 | contig 11632 bp, 13 predicted proteins | sample Cruoilmetagenom1_FD_187290 | JGI IMG/M metagenome (GOLD analysis project Ga0209633, IMG submission 187290) | Oil polluted marine microbial communities from Coal Oil Point, Santa Barbara, California, USA - Sample 1 (SPAdes) (version 2) | ecosystem: Environmental > Aquatic > Marine > Oil seeps ... | reverse complement strand
TACTGTTACAAATACTTTTTTCATTTTTACTGATATTTAATTAATATGAATTTTGCGTGTCAAATATAACTAATTCTTTATTTAAGTGCATTAAGAGTTGAATTACTGAAGTCAGCTATAATGCGTTGAAAAAAACCCTCATAATCAATTGATTATGAGGGTTTTTGCGGAGAAAGAGGGATTCGAACCCCCGGAGGTGTGACCCTCGCTGGTTTTCAAGACCAGTGCATTCGACCACTCTGCCATTTCTCCAGAATGACTTCTTTTTCGGTTGGCAAATATACAACCAATATTTAAAAATCCGAATGTTTTTTGATTTTTTTAAAAAGTGCTTAATCGATCTCCTCAAAGTCAATATAATCCTCATCAGAATGTGACTTTTTTCTTCGAGTAACTGGTGTTTTATCAATCGTTGTTTCTCCCACTTTTCCTTGAGGTTGCTGTGCTTCTTGCTGTGCTTCTTGCTGTGCTCTAAAACGATCTTCCATTTTGTTAACTGTTCTCTTTATAAACAAAGGAAACACATAACGACCTATTATTTTTAAACTGTAATAGATTATAAAAAATATCGCAAGGGTTTTTAGTAATCCAGTAAATGAAGCTTCGTACATAAATCCTGATTTTAAAAAGCAAAAATACAAATTGTTGTATTTCTTTCTTTAAATAAGACGTTAAAATGCAACAATAGTAACACGATTAATTTCTTTACTCAAAATAGCATGCAACATTTGTAGCAGTTATTTAGAATTATTATAAATAACTTTGTGCATCTAAAAACTAAGAGTATGATTATTAAGAATATATTCAATTTCTACTGGGATGGTTTTTCTAACATGACCAAAACTAGTAAAAAATTATGGTTAATCATTTTACTCAAACTCTTTATCATGTTTGCAGTGCTCAAAGTCTTTTTTTTTAAAAATCATCTCAATCAATTCACAAACGAAGAAGATAAAATTGAGCATATTTCTAAAGAACTCACTAACATAGAATAAATGAAACGAGCATGTCCAAATTTGAAACCTAAAGGAATAATTAATAGCAAACCTAAATGCTCGTTAGACAGGCATCATGTGTCACCTTTAAAGATTAAAAATTAAAACACATGAGAATACTAATACTTGGTGGTGGGTTTGCAGGAATTGAAGCAGCCATTAAACTTAGAAAATATGGCTATAAAGTTACGCTCATCTCTGATAGAGATTATATGTTTATCTATCCTGTTTCTATTTGGATTCCAACTGGTAAACGTAGTTTTGACGACACAAAATTCAATCTTTTTGATTTACAAAAAAAACATGGTTTTGATCTTTTAATTGAAAAAATTACCCATATAGATATTGAAAACCAAAAGATTAACACGGACAAAAATTCACATGACTACGACTACCTATTTATTGGTTTAGGGATGGGAAAAATGCAGATGAAAGGTTTGGAACACACGCATTCTATTTGTGGAAAACCCGAAGAATCTGTCATTATTAAAGAAGCGTTAGAAAACCTTATCGCAAAAGGAAGTGGTCATATTACCGTTGGTTTTGGCAGAAACCCTAAAGATCCTACCGCTACTGCCGTACGCGGTGGACCAGCTTTTGAATTACTCTTTAATATTAGTCTTTACCTAAAAGAAAAAGGTCTTCGTGATAAATTCAAACTGACATTCTTCGCACCGATGGATGAACCTGGAAGACGAATGGGTGAACGTGCCTATAATAAAATGGATAAGTATTTTGAACATTATCATGTTGAAACTCATTTTGGTAAAAAAATTAAAGAATTTACAGAAGATGCAATCATTTTTGCGGATGATAGTCAGCTTAAATCAGACCTAACCTTATTCATCTCTGGTGGTGAAGGTTTAGATCTTATAAAGGATACCACATTACCTTTAAATGAAGCTGGTTTTATTGAAATCAACGAACTCTGCCGTGTCGAAGGCTCAAAAAATGTCTATGCCATAGGTGATGGCGCAGCTATAATTGATCATCCTTGGGCAGCTAAGCAAGGTCATGTAGCCGAAGTCATGGCAGATGTTGCTACATACAATTTTAATAATAAAATTAAACATATAGGAAAAAGAAAAAGCTACTGGGAAAAATTACATATTGTCTGTGTGATGGATAGTGGTGATGGAGCTGCATTTGTAGTGAGAACCTCCAAAAAAGAAATTATGATTCCTTTACCCGTTGTAGGACACTGGCTTAAAAAAGCTTGGGGTTGGTATTATAAACAAAGTAAAATGAAACGCATGTTCCGCATTCCGGGCATGTAACTAATAAATATTCAATAGAAAACTATGGAACACATTGATTGGAGTTTAGTTAATTGGTCTCGTGCACAATTTGCGCTCACCGCTATGTATCACTGGCTTTTTGTACCAATAACACTAGGGATTACATTTATTATAGCAATCATGGAAACTATCTATGTCAAGACAAACAATCCGAAATGGAAAGAAATTACCAAGTTTTGGATGGGTGTTTTTGGGATAAATTTTGCCATTGGAGTTGCAACTGGTATAATACTAGAGTTTGAGTTTGGCACCAACTGGTCCAACTACTCTTGGTTTGTAGGTGATATTTTTGGCGCCCCACTTGCCATAGAAGGAATCATGGCATTTTTCATGGAGTCTACCTTTATCGCTATCATGTTTTTTGGATGGAATAAAGTGAGTAAAAAAACACACTTAGTATCCTCATGGCTCGTAGCAGTTGGGTCTAATTTATCTGGTCTTTGGATTTTAGTGGCTAATGGTTGGATGCAAAATCCTGTTGGAATGACTTTTAATCCTGACACGATGCGAAATGAAATGACCGATTTTTGGGAAGTACTTTTTAACCCAGTTGCTATCAATAAATTTTTGCATACGATTATGTCCTCCTATATTGTTGCTGCCGTTTTTGTAGTGGGAATAAGCGCTTGGTTTCTACTAAAAAACAGAGAACAATATCTTGCAAAACGTAGCATTATAGTAGCTTCTATTTTTGGAATATTTGCGAGTATAGTCACCATCGCTTCTGGAGACGAATCAGCTCGTGAAGTAGCCAAACACCAACCGATGAAATTTGCTGCAATGGAAGGATTATATGATGGGCAACAAAGCGCACCTCTGGTTGCAATAGGATTCTTTGGTGAAAAAGACCCTGAAGTTCCTAACAGAGAAGAGTTTGCATTTGAATTAAGAATTCCAAATGCACTTTCATACCTTGCTTTTATGGATCCTGATGCCTTTGTACCTGGTATAAAAGATTTAGTACACGGCAACGAAGAACAACGAATAATACCTTACGAAGAACGTATCGCCAAAGGAAAAATCTCGATAGATGCTTTAGCAGCTTACAAAAGAGCTAAAAAAAGTGGAGATGAAGAGCTAGCAGCTACGCAGCTACAACTTTTTAACGATAACTTTGAACATTTTGGATATGGCTATTATTTCGGTAAAGATCCTCATTTATTAATTCCCAATGTAAAACTGAGTTTCTATTCATTTCATATAATGGTTATTTTGGGTACGCATTTTTTACTATTGTTTATTTTACTGCTTTATTTTATGTTCAAAAAGAAACTTCCCAAAATGCGCTGGTTACTGTGGATTGCATTGTGGACAATTCCCTTAGCCTTTGTTGCGACCGAAGCGGGTTGGGTAGTAGCAGAAGTGGGTCGACAACCTTGGGTAATACAAGATTTGATGCCAAGTATTGCGGCAGTTTCGCAAATTGACACGTATAACGTACAAATCACATTTTTCTTGTTTTTTGCAGTATTCACAGCTTTATTAATCGCCGAGATTAAAATAATGCTCACTCAAATTAAAAAAGGAACACAACATTAAATCAATCTATTATGTTTGAAAAATTAAATTATTTAACGTTACAACAGTATTGGTGGGCAATTATAGCTTTGCTCGGTGCTCTTTTAGTATTCTTATTGTTTGTACAAGGTGGACAAACGCTCTTATATACTTTAGGAAAAAATGACAAAGAAAGAAGCTTATTAGTCAATTCATTAGGTAGAAAATGGGAATTCACTTTTACGACATTAGTTACTTTTGGTGGGGCATTTTTTGCCGCTTTTCCCCTATTTTATTCCACTAGTTTTAGTGGCGCCTATTGGGTTTGGATGGTAATTCTTTTTGCCTTTATTATCCAAGCCGTTTCTTATGAATTTAGAACCAAAAAGAATAATTTCTTGGGCAAACGCACCTATGAAGTTTTCTTATATATCAATGGTCTTCTAGCAACTGTTTTTTTAGGAACAGCTGTTTCAACCTTTTTTACAGGTTCGCAATTCTCTGTAGATAAAATGAATTTAGTTCGTTTAACTGGCGAAAAAATGCCAATTATTTCAGTTTGGGAAACTCCTTTTCACGGTTTAGAAGCTATTTGGACCTTAGAAAACCTCGCTTTTTTGCAAAATATTGCCTTGGGATTGGCTATTTTCTTTTTAGCTAGAACACTTGCCCTACTTTATTTTCAAAATAGTATTGATCATACAGAAATTATAAAACGTACTAAAAAACGACTCATAATTGAAGCAAGTTTATTCTTAGTATTCTTTTTATTCTGGCTCATTCGATTACTTTTCTTAAATGGATTTGCAGTCAACCCCGATACACAAGAAGTTTTTTTACAAGCCAATAAATATGCCCTCAATTTTATAGAAATGCCTGTTGTATTAATCCTATTTTTAATAGGAGTTGCATTGGTTTTATGGGGATTGTTTATATCCATTGTTAAAAATTCTGAAAATGGAATTTGGTATTCTGGTATTGGAACTGTTTTAACCGTATTTAACTTGTTTTTAATCGCTGGCTATAATAACACGGCATATTATCCTTCAACTTTTGATTTACAAAGTTCACTTACCATTATCAATAGTTCATCAAGTAAATTTACCTTAATGGTTATGGGTTATGTCTCTCTTATGGTTCCTATCGTGTTAGGCTATATTATTTTTGCTTGGCGCAAAATGAATGCGACAAAACTTACAACTACAGAAATTGAATCAGATCATCACGCATACTAAAACTTACACTTATGTACTTGAAAGAAATTATACAACTTATCTCTTGGCCAATATCTATTTATATAGTCTATAGAATTACCTTTTGGGCTATCAAAAAATTTGATAAAAAAGATATACCAAACGATTAAATAAGATTTATAAATTGAATTATAAAACTAAAGATTCTATCAACTAACACGCATTTTTAGAATCAAAAAACAATATAAAATGAAAATAGCCATCGCAACAAACGACAGAAAAACCATTGCAAAACGCACAGGTAGAGCTGCTGAATTTTCCATATACCATATTGAGAATGGAGAAATCATATCAATAGATCATCAAAAAAACACACACGAACATGAAGACCATGATAGAAATGAAGGAAATCATCGTCAAGGACCTGGTGGTGGGCATAGACATGCTAATGGTCGCGGTCAAGGAGGTGGACAAGGTCACGGTCATGGAGAACATCACCATCATCACGATCACGATCATGAACATGGAGAACATACACATGATGAAATCATTACCCAACTAAAAGGAATTGATTTACTATACGTTCGAGCTATTGGTAAATACATGAAAAAAGATCTACAAAATGGCAACATAGCCTATAAATTGGTTAAAGTAGATGAAATTGAAAAAATCATTGCAACACACTTAAAACCTGATAGTTAATTTTACACCTTACACTTATAGGTGGCTTTAAATCATTGATGATTTAATTGATTATAGTCTACATAATTTAAGTTTATAATATGTATATCTTATAGTATTGTAGACAAATAATACGTGTTGCAATTTGTATTTCCGGGTGGCCAGTTGTAAAATAAATAAAGCTTTTATTAGTACTTTCAAATAAAAAAATTATTTTTGTTTATTATTTTTACTTTAATGATAAACAATATTAAGACTGAATTTACGATAAAAGACCTAGAAAACCTTTCAGGTATTAAAGCACATACAATTCGAATCTGGGAAAAAAGATACCAACTTTTTAAACCAAAAAGAACTGACACTAATATTCGTTATTACAGCATTCAAGAATTACAAAAACTTTTAAATGTTACGCTACTTTACAATCACGGACTAAAAATATCTAAAATTGCGGCGCTATCTAGCTCAAAATTGATCTCAAATATTAAAGAACTCTCCCTAAAAAAAGGGGTTGAAGCAACAGCACTAAACGTTTTTAAAATCTCTATGCTCAACTTTGATGAAGCGCGGTTTAACGAAGTATTTGAGAAACTTATCCGAGAACATTCCTTTCGTTACATTTTTAAAAACATCTTAATCCCTTTTCTAAATGAAATTGGGTTATTGTGGCAAATTGAAAGCATTTTTCCAGCCCATGAACATTTTATCAGTAATCTAATAAAACAAAAAATTTACGCCAACATAGATGCTATAGATAAATCTAAAGGGATAGAAGAGCAAGATGTATATATATTATTTTTACCCCTAAATGAAATACATGATATCGGCCTTTTATACATTCATTACGAATTATTACTTCACGGTCACCGATCTATCTACCTAGGGCAAAGTATTCCAGATGAAAATATAATAGGACTTCAGGCAAGCTTTAAAAAAGTGAAAATTGTCACGTATTTAACCGTTGAACCTTCACAAAAATCTACACTAGAATATTTAGAAAATATTAGCCAAAATTTTAAAAAGGATAGCTCTCACAGTATTCATGCCATTGGCCAAAAAACAAAAGATATATTGAGTGAAAATGTGCAACAAAAACAAATTTTCGTATATCATTCGCCTCTTGATTTCTTAAAATTAGTATAATTTTTTTTGCAAAACTTGTTTTTGTTTAATCTTTTTTTACTTTTGTTAAACATTATGAAAAATAATATTATAATAATAGGATCAGGATTTTCGTCATTATCTGCTGCATGCTACTTAGCAAAAGCAGGTAATCAAGTGACCATTCTTGAGAAAAATGCCAGTGTTGGCGGTAGAGCGAGTATGTTTAAAAAAGAAGGTTTCAAGTTTGATATGGGGCCAACTTGGTATTGGATGCCCGATGTTTTTGAAAAAATCTTTGCTGATTTCCAAAAGAAACCAAGTGATTTTTATGATTTACAAAAGTTGAAGCCAGCCTATCAAGTATATTTTGATGTGTTAAAAAGCATCACAATAGGAGATTCAATACAAGATATCTATGAGGTTTTTGAAGCAGAAGAACAAGGCAGTGCTAAATATTTAAAGAAATTTCTTAAAGAAGCCAAAAAAAACTATGATATATCCATAAATAAAATGGTGTATAAACCAGGAGAATCTATTATTGAATTGATTAGCAAAGATACCATCATAAGAGTGAATCAATTCTTTAAAAGTATTAGTTATGATCTTAGAAAAAATATAAAAAGTCAAAAACTCATTCAAATACTAGAATTCCCAGTTATATTCTTAGGTGCAAAACCTTCCAATACGCCTAGCTTCTATAATTTTATGAACTATGCTGATTTTGGTCTGGGAACTTGGCATCCAAAAGGAGGTATGTATGAAGTTGTCAAAGCTTTTGTAACGCTTGCTGAATCCTTAGGTGTTGAGATAAAAACAAATCAAAATGTGAGCAAAATAGTGGTCACAAATAATCAAGTAACAGGTGTAGAAGTGAATAATCAATTTGTAGCAGCCGACTTAGTCGTCAGTGGTGCAGATTATCATCATTCTGAACAACTATTAGATGCAAAATACAGAATGTATTCAGAAAAGTATTGGTCTAAAAAAACTTTTGCGCCATCTTCCCTATTATTTTATGTCGGCTTTGACAAAAAGTTAAAAAATGTATCGCATCACACGCTTTTCTTTGATAGTGATTTTGACCAACATGCTGTTTCGATATACGATAAACCTGAATGGCCATCAAATCCATTATTTTATGCTAGTTTTCCCAGTATTACAGATGCTAGTTTTGCTCCAGAAGGAAAAGAGGCAGCTACATTTTTAATACCCATTGCCCCAGGAATTGAAGACACAGAAGCTATTCGAGAAGTATATTTTAATAAAATTATGGATCGTTTAGAGAATTTAACCAATCAAAAACTCAGAAAGCATCTTGTTTTTGAAAGATCGTATTGTGTGAAAGATTTCGTGCAAGATTATAATTCATACAAAGGAAATGCCTACGGATTAGCCAACATTCTCACTCAGACGGCTTTCTTGAGACCTAAATTAAAAAGTAAAAAAGTAAAAAATCTATATTTCACGGGGCAACTCACAGTTCCTGGACCTGGTGTACCACCTGCCATTATTTCGGGAAAAATTGTATCAGATTTAATCGCTAAAAACACGAACTAAAAATGACAGCAATGAGAGAGTTATTTGACGAAACATCACATCATATCAGCCAAGTTTTAACAAAAAAATACAGCACCTCCTTTTCATTGGCAGTTAGAATGTTGGCGCCTAAAATAAGACCAGCCATCTATAGCATATATGGTTTTGTACGCTTTGCTGACGAAATTGTTGATACTTTTTATGACCACAATCAAAAAAAATTAATCAACAGATTTGAAAAACATTACTACAGAGCCTATAAGAAAAACATCAGTCTTAATCCAATATTACACAGTTTTCAGCAAACGGTAAAAGAATACAACATTCCTGATGATTTAATACAGTCTTTTTTGGATAGTATGAAAATGGATTTAAAGAAATCCGTGTACAACACGAAAGAAGAATACGAACAATACATTTACGGATCGGCAGATGTCGTTGGATTAATGTGCCTCAAAGTTTTTGTGAATGGTGATCAAGAGAAATATGACTTGTTAAAGAATTCTGCAATGAGTTTGGGTACTGCCTTTCAAAAAGTAAACTTTTTAAGAGATTTTAAAGATGATGCTGAATTGCTTGATCGCTCCTATTTTCCACAAATAGATTTTAATAATTTAGATCAAGAAAAAAAGAATGCCATTATTGAAGAAATTGAACAGGATTTTAAAAAAGCCTATGTTGGCATTAAAAAATTACCGATAGAAGCAAAATTTGGCGTTTATACGGCTTACATCTACTATAGTAAATTATTAAAAAAACTAAAAAAAACGCATTATTCAAAAATACTAACCTCTCGAATCCGCGTTTCAAATCCTATGAAATTTGGTTTATTAGCAAAATCATATCTTGCGTTTAAATTAAATCTGTTGTAATGTTTAAATATGTATTCATATATCTGTTACCATTCTTTCTCAATAGCTCTCCTGTTGAAAAAGTAAGGCAACAATTTCCTTACATAAACTCATTCGATGAATGCGTCAAATTTGAAGAATTATTACAAGCTGAGACATCTGTCGATGCACAAGCTTATAGTGCTGCAATGGTATTAATGAAATCTAAATTTGTAAAATCAGTCATCAAGAAATACAGTTACTTTAAAAAAGGTAAAAATCAATTAGATCAAATAATCAACGAGCACCCAAAAAACGTCGAATTTAGGTATATTAGATATGGTTTTCAAAAAAATATTCCTTCATTCTTGGGTTATAACAACAATATTGATGAAGATTTTAAACTATTTTCTGAAGGCATCTTACCATCTGGTTTTCCAAAATCCTATAAAAAGAAAATGCTGACAAATTTATTAGATTTGAAAAACAATTCTGAAAAACAAAAACAAAAATTGAATCTTTTATACAACAAATTATGATTTTTTTTCTAACAACTTTAGGAACTTTTATCCTTATGGAGTTAGTTACTTGGCTCACACATAAATATGTGATGCATGGGTTTTTATGGTATTTACACGAAGACCATCACCAACCAGGTTATAAAGGAATTTTTGAAAGAAACGATGTGTTTTTTATCATCTTTGCGATTCCAAGCATTCTATTATTTTACTTGGGTGTACAGGGTGGTTTAAACTTTTATTTTTTTATTGGTCTCGGAATTCTATTCTATGGAATTGCCTATTTTTTAGTGCATGACGTTTTTATACATCGCAGACTAAAAATTTTTAATAAAACGAATAGTCGTTATTTAAAAGCCTTAAGAAAAGGACATAAAGCGCATCATAAACACCTTGGAAAAGAAGAAGGTGAATGTTTTGGCATGTTGTACGTTCCTAAAAAATACTATCCAGAATATGCAGCAATACAGCTATTTGACGATATTAATCATGAGTGTGTTGGTCCCTTTGGCTTATAGTTTTCATCCAAAAATGAAGCTCATAAGATGGTGGAAAACGATACTGCTTAGCATTACAATCACAGCCATCCCATTTATCATTTGGGATTTTATCTTTACAAAGTTTGGTATCTGGTCTTTTAATCCGAGCTACCATGTATCTTTTAAACTTTTGTATTTACCTATTGAAGAATGGCTTTTTTTCTGGGCAATACCCTATGCAAGTATTTTTACTCATTATGCACTTCGCTTTTATACCCCTAATTTTAAACTAACTAGCACTGCAACTAAAATAATTGGCATGATATTATTGATTATTGCACTCAGTTTAGCCGTGATCTATTGCCAACGATGGTACACCTTCGTAAACTTTAGCTTATTTAGTATGGTGCTAGGATATGGATTGTTTTCAAAACAAACCTATTTACAAAGTTTCTTCCCTAGTTTTATCATTGTTTTGATACCATTTTTAGCTGTAAACGGAATACTAACAGGTTCATTTAATTTTGACGCAATAGTACTATATGATAATTCGCAAAATTTGGGCTTTAGAATTTTTAATATTCCTATGGAAGATTTTGTCTATGCCTTTAGTCTTTTATTTAGTAGCATTTTGCTAATAGAATACTTTAATCCAATAGAAAAACATCTTACTAATGATAATTAACAAGCTAACTATTAGCCTCTTAACACTCTCATTGTCTTCAATAATCATTTCTGCACAAACTGGCGTACTAAAAGGAAAAGTATATGATGCCAATACCAATGAAATAGTTGCCTATGCAGATGTAGTGATTTCAAATACCAATCTATATACTAGTGCGAACGAATTGGGTGAATTCAGAATAGAAAGCATTCCTCCTGGTGTCTATAATATCAAAATTAGCACATTAGGCTATGAAACACAAACTCTTGCAGAGATAAGTATTGGTAGTGTGCGTGAAGTAAATTTGGATGTCTATTTACAAGAAAATGTAAAACAATTAGATGAAGTTAAAATAACAAGTAAAATCTTTAAAAGAGATGCCGAAAGCCCCGTAAGTGTCACGCGATTGGGTGCCACAGAGATTTACAGAAGTCCTGGCGCAAATCGTGATATTTCTTCCGTAGTTCAAACCTTGCCTGGCGTTGCAACTACCGCTTCTTTTAGAAACGACTTAATTGTTCGTGGTGGTGCTCCAGGCGAAAATAAATTCTATTTAGATGGTATAGAAATACCCAATATCAATCATTTTGCTACGCAGGGATCTTCTGGAGGACCAGTTGGTATGATCAATGTCAACTTCATTAAAAATGTAGATTTTTACACCGGTTCTTTTCCTTCCTCAAGAGGAAATGCACTAAGTTCTATCATGGATATTACTTCTAAAAAAGGAAATACTGATAAATTATCGGGTACTTTTACTTTGGGATCTAGTGACTTCGGATTGACTTTAGATACGCCAACAGGTGAAAACTCAAGCATGCTATTTTCAGTAAGACG
>Ga0209633_10005092_pt1 | contig 11632 bp, 8 predicted proteins | sample Cruoilmetagenom1_FD_187290 | JGI IMG/M metagenome (GOLD analysis project Ga0209633, IMG submission 187290) | Oil polluted marine microbial communities from Coal Oil Point, Santa Barbara, California, USA - Sample 1 (SPAdes) (version 2) | ecosystem: Environmental > Aquatic > Marine > Oil seeps ... | reverse complement strand
GACATCCATGCAGATATCGTAGTGGCACAGATGAAATTGGCGTTAGACAAGTATCATGGTGACCAGGCAGATAAGACGGTTATGAAAATAACTGGTGCTGTACGTGATCCACGTGGTGCCATACGAGAGTATAAGAATGAAAGACTGCCAAACATCGCTGTAACAGTAGACCTTCTCACTACGGGGATAGATGTACCCCCGATAGTCAATCTTGTTTTTTTACGCAGGGTACGTTCCCGTATCTTGTACGAACAGATGAAAGGACGTGCGACCAGACTTTGCCCAGACATAGACAAAGATGTATTTCGCATCTTTGATGCGGTAGGACTTTATAAGGTACTTGAAAAAGTAGATACCATGAAGCCCATTGTCCAGCAGGTCACTACTACTTTTGAGCAACTCATTGATGACCTGAACGATGAATCATCCTACCAGCTAAGCGGAGAAGCCTATGGCGAAGCTGGGGACAAAACACATGCACAAGATGTTCATGACCAGCTCATAGCAAAACTCCAGAGAATTGTACGCCGTGCAAAGAAGATAGAAAAATTTCCAGAAGCCAAAGAGCCATTAGCACTTTTAGATACATTGATAAAAGAGAAACTCTCTTGTACTTTTGGTGAATTACCTAAAAAGCTTAAAGAGATGACTCCACAAGAAGTAGGAGCATTCTTTAAAGCACATCCTCAAATCTTGGACTTTATGGTAGATCTCCGAGAGGGCTTACGTATTAATTCGAACGATTTAGTTATTTCTAGCCATGAAGATGAGCTTATTTCTGTCAATCGTGGCTTTGGTAAAGATGATCAAGGCAATGAGGTAAAAGCACCAGAAGACTACCTAGAGAGTTTCAATCAATTCATCAAAGAAAATGTCAATAAAATAGCAGCTCTCACAGCAGTCGTGACACGCCCTAGAGACTTAACCAGAGAAGACCTAAAGTCTTTACGCCTGATGTTGAGTGAGCACAACTTTAGTGAAACACATCTTCATACTGCATGGAAAGAAGCTAAAAATGAAGATATCGCTGCAACTATCATAGGGTATATACGCTCTTCTGCATTAGGTAGTCCTTTGATACCGTATGAACAAAGGGTCGATAATGCCCTCATAAAGATAAAAACTTCTCAAAAATGGACTCCAAACCAGCAAAGATGGCTAGAAAGGCTGGCTAAACAGCTCAAAGCTAACATTATTTTAGACAATGAGGCATTTGATGCTTCACCGTTTAAAGAAAATGGTGGTAGAGAGCGTATAGAAAACTTCTTTGATGGAAAACTAGATACCATACTCGATGATTTTTCCACGTATATGTGGGAAGAAACTGCATAACACTAAACAATTATAAAAAGGCGACAAATGAACACAAATGACATAGTAAGTAAACTATGGAACCTCTGTAACATACTTAAAGATGACGGTATTACATACCACCAGTATGTAACAGAACTGACTCTACTTATATTCTTAAAAATGGCAAAAGAGACAAAGGTAGAAGACCGCCTACCAGAAGACTACCGATGGGATGATCTCTCTGCTATGGATGGCGTAGATCAGTACCATTTCTACAGAGAACTACTTGTCAAGCTAGAAGCAGCCGATGATAAACTAGTAGCTGCCATCTATCAGGGAGCCAATACCAACATAAGAGAACCTAAGTACCTCTCTCAGCTCATCGATGATATCAATAAACTTGAGTGGTATGGGCTTGAGAGAGAAGATCTAGGTGATATGTATGAAGGTCTGCTAGAAAAGAATGCGAACGAGACTAAATCGGGTGCAGGTCAATACTTTACGCCTCGTGTACTTATTGACTCTATGGTGCGTTTGATGAAACCACAAATAGGCGAAATAATTCAAGACCCAGCTGCAGGTACAGGCGGTTTTTTACTCGCTGCAAATAAAATGCTAACTAAAGATGATAAATATTTTGAGCTTGGAGAAGATGAGATAGCATTTCAAAAAAACAAAGCGATAGTTGGTATGGAGTTAGTACCTGATACACATAGATTAGCACTTATGAATACCATGTTACATAACCTTGAAGGTGGCTCACAAGGGGTGATACGTCTGGGCAACTCACTCTCTGCTGATGGTCAAAACCTCCCCAAAGCAGACTTGATCCTCTCAAATCCTCCTTTTGGTACAAAAAAGGGTGGAGGACTGCCTACACGTGACGACTTTACTTACCCTACATCTAACAAGCAGTTATCATTCTTACAGCATATCTACAGAGGGTTAAAGGCTGGAGGAAGAGCAGCTATCGTCCTACCTGATAATGTACTGTTTGAAGGCAATATTGGCAAGCAGATACGCCAAGACCTTATGAACAAGTGTAATCTCCATACCATACTTAGACTCCCTACGGGCATCTTCTATGCCCAAGGAGTCAAAACCAATGTGCTCTTTTTTGAAAGAGGTAAAACAGACATGGACAATACCAAAGAGGTATGGGTTTATGACCTTAGAGCCAATATGCCAAAGTTTGGTAAACGTACACCTCTTACGGCTAAGCACTTTGAAGAGTTTGAAAAAGCTTATGAGTCAAAGAAGAGAATAGATGAGGGAGAAGAGGGGCGTTTTAGATGTTTTTCAAGAGCGTACATAGAGAAGCATGATGACTCTCTCGATATCTCATGGCTTAAAGATGACAGTTTAGAAGATGCAGCTGATCTGCCGAGACCTGATGTTTTGGCTACGGAAGCTATGGAGGAACTTTCAGGGGCTATGAATGACCTTGAAACGTTAATGGTACAGCTTGGGATAGAGGTGGAAGAGTGAATTTCCCAAAGGGATGGGCTAAATGTGTATTAGGTGATTATCTTTTTGTAAAAAATGGTTTTGCTTTTAAAAGTAAAGATTATATTGAAGAAGGTATACCTCTAGTAAGAATTTCTGATATCAAGAAGCAAAAAGTCTCTTCTGAAAAATCAGTTAAAGTATCTGAAAATAATGTACCTGAAGGTTTTGAACTTGAATATGGTGATTTATTAATTGCTATGTCTGGAGCTACAACAGGTAAAACAGGTGTGTACTTGGAAAATTCATACGCAGTACAAAATCAACGAGTAGGAAATATAAAACTTCGATCATCAATTAATGGTGATTCTAAATTTCGTAATTTATTAATTCAAGGTTTGTCTAGTACTATTTTTGATCTAGCATATGGTGGAGCACAACCAAATATATCTCCAACAGTTTTAGAAAGTATAGACATACTTTTACCTCCCCTAAACGAACAAAAACGCATAGCCAAAAAACTAGATGAGCTACTTGTCACCGTTGAGAGCATCAAAATCCACCTTGACAATGCCCCAACCATCATCAAACGCTTCCGCCAATCCATCCTTGCTGCAGCTACCTCTGGGAAGCTTACTGAAGAGTGGAGGGAAGAGAATGGGGTTACTGAAGACTGGGAAGAATTAACTGTTGATGATGTTGCAAGAGTTGGAACAGGGAACACGCCATTAAAGTCAAATACATCTTTTTATGAAAATGGGGACATACCTTGGCTTACTAGTTCTGTAACGGGTAATCCTTTTGTTTATGAAGCAGATAAGTTTGTTACACAAAAAGCAATAGATGAATGTAGATTAAAACTTTATGAATCAGGTACATTACTTGTGGCAATGTACGGAGAAGGTAAAACAAGAGGTCAAGTAACTGAGTTAACTTTCCCCGCATCAATCAATCAAGCATGCGCTGCAATAATAGTAAATGAAGATAAGATTGTTAAATCTTATCTAAAAATGCGTTTACAAGAAAATTATGCTGTAATTCGTATGCTTGCAGAAGGCGGAAATCAACCTAATTTGAATTTATCCAAAGTAAGATCCATTACAGTTCCTACACCATCTCCGGAAGAACAAAAAGAGATAGTATCCCAAGTAGAATCACTCTTCTCATTAGCAGACAGTATGGAAGATAAAATAGAAGCTACCCAAAAACGTGTAGACAAACTCACCCAAAGCATCTTAGCCAAAGCCTTTAGAGGAGAACTTGTGGATCAAGATCCTAATGATGAAAGTGCAGATAAGTTGTTGGAGAGGATAAAGGTAGAGAAAGAGGCTGTGAAGCCGAAGAAAACTAGAGGGAAGAAATAAAATGGGGTTGAACTATAGAGAAGATAAACATTTAGACTTTTTGAAAGATCAAGACAATGGAAATTTAGATGTATTAGTGAAACTATTAATGTATGACAAAGATGGTGAGAAAAGGTACGCAGAGGAATTGTCAGGTTGTGAGCAATATAGGGAACATAAACCAAATCATCAAAAATATTGGCATTTGATTGCAGCAGAATATCAGACATTTGGTGGTAATAGTATTGTAAATATATTTCGTTCACAAGGAGTACCTTATGATGAGATATTAAGAGATGTTTGTGGAGAAATGGATGTAAAGTTTTCGGAAAATGATAGGGTTGTTGATATAGAATTAGAACTACTATCAAAAGTTGGAGCAAAAGTTATTGAGGAGATGTCAATTGAAGAAAGAGAAAGGTTTTTAAAAGATTTAAACATAGACACTACAAACCTAACGAAACAGGCAACTTTACTAGCTATGCAAACTGCAATACGAGGTAGTGGATTTATGGCATATCAATTTGCTGTCATTATTGCAAATACTATAGCAAAACAATTGCTGGGACATGGATTAAAACTTGTTGCAAATGCTGGAATGGTTAGAGCCATAGGAGCATTTGCAGGACCATTTGGATTGGCCGCAACTGGGATATGGTCACTTATAGACTTATCGGGAGCTGCCTACAGGGTAACGATACCTGCGAGTATATACATTGCTGCTCTGCGTCAAGCTGAGTTAAATAAAAATTATTTTGAAATGAAATGCCCGAACTGTGATGCCATAATATTAGATAGAGATATTGATACATGTCAACAATGTGGAGAGGAATATAGATAATGAATGAAGTACATATATTAGATTTTGAGAAGCTCGATTTTGAAATACTTAAGAAAATTGAAACGGGTGTTTATAATGTTTTTAATGGTGTTGTAAGAGATGAGAAGGGGGCTATCGTTAAAGAGATACCTACAAAAGTTTTGGAGTTAACAAAAAAGGAGTTAGAAAATCTTCCATCATGTATTGCGAAAGGGCAAGGGACAGTTATTGCTGCAACTGCTATATCTACAACCATAATTTTGGGTGCTATTGTTGTAGCCACAAAAATAATTGTCAATAAGTTAGATGAGATTCAAAAAGGAATTAACGCTATTGAGAAAGAGCTACAAGATCAAAATCAATTTCAATACTTCTTGCAATTAAAAAATTATGTAGCTGCTAGTGAATCTTTGAGAGAGTTATTGAATAGCCCTGAATGTATAGAGGAAAATAGAGACTTAATAGCTCTGAAGTTGAATGAGGTGTCTATACAACGTCATGGGCTTATGTTAACTTTTCGAGAACGGTTACACAATGTAGAAAAAGTATCACTAGCACATAAAGAAGAGATAGTAACATTTTTAGAAAATAGTATTGCACTCTTGCCAAAAATTGCATATGTTGAGAGTGAAGGTGCTAAGGCAATAGGTCGCTATAAGCTTTCCAAAACAATAAATGAACAATTTAGCCCAGCCTATAGAAGAATTGAAAATAATTACATATTGTTTTTAGAAGATGAGCTAAATAAATCTATCAAAGGTGAAAGTGATTTATCTAAAAATATTATAAATAATATAAAGCAAAAAGCAAAGATTGAATTTGAAATAAATAATTCTTTATTGTATACCCGAGAAAAGAGTAAAAGTTTATCACTATAAGGGCTTAAGATAATAAAAGCCGAAGAAAATTTGAAATAAAAAGGGGGTAGTTTTGGAATTGGTTTATTTGTGGGTTGAGGATTATAATGGTATTAAAAATAAGAATTTGAATTTTGGTTCTAAATATAGATGTGACTTTACTCCAATAAGAAAAAATAAGGAGATTGTATCAGGTACTTTAAATATTGAGTACAATGAAGATAATCAATATATGGATTCATTTTTTGGAAATAATATTAAAGTTTCTGCTGTAGCTGGGAAGAATGGTAGTGGTAAAAGTAGCTTACTTGATTTGATTTGGAATGGACAATTAAATCAAGATAAAAAGTTTTTTGCTATCTTTGAAAATGATAATGGCCAACTTCATCTTATTGCAGCAGAAGCAACTCAAAATTTAAAACCAATGTCTTCATCTAGTTATAAAATTTCTTTTTCTGTGAAGCATAATACAACGGATATAGATAAATTAACAGCATTTTTATTTACCAATGAAGCTATTTGCATAAATCCTATATCTAACCATCTCCAAATAGCATCAAGTCAGGTATTTAGTTCAGTAGAATGTGAAATTAAGTCAAAAATAAACAAATTTTCACAATCTACATTTAGTATTGTAAATGACATTGAAAATTATATTGGAAATACAAGTTTAACGAATGAATCAATTGAAAAAGCAAGTAAATATTTCAAGGAATTTAGAACTGGTTTATTATCTTATGAAAAATTAGAACTAGATATTTCGTCTAATATTTTTGAAAAATCTTTAGCAATAATTTATGATGATAATATACCATGGTATGATGATTTTGAAAAACCTGAAAAGGTATATATTGGGATTGATGTGCAGAAATGGGAGGAGTTTTCCCTTACTCATGAAGGCTTTCCAACTATACAGAATGTAAGTAGCATAGAAGAAAAAGTTTTTATTTATTATACTTTAAAGTGGTTTGATTATATAGATAATGAATCAAACTTACCAAGTGAAGTACGTGAACAATATATGTCTATCTATAGAAAATATTTTAAAAAAGCTAGATTGAATTTGAAAGATATAAGTCAGCTATATAAAGATATGGTTGAAGAATATAGTTATAGTACTCCTAAAGTATTATCAACAATAGGTTTTAAGTTAGCAAAAGATTATTTTATAAAGTTAGAAGAAGTATGGAATATTATTCAGAAATTAAAACAAAAAAATATTATTAAAGATGATTCGATGTTTCTTGATATAAATAAAGAAAATAAGAGAGCGCTTATACAAAAGTTTGTAGAATCTCATATTTCTCTAGTGAAAGAAGGCATAAATATTCCAAGCTTATTACAGTATAAGTTTTTTCCTTTCTTAAGCTCTGGTCACCAAAGTACATTAGAAACTTTTGCAACACTATACGACAAGATATCTTCGATAGAAGATAATAAGATTATTTTGCTTTTAGATGAGATTGAAGCATATTTACACCCGCGTTGGCAAAGAGACTTTATTTTTTTATTGATTAATTTTTTGAATATTAAGTTTGAAGATAAAAAGTTTCATATTATTCTTGCTACTCATTCTACATTTATACTTGCTGATATTCCTAAAGATAATATTGTTTTTCTTGGGGAAAAGGATAATATAGATCAGACTTTTGGAGCCAACATCCATACTCTTTTAAGTGATGGATTTTTCATGGATGATGGTTTGATGGGAAAATTTGCAAAAGAGAAAATAAATAAAATTATAAAAAACCTAAATAATGAAGATTATAACCCCATAGAAGATGAAAAGAAAAAAACATTATTGATCATAAAAAATATCGGAGAACCTTTTTTAAAGAAAAAACTTCAAGATATGTTTTATAGAAAATTTGATGATCTATATTTAAAAGCAGCTAGAAAAAAAGAATTATTAGAAGAACAAGCAAGAATTAACTATGAGTTGGAAGATTATGATTAATATTCCATATCCCAGTGAAATAACATTAGATAAGTTTTTTCAGATGAGAAAAGGTGCAATACTATATAGAATAAAAGTTATTAAACAGGCAAAATCTGTTTCTATAAAAGGTAAAAAATATAGAATCTCCCCGTATATAAGAAAGGTATTAACACGTTTACAAGATGAAGAAAAACTAAGAGAAGTGTTGTTAGCTAAACCTGAAAAACTAGTTCAAATAATAGAAGAATTTGAAGAAAAGTATCGTAAAGTAAGATATACAAAAGAATATATAAATAAAGTTTTATATCGAATCTTTGTTGACTATGGTTATGACGAGATAAATAAATTAGATTTTATAGATAATATCAAGTTAGGAAGTTGTCCTTATTGTAATAGAAATTACATTTATACGACTTCAAAGAAAGGTACAGTAAAACCTGAAATTGACCACTTCTACCCTAAGAGTCTTTATCCGTATTTAGCTTGTTCTTATTTCAATTTAATACCTTCATGCCCCACATGTAATGGATTTGGTGCAAAAGAAGCTAAAGATACTTTACGTGACTATCCTATATCTAATCCATATACAATTAAAGAGATTGATTTTCAGTTTACCATAACTCCTGAAGACATTGATTTTATTAATGTCGAAAGTGAACATTATAATTATGATAATTTTGAAATAGAGTTATATGGGAATAAGGCTAACTTGGATGTTTTTCATTTAGAAGAGTTGTATAGCCAACATAAAGACATTGTTTTAGAGTTATTAGTTAAAAGAGCATATTACCCAAGAAGTTATATAAGAGATTTAGCAAATTACGGATTTTCACCAGATGAAATTTATAGATATCTATTTTCTAATTATAATAAATATGAAGATTTACATAAAAGACCTATGTCAAAATTAGTGAGAGATATAGCTACTGAATTAGAATTCATGAAGGAATTTAATGGACAATAAACAATTTTTACAAGCATATGAAAATAAGATTACCATAGAAGATGAAATCCTTTTAGTAAACGGAACGATTTATACAGAATTGGCCAAAGACGACACAGGTGAAGTGACTGTAGAGTATAAACTGCCTACTAAGACGGAAGCTGAGCTCACAGCTAAAGCTTTAGAACTTGCACGCAAGTTTTATAAACAGTCATTAGAGAAACTATTGTCTGCCGAACAATTACTTGTACTCACTGGAGCAGGTAGCTCAAAAGATGATGCAGTGTTTGGTGGTAAGTTGATGCCTGAGTTATGGGATATCGCTACAACCATAGTAGAAGGTACTTATACTTTTCAAGACCTCCTTATTGCACTGGAGATACCTGATGATGTGAAAGATGCTAATGACTTGGAAAGTTTACTCTCCAGAGCTAAATTGTATCTATCTTTTAAAGAAGATGCGCAGGTATCAATATTTGTAGACAAGATAGAACAGATGATCTACGAACAGTGTAATTTCCAATTGCATGATAAGTCTGTACATCTGGAATTCATAAAACAGCTAACCAACAGAAAGAGCAAACAAGGCAGACTCAAAGTGTTTACGACCAACTATGACACAGCCTTTGAACAGTCAGGCTCAGAAGGTGGCTATGTCCTGATAGACGGGTTTTCTTTTACCCAACCTAGAAAGTTTAATGGGAAGTACTTTGATTACGACATCGTTATAAGAGAGGGGAGTCGTATAGCAGCAGATGAGAACTTCGCTTCGAATGTATTTCACCTTTACAAGTTACATGGTTCGGTGAATTGGGAGAAGAGAGCAGAAGAGGTAGTACAGGTAGACAACCCGGCAAAAGCTCTAATGATTTACCCGAACAATAATAAGTATGAATCCTCTTACGAACAGCCATACTTTGAGATGATGAGTAGACTGCAATCAGAACTAAGAAAAAAAGGAACTAATACCTTGATAGTCGTAGGGTTTAGTTTTGCAGATAAACACATCTTTACCATGATCAAAGAAGCACTCAACCATAATGCAAGTCTAAACCTTATCGTCATAGAACCGTTTATCAATCCAACAGTGAATGATAACTTCAAATACTTGTATGAGTATGCAGAGAAGAGTAATCAAGTCATCATAGTAGGTGAGTACTTTAAAGAGTTTGTAGGGCAAATGCCAAAGAGTAATTACTTTACCCAAACAGAAGAGACTCATGGATAAGATGCCTTTTGATAATGAAAAGTTTGTAGGATATATCTCAAAGGTTACACCTTATTTCTCGACAATACATTTTCCCTCTTCGACACTGCTCAAAAAGTTTTGGCACTACCACGAAGAGCTTACAGGTGGTGTTGTAGGGCAGTACGTGGTCATAGAAGGTGAAAACTATGGATTTCTAGGGCGTATACAAGAGATAGCCTTACCAGAGAAAGAACAGGTATTCTTGGGAGAGAATTCTTTTTATGATTCAGACTTTCATCCTCAGGGAAAACTGGAAATACTACTCTCATTCAATTACTATAGTGATAACATAGAAAAAGGATTAGACAGATACCCTGCAGTAGGTTCAAAAGTCTACCTATGCTCCTCTGAACTCTTAAAAGAATTGTTTTTAAAAGCTAAGGATGGGGAGCATGAGTTTGATATAGCCCAATTAACAGATCATCTGAAAACATCTTTACCGTTAAACCCAAATGATCTCTTTGGAAGACACTGTGCCATCGTAGGAACTACAGGTGGTGGTAAGAGTTATACTATAGCAAGGATACTGGAAGAGTTTATCAATAAAAGTAGATCAAAAGCGATACTTATAGATGCGACAGGGGAATATGAAAGATTTTATACTCTACCTAAAGTGAAGGTGGTGAAGTTTGGTGATCCAACCGAAAGTACTTTTTTTCATTATTCACGATTACGAGTAATGGATTTAGTTGCACTCTTTAGACCAAGTGAAGGGACACAAAAACCTAAGCTAATTGAAGCGATTAAGAGTTTGAAGTTAGTGAAAGCTTTGCAAGATAATGATGGGTATGCTCAGAATATATATGAAAAGACCGGTACAGCAAAAGCAGATTTTCATGCTGCATGTAGTGTTCATAGGCAAATCTTAGAATCAGAAACAAGTGATTTTAATTTATCTAACCTCACACATCAAATACATGAGGAATGTATAAAAACGGGTACTCGTACGCATTTTGGTGACATAAACTATGCAGAACGAAGTTACGTTGCCTCTTTGATGGGTCGTATAGATTCAATTAAGGGAAACCGTTATTTTAAAACAATTTTTGGATTTGATAAAGAAGCAGATGATGCCAATGAGTTTAATAAACAGTTGGAGCATTTTCTAAGTGATGACAGTGAAGAACAGCTATTTATTATTTCACTAAAAGATGCATCATTTGAGCGAGGATTACGTGAGATACTTGTAAACGCGATAGGTAGTTATTTACTTGAAGAAGCAAGAGATTATAAATTTAAGACAGCACCTGTTGTTTTATTCTTAGACGAAGCACACCAGTTTTTGAAGAAAACAATTACAGATGATTTTTTCAATGATTTAGAATTAGATGCTTTTGACAAGATAGCCAAAGAGTGTAGAAAACACGGCTTATTCCTATGCATATCAACACAAATGCCACGAGATATCCCCATCGGAACACTAAGTCAGATAGGTACATTCATCGTGCATAGGCTCATTAATGAATTTGACAGAAGTGTCATAGAAAAAGCATGTGCTGAAGGCAATAAACATTCCCTAGCATATCTACCCATGTTAAAGGCAGGGGAGGCATTACTGGTAAGTATAGAAATGCCTATGCCAATCATGGTTAAAATGAAAGAACCAATGATTAAACCTTATTCTGATACACCGAAGTTGTTGTAAAGGGAGTGTTAGAAATTCCGTGTCAGTCTGATAAAATACAATCAAGGACTGACAATGAAAGAAGAAATAGAGTTTGACTTCGATGAAATACTCGATG
>Ga0209633_10005091_pt1 | contig 11635 bp, 10 predicted proteins | sample Cruoilmetagenom1_FD_187290 | JGI IMG/M metagenome (GOLD analysis project Ga0209633, IMG submission 187290) | Oil polluted marine microbial communities from Coal Oil Point, Santa Barbara, California, USA - Sample 1 (SPAdes) (version 2) | ecosystem: Environmental > Aquatic > Marine > Oil seeps ... | reverse complement strand
TTTGTTGACAATGCCCCTGCCGGAAGATATACTTTGGCGAGAGAGTGGTATGAAGTGGGAAATTGTGGGTATCTCTGGAGAGATTTATGTTCCGAGGCAGTTTTGAACATACCGTAGACTCCAAGGGCAGGGTGAGTGTGCCGTCCAGGTTTCGCGACATCCTGGAGGATCACTACGACGGCAAACTGGTGCTGACCCTGGACTTCGACCGCTGTCTCGCCGTATATCCTCTCGAGGAATGGGAGAAGCTTGAGGAAAAAATACGCCTTCTCCCCATGATGCAGAAAGAAGTCAAGGAGTTCATGCGGTTTTTCTTTTCCCTGGCAACGGAGTGCGAGGTCGACAAACAGGGGCGCCTCCTGATCCCCCCGGTGCTCCGCGATCGGGCGGGGATAAACAAAAACGTACTTCTCGTCGGCATCATAAACAAGATGGAAATATGGGACGCCAAGGCATGGGAAACGAGAAACTCTCAGAATGCGGAAACCATCACCGAGGCGCTGGCATCCCTGGGCCTGTGATGTATGGACCAAAAAATTAAAGTATATCAGATGAACCTCGAAGGTGAGGTCGACGCAGCGAAGGTCGAGGAGATCAGCCGGGTCGTCGGACAGTTGATCAAAGGTGATACGTATGGCCTGATCCTGAATTTTGAAGCGGCGGAGCATATTCATTTCAGGACACTGCATACGCTCGTGGCGGAAAAGAAACGGCTCCATTCCTTCGGTGGAGATATTCGTCTCGCGGGGATGTCCGATTATATTAAGAACATATTCCGCACCACCGGTGTGCTCGACGAATTTCAGGTTTTCGCCAAGGCACAGCAGGCCGCGAAGAGCTTCGGCGTGTCAAAGCCGGCCACGGATCTTCCGCTGGGGCTGTGAGGGAGAGAATGCGGGTTGCGGAATGCGGATTGCAGAACGTTCCTGTCGAGGATTATGGAATGAGCAACAATCCGAAATCCGAAATCCGAAATCAAGAAATACGCCATCTGCCCGTTCTGCTGCACGAGGCCGTGGATCTGCTCGCTCCGAGAGCGGGCGGTGTGTATGTTGACGGGACCCTCGGCGCAGGAGGGCACGGCGAGGAGATCCTGAAGCGTTCAGCGCCGGACGGCATCTTGATCGGCCTGGACCAGGACGCAGAGGCCATTGAGCGGAGCCGCGAACGACTCGCGGCATATGGCGGCCGCGTTCTTCTGCGGCAGGAAAACGTGCGGCATGCCGGCGCTGTTCTGGCTGAGCTCGGATACGGGACCGTGGACGGGGCGCTGCTGGACCTCGGTGTTTCCTGGTTTCACCTCAAGACGCCCGGGCGGGGTTTCAGCTTCGCGCTGGACGGCCCGCTCGATATGCGTATGGATAGGCGCATGCCGCAGACCGCGGCGGACCTGGTGAACACGCTGTCCCACGGCGAGCTGGCGCGGATCATACGCGAGTATGGAGAAGAGAAAAAGGCGGGTGTCATTGCCAGGGCTATCGAGAGGGAGAGGGCCCGGGGACCCATCACGAGTACCGTCCACCTTGCCGGGATAATCGCGAGCGTATTCCCCCCCTATCCTTTCCGGCGCATTCATCCCGCCACGCGGACATTTCAGGCCCTGCGGATCGCGGTAAACGACGAGATGGCGTCACTCGGCGAGGGACTGCGCCAGCTCGTCGATGTCCTGAAGCCCGGCGGAAGGATCGCCGTCATATCGTTCCACTCACTCGAGGACCGGATCGTGAAGCAGACGTTCGCGGCCTCAGCGAAGGGATGTATCTGTCCGCCCCGGATGCCGGTGTGCGCCTGCGGGCACCAGCCGGGCGTACGAATACTGACAAAGAGGCCGGTTCTCCCCGGACCGGAAGAGACGGAGAACAATCCGGCGTCGCGCAGCGCAAAATTGCGTGCCGCGGAGAAGGTATAACGGCATCAGGTGGGCCGCGAACGGATTTCGCCGCCGGCTCTCGGTGTTTAAATTCGTGAACATCGGCGGCAAGAGGAACAGATGAACGCGAGGACGGGAAATATCGGTGTTTATTTCTTCGAGCGGAGCCGGAAGGGAAACCTGCGCCGGGTGCTCCTGATCGGCCTGATCTGCGCCGGTTTGCTCCTGTATGTCGGCGGGAAGGTCAGGATTGTGGGGCTTGGTTACCAGATCCAGGAACTGGAGCGGGAGACGAGGGAACTGGAGCGGGTAAACCGGTCGCTCAGGATCGAGGCATCCAGCCTGTCCTCTCCCGAGCGGATCGAAACAATCGCCGGCAAGCGGCTCGGCATGGTCAGGCCGAAGAAAAAAAACGTCGTCGTGGTGAAGAGAAAGAAGTAGCGGCAGAGACGTATTGCAGAGTCCAAACCGAAGGGCATCAGGCGTGGGGTGTGCAAAAAAAGGATAGGGAGCGATGGACAGGCGAGGCAGGGTTCTCATAGTCTTTGTTGTCATGGCGCTGGGCTTCGGGCTTGTTGCGGCACGGCTGGTTGACCTGCAGATTCTGAAAGGTGACGAGCTTGCGGCCCGTGCCGAGCGGCAGCAGCAGCGGGTGGTCAAGCTCAAACCGAAGCGGGGGACCATCTACGACCGAATGGGCCGTGAGCTTGCCGTGAGCCTCGACGTCGATTCCGTCTTTGGAGTCCCCTCACTGGTCGGCAATCCGCGGAGGCTTGCCAGGAGGCTTGCGCGGATTCTGGACAAAGATCCGCGCCCCCTCGAGCGTAAACTTTCGAGCGACCGGCACTTCGTCTGGCTCAGCCGCAAGGTTGCGCCCGTCGTAACGAGAAAAATCAAAAATCTCGGCACCCGCGAGGTCGGCCTGCTCGTCGAATCACGGAGGTTTTATCCCCAGAAAAACCTTGCCGGGACGGCGATCGGTTTTACGGGGATAGATAATGAAGGCCTTGAAGGGGTCGAGCTTTCGTACGATTCCGTCCTGCGCGGCACGAGCGGCTGGGTGCTTGCCGAGAAAGATGCCGTCGGGCGCACCGTCTTCCCCGGCGGGCCTGCATTCCAGTACCGCCTGTCGAAGCAAGGCAAGGACATCGTGCTTACCATCGACAGCGTGATCCAACACATTGTCGAGAAAGAGCTCGATGCGGCCCTGGAGCGGTCACAGGCCAAGAGCGGTATTGGTCTGGTTATGGATCCCCGCACCGGGGAAGTGCTTGCCCTGACCGTCCGGTCCGGCGCGAAGGGCAGAGCGGCATTCAATCCGAACACGCCGCTCAGGTCGCGGCCGGCAGAGTGGCGGAACCGGGCAATAACGGACGCCTTCGAGCCGGGGTCTATCTTCAAGCCGATCCTTGCTGCAGCGGCGTTGGAAGAAAAGCTCGTGAGCCCCCAGGAGCAGTTCGACTGCAGCGAGGGCCGGATTCACGTCGGAGGCCGGGTGATCCGCGACGCCTCGCCGCACGGTACGCTGACCTTTATTGACGTGATCTCTGACTCAAGTAACGTGGGCACGATTCAGGTAGGCCTCCGCCTCGGAACGAAGCGGTTCTATAGATACATCCGGGACTTCGGATTTGGAAGCAAAACAGGGGTGGACCTCCCCGGGGAGATTGGCGGACTGGTCAAGGACTACCCTCAGTGGAATGAAATGTCCCTCGGTGCTATTTCCATAGGTCAGGCTATCGGCGTCACGCCGATCCAGATGGTTCAGGCGTTCTCCGCGCTGGCGAATGGGGGAACGCTTATGAAACCCTATATCGTGTCTGAAGTGATCGATGGGAACAGTGGGAGAGGCAAAAAATTCAAGCCCCAGCCGGTACGGCGCGTCATTTCCAAGGGGACGCACAAAAAACTGAACACGATTTTACAGCACGTGATTCTCACCGGTACGGGCATGAAGGCCAAGCCCGTGGGCTACACTGCCGCCGGGAAAACCGGCACGGCCCAGAAAATCGATCCGAAAACCGCGGCGTATTCGCCTCGTGATTATATGAGTTCCTTCATCGGGTATGCGCCGGCCGAGAATCCGAGACTCGTCATCCTCGTGACGCTCGACAGCCCCCGGGGGGTCGTGCTGGGCGGTATGGTGGCCGCCCCGGTATTCAAGGCGGTGGCCGAAAAAAGCCTGGCCTATCTTCAGGTGCCGCCCGACGATGTCGGGGGCACGATGCTGTTGGTGGCAAAATGAAGCTCGGGACCCTTTTAACGGAGGCTGGTATTACGGCGTTGCCGTCTGACGGAATCGACAAGGATGTCCTGGCTATCGTCCAGGACTCCCGCAGCGTAACACCCGGTTCGTTGTTTGTGGCTGTCCAGGGATTTCACGCCGACGGCCATCAGTTTATTCCGCAGGCAATGCAGCAGGGCGCTGTGGCGGTTGTCGCAGGAGAGAAGCGTGGTGTCTCCGTCTCCGCCGATACCCCGCTTATTCAGGTCCCCGATTCGCGCGTGGCCCTGGCGTTCCTGGCCGATGTCTTCTACGGCCGCCCGTCACGGAGGCTGAAGCTTATCGGGATTACCGGTACGAACGGCAAGACCACCACGAATTACCTGGTACAATCCATGCTGTCGGCCGGCGGTTTTTCGGCGGGGCTCATCGGCACCATTCACCACCGCGTGGGAGACAAGATCTATCCTGCGCTCAATACCACGCCGGAATCACTGGAACTGCAGCAGCTTCTGGCCGAGATGGTCGACGGCGGCTTCGGATACTGCGTGATGGAAGTTTCATCCCATGCTCTGGCCCTCGGGAGGACCGCGGCCTGTTTTTTCGCCGTGGGAGCATTTACGAATCTGACGCAGGATCATCTTGATTTTCACGGGACCATGGAGGAGTACTTTCAAGCGAAGAGGGAGTTGTTTGCCGGGCTCGGTCCGGAAAACCATGCCGTTGTCAATATCGACGATCCCTACGGCCCGGAGATGATCAATGCAACGAAGGCGACCGTAATAACGACAGGCCTGTCTGCAGGCGCCGATATCCATCCCCGGGGGACCATCGTGCACGACATGGATGGGCTTTCCTTCGTTGTCAAGACCCCGTCGGGAACGGTTGCTGTGGAATCCCCCCTCGTGGGGGCCCATAATGTTTTTAATATTTTGACTGCCGTCGGCATCGGAACGGCACTCGGCCTGGGGAACAGCGCCATCGCCCTGGGCGTAAAAAACCTGCAGGCAATCCCCGGCCGTATGGAGAAAGTAGACGACGAAGGACAGCCCTTTGGGGTCCTTGTCGATTACGCACATACGGAGGACGCGATTGTTCGTCTCCTTGGATCGGTCAGAGAGGTGGCTGCGGGCAGGATCATCATGGTCTTCGGCTGCGGCGGGGACCGCGACAGGACAAAGCGGCCGCTGATGGGAGCCGCGGCAGTGGGCGGAAGTGATATTGTGATCGTGACGTCGGACAACCCGAGGACCGAAGACCCGCTGGTGATCATCGGCGAGATAGAAGCGGGTATGGAGAGGGACGGCTTCAGAATGGCGGAGAACGAAAAGGCCTCCCGAAGTTCATTTCCAGTGGAAAAAACGCCTTACTTCATTATTCCCGACCGCAGGGAGGCGATTCAACGGGCAATCACCATGGCCATGCCCGGTGACGTGGTGGTGATCGCGGGCAAGGGGCATGAGGACTATCAGATCATCGGGGAAACAAAGAATCACTTCGACGACAGAGAGGAGGCACGCCGGGCTGTGCGAACAATGGAGAAGTTCCACGATCAATAATGACAATACCGTGTCGTACGCGTTCAGGCATAGGCAGGGATCGGGGGGTCGCTGCCGCGCCATGTTGAACAGTGAGCGTACGGTGTGAACCATGAAAGCAGCTGAAATAACATTACTGGGGGGCATTCTGCGGGGGGTGGAGAGGATGGATATCAAGGGAGTTTCCATAGACTCCAGGACCATTCGGGAGGGAGAACTGTTTGTGGCCATAAAAGGGGTCCGGTTCGACGGTCATGACTTTGTGCCGGAGGCAATCAATCGGGGCGCCTGGGGCGCCGTCGTCGAGCGTTCATCCCTCGAAAACCGGTACCCCAGTCTGAGCGGGCTGAGAAATATCATTCCGGTGGAGGATACGCTCCTGTCACTCCAGGAGATGTCAGGCATGCACCGGAAGAAGTACTCCATCCCCGTCGTGGGCATTACCGGTTCGAACGGCAAGACCACGACCAAGGAGATGCTTGCCTGCATCCTGCGTCAGAAGGGTCAAGTGCTCAAGAACGAGGGAAACCTCAATAACCATATCGGCGTGCCGCTTACGCTGATGAAACTCGGCGAGCACCACCGCTTTGCCGCTATCGAGATGGGGATGAGCGGCCCGGGAGAGATCGAGATGCTGGCGCGGCTCGCCATGCCCGATGTGGGCGTTATCACGAACATCGGGCCGGCGCATCTGGAGTTTTTAGGGAGTACCGACATGATTGCACAGGCCAAAGGTGAACTGCTCGAGGAGATGAAGCCCGAGGGTACGGCCGTCCTGAACGCCGATGACCCCTATTTCGAGACGCTCAAGAAACGGTTCAGCGGCCGCATCGTGACCTTCGGTATTGACGGTCCCGCTGATATAACGGCGGAGGATATCCGGCTGGAGAAGGATACCTCAGATTTTACCCTGCGGGCACAGGGCAAGACAATCCCGATGCGGCTGCACGCCGTCGGCACCTATAATGTGTACAATGCGCTCGCCGCTGCCGCCGCCGCCCTTGCCGTTGCAATACCGCTGGAGAGCGTGAAGTCCGGCCTTGAAGAGTTCTCCCCGTTTTCGATGCGCTCCGAGATCAAGAACATCGGCGGGAGGGTGATATTCGAGGATTGCTACAATGCCAATCCCCAGTCCATGGCCGCCGCGCTCGAGGCGCTTGTCTCCATCAGGGCCGGCCGCATGAACATTGCGGTCCTCGGTGATATGATGGAACTCGGCGACACCGGGCCCGAAGCCCACCGGACGATCGGCCGGAGGGTGGCGCAGCTCGGCATCGACCTCCTGGTGACCGTAGGCCCCCTTGCGAAATTGATCGGCGACGGCGCGATCGAGGCGGGCATGTCGGAAGAGCGCGTCGTCGCAGCACGATCAAACGCAGAAGCAGCGGCATTGCTGAGAACACGCACGCAACCGGGTGACGCCATCCTCATTAAGGGTTCGCGCGCCATGAAGATGGAAAAGATACTGGAGGATTTCTGATGCTCTATCATCTTCTGTACCCGCTTCATGCGGTCTTTTCCGGTTTCAACGTCTTTAAGTACATAACCCTCCGGAGCGCCGGCGCTGTATTGACCGCCCTGCTCGTGAGTTTTCTGCTCGGGCCGCGGATGATAGAGTGGCTCCGGAAGCTCAAGGTCGGCCAGTACGTCCGCGACGACGGGCCCAAGAGCCATCAGAGCAAGGAAGGGACGCCCACGATGGGCGGGCTGCTGATCATCATGTCCCTCATGGTGTCGGTGCTTCTCTGGTCCGACCTCACGAATCCCTATCTCTGGGTGGTGCTCTTCGCCACGCTTGCCTTCGGCGCCATCGGTTTCTGGGACGACTACCGCAAGGTGGTGAAAAAACGGTCGAAGGGCCTCAAGGCGAAGCATAAGTTCGGCTTGCAGATACTCGCCGCCCTGGCGATCGCGATTTTCCTGTACGTTAATCCCGACGATCCCAACACGACGAGGCTGTCGGTGCCGTTCTTCAAGACCCTGCTGATCGAACTGAGCTGGTTCTATATTCCTTTTGTCGTTGTCGTGATCGTGGGTTCCTCCAATGCGGTAAACCTTACGGACGGTCTCGACGGACTGGCAACGGGGCTCGTGGGAATTGCCGCCACGGCAAATGCCGTGCTGGTATACATCGGCGGGCACAAAATCATTTCTACCTATCTTAAAATACAATACATTCCAGGGAGCGGCGAACTCGCGGTCTTCTGCGGCGCCCTTCTCGGCGCGAGCCTCGGATTTCTGTGGTTCAACTCTCACCCGGCAGAGGTGTTTATGGGTGACGTAGGCTCACTCTCTCTGGGAGGAGCCCTCGGCGCCCTGGCGGTGGTCACCAAGCATGAACTCATCCTTGTCGTCGTGGGCGGCATATTCGTCATCGAGGCGCTGTCGGTGATGCTTCAGGTGGCTTCATACAAATTAACGGGAAAGCGGGTCTTCAAGATGGCCCCCATCCATCATCATTTTGAACAGCTCGGCTGGTCGGAATCCAAGGTTATTGTGCGGTTCTGGATCGTGGGAATCATTCTGGCACTGGTGTCTCTCAGTTCCCTCAAGCTGAGATAACGATGGGATGGGTATGGCGGCGGTGACGGGAACGATGAAAAACCAGGAAGGCGGGACAACAGCGTTTAGCGGCAAAGGGGTAACGGTCGTGGGTCTGGCGCGAAGCGGTATCGCCGCTGCGCGGGCCCTCGACGATCTCGGCGCGATCGTGACGGTCACCGATAAAAAGCCGTTGGCTGAGCTGACGGCACAGATCACGGCGCTCGGGAGGGAACGGATCCGCGTCATAGCAGGAGATCACCCGGAGAGCCTTTTTCTCGAGGCCGATCTCGTGGTGCTCAGTCCCGGCGTACCCAAGATACCGCAGCTCGCCATGGCCAGGCGGCACGGGGTCCGGGTGATCAGTGAGCTGGAATTGGGTTGGATGCTTTCTGACTCCCCCGTTATCGGTATTACCGGCACCAACGGCAAGTCGACGGTCACGAGCCTCGTTGGCGCGATGCTGGAGCGGTCGGGAAAGCGGGTGCTCACGGCGGGAAACATAGGCAACGCGTTGACCGAGAAGCCCGAGCTCCTGCGCGGGCAGGACTGGATCGTCGCGGAGATCTCGAGCTTTCAACTCGAGGATATTGAAACGTTCAGACCGCGTATCGCCGCGATTCTGAATATAACCATGGACCATCTGGACCGGTATCGTGATATGAACGAATACGCAGCGGCAAAGGCAAGGATATTTGAGCGGCAGACCGGGGAGGACGTCCTCGTTATGAACTATGACGACCACCTGGTCAAGGCCATGGCCGAAGGCGCTGCCGCCCGGGTGATCCCCTTTTCCCGCCGGGAAAAGGCGGCACATGGCCTGTACGTGGAAGACGGGGCGATCGTCTTTTCCGGCGACGTGATATGCCGGGTCGATGAGATAATGATCAAGGGCGTTCATAATCTGGAGAATTGCATGGCGGCGATCGGTGTTGCCCTGGCAGCAGGCGCGAAGAAGGCCGCCGTGGCCGCCGTGGCCAGGGAGTTTCCCGGGCTGGAGCACCGCCTTGAGTTTGTGCGGGAGAAGAACGGGGTCGTCTATGTTAATGACTCCAAAGGCACGAATGTCGGCGCTGTCATAAAATCCGTCGAAAGCTTCACCCGGCCGGTGATTCTGATCGCCGGCGGATCGGACAAGGGAAGCGACTTCAGTCAGCTCTCCGGAGTTGTCCGGAGCAACGTTACGCTCCTGGTCCTGATCGGTACCTCGGCCGATGCCATGGCTGCGGCGCTCCACGGCGCCACCGAGATCGTCCATGCAAAGACGCTGGAGGAAGCTGTGCTCGTTGCGTCGAAAAAGGCGCGTCCCGGCGAGGTGGTGCTCCTGTCGCCGGCATGCGCAAGCTTCGATATGTTCAGCGATTTCGAAGACCGGGGCCGGCAGTTCAAGGAGGCGGTAATGAAGCTGTGAGCAATCGGGGCATTGCCGACCGTTGAATGTGCTTTACGAAAGGGATTCCGGGATGTACAAAAATGGCGTGAAAACAGCTTCGTTGTACGACAGCGCGCTCCTCATTACGGTCGCGGCGTTTCTCCTGATCAGCGTCGTCATGGTCTACAGTTCGAGCAGCGTGGTGGCGCTCACGAATTATGATGATGCCGCGTACTTTATGAAGCGCCAGGTGCTGTGGATTATCATCGGGCTTGCGCTCATGGTGATCGCCATGCATACGGACCATCGCATGTTTTGCGACGATCGTGCCGCACTCGGCCTGGTCATCGTTTCGCTTTTGCTGCTCGCCGCGACCTTCGTGCCGGTCATCGGCCGGGAAGTGAACGGCGCGCGGCGGTGGTTGAGTCTCGGGGCGCTGACGTTTCAGCCGTCGGAGCTCGCGAAGTTTACGGTCGTGGTGTATTTGAGCTACTCCATTGCCAAGAAAGGTGAACGCATCAGGGACTTTGCGCAGGGGCTTGTTCCGGTGTTTGTGGTCACCGGCATGTTCATCGGCGTGGTCGTGTTTCAACCGGACTTCGGCACGGCCATGATGCTTGCCGGCGTCACGTTTATCATGCTCTTTGTCGGCGGCGCACGTATCGCGCATCTCAGCGGCGTCTTGCTGGTCTTCCTCCCCGTGGCGTATTTTGCCGTGGTGGAAACGGCGTATCGGGCCAGGAGAATTTTCGCCTTCCTCGATCCCTGGTCGGACCCGAAAGGCGCGGGATATCAGATTATTCAGTCCTTTCTCGCTTTCGGCAGCGGAGGGATATTCGGCCGTGGTCTGGGTGAAGGCCGGCAAAAGCTCCTGTTCCTGCCGGAGCGTCATTCAGATTTTATTTACGCCGTGATCGGTGAGGAAGTGGGCATCATCGGCGCACTGGTCGTGCTGGTGTTGTTCTGCATCATCCTGTGGCGGGGGGTTGTGATTTCGCTCACCGTCAAGGAGCGGTTCAGCAGCCTCCTGGCGGTAGGGATAACGGTTCTCATTAGTCTGCAGGCGTTCATTAACATGGCCGTTGTCACCGGCATCCTGCCCACGAAAGGCACGGTGCTTCCCCTCGTGAGCTTCGGTGGGTCGTCTCTCGTCGTTACGCTTGTGGCGATCGGGGTGCTGCTGAATATATCCCGGGAGATCGTACACGGTGGGTCGGGAATGAGACTCCCCGCCTCACGATCAAGGACGGTCTATCGGGGGAGCAACAATGCCATGAACACGACGGGACGGAACAGACGGTACGGTACGTGATGAAGCGGAGCGGGAAGGCGCATGAAGATTGTTATTGCAGGAGGCGGAACGGGCGGGCATCTCTATCCGGGAATTGCCATCGCACGGGAACTCCTCCGCGATGCCGGGAATGACGTTCTCTTTATCGGTACGGAGCAGGGGATCGAAGCGCGGGTGCTTCCGGCAGCAGGCCTGCCCCTTCGCTTTATCACTGCGGGAAAGCTCAAAGGTATGGGCATAGCGTCCGTTATCAAGACGATCATCACCATCCCCCGCGGGACCTGTCAGTCCGTGAGACTGCTCAGAATGTTCCGGCCCGATGCCGTGATCGGGGTGGGAGGATATGCCTCCGTACCGGTGGCCCTGGCCGCAGGAGCGCTCAGGATCCCTCTCCTTATCGTAGAGCCGAACTCCTACGCGGGATTGGCGAACAGAATGCTGGGAAAACTGGCCAGCCTGATCGTGCTCTGCTTTCCCGGTACGAACAGGCAGGGTTTTTTCCCGGAGAGGAAGATGATCCAGACGGGTCCGCTCGTTCGGCATGATATAAGGAAGGGAAACCGGGAGCAGGCGTTGAAGGACTTCGGACTTGCACCGGACCGGTTCACTGTCCTGGTATTCGGCGGGAGCGGCGGCGCCCATGCCATCAATATGGCAATGAACAATGCCGTCGAATATCTGGGCACGGACAACAGGATCCAGATACTGCACCAGACAGGGAACAAGGACCGTGAAGCGGTACGGTCGGCATACGAAAAAAAGGGGATGTCCGCCGTGGTGCTTCCGTATATCGACGACA
>Ga0209633_10005090_pt1 | contig 11635 bp, 13 predicted proteins | sample Cruoilmetagenom1_FD_187290 | JGI IMG/M metagenome (GOLD analysis project Ga0209633, IMG submission 187290) | Oil polluted marine microbial communities from Coal Oil Point, Santa Barbara, California, USA - Sample 1 (SPAdes) (version 2) | ecosystem: Environmental > Aquatic > Marine > Oil seeps ... | reverse complement strand
GGAAAGGTTCTTGACAGAGACTAGATCATGCAAACCCTTCGCGGTATCGACAGCGAATGCTTCAACCGGGTGGTGGACGTCACCATGAGTCGGCTGCGTCAGAAGCTGGGTGATGATCCCAAGCACCCGCGGTTTATCAAAACGGTGTGGGGAACCGGATATACCTTCGTGGCCCGGGAGTCGGTCGATGAAGACGTTTCGCATTAAGCGGTTGTTTCGTTCCGTGTTCACCCGGCTGCTGCTGGCCACATTGGCCGCCGGCATGGCCATTACCTTTATCGTGATTGTCGGCTTCATTATCATCCGTTTCCACAGTGAAAGTGCCTTCAAGCGGAAACTGCTTCTTTATACCGAATACCTGGTGACGGATCTGGGAGATCCGCCGGAGGAAAAGCGGGCGCGGGAGATCGCCCGGCGCACAGGCATGGTGATCCGCTTCGACCATCCCGATCACACGTGGCAGACCGGCCCCTTGCCTCGGTTTTTCAATCTGGACCGGGCGTGGGTGTACCATCATGCATCAGGCCTGAGTATAGGCAGTTTCAAAGGCCATCACTTCATTTGCCTCACCCACCGCGGCGGTCAACTGACCTTCATTTCTGCCCGGGACGTGCATCATGGGGCGCAGGCCATCTGGATCCTGGCAGCCATGGCAGCCGGTACGCTAACGATTCTGGGGGCAGCCTATTTCTACATCCGCAAAATTCTCAATCCCCTGTACACCCTCAAGACCGGCGTAGATGAGGTGGGTGCCGGGCGGCTCGATCACCGCATACCCGAAACCGGGCGCGGTGAACTGCGTGATCTGGCCCTGGCCTTCAACGCCATGACCAAACGGCTGGCGGGTTGCTGCACAGCAAGGAGCAATTGTTGCTGGATGTGAGCAACGAATTGCGTTCCCCGATCACCCGCCTCAAAGTGCAGCTGGAATTTCTCGACGATGCCGACCTCCGAGAATCCCTGAGCAGCGATGTGGCCGAGATGGAAACCATGGTGACCACCTTGCTGGAATCGGCCCGCATGCGGCATGCTGCCGCCTCATTGAACCTGAAACCCGTCAGTATGGGCGAGCTGATCCGCTCCTTGGCCTCGGATATCAAGGATCGCCTGCCGGGCATTGTCCTGGGGCCGCTGGTTGATGAACCGGTTCAGGCAGATCCGGAGAAGATGAAAATCGTTTGGCGCAATCTTCTTGACAATGGGTTGAAGCATACCCCCGAAGATGGGCCGGCGGTGTCGGTATCCATGGTTGAAAACCCGGATTGCCTTGCCATTGTCGTCGAGGATCGGGGAGAGGGGATCCCCGCTTCGGCATTGTCCCATCTGTTTGAACCCTTCTTCCGGCCGGACATTTCGCGCAGCCGCAAGACCGGCGGCTATGGGCTGGGAATGAGTTTGTGCAAGGCCATTGTCGATTCCCATGGGGGAACCATCGATCTGGTCAGCTCCCGGGGGGAAGGCACGCGGGTGACGGTAACGTTGTTCCGTTCATAAACCCTTCAAGATCCGATCCACACGCAACCTCAAGAGGTCTTCGGACCCGGTGCCATTTTCCATCGTTGCACCGTTATTGGTGTCTCTCCAGCCAATGGCAATCCGCCCGCACCCTTTGCCGACATGGGTAAAATTACCTATGGTCCGTCCGGAAATTAGGCAGTTTTGCGGATTGTTGCGGCTGCCTATCTGTTGCATCATGAGAATTCATTAAGCATTCCTCATTGTCCGGGTGTTTTTTCCGATAGCTGACGCCAAGCTTATTTTTCCAACATCCGAGAGCAGTTTCACCTGCAGAAAGAAATCTGCCCGCACCCCGCGTAAAAACGGATGATACCTCAAATAGTTATCCGGTGACCATTTGTTCAGGTGGTGCGACCCAACGCCGAACCGTCATTAAAATTCCAGAACCGATAGAAAAGGAGGTTTTTCATGCCGACGATGACCATCCAACGATCAGAGCCGTTGTCCGATACGCGCTCACCGGTATCGCCTGAAATTTTGTATCCATCGACGAACGGTCACCCCGAGCAGTCGAAAAATGGGTTAAGGCTTGCTTCCGATACCAGGCGAATCCTGATCGCTGACGACAAACTGGGCACCTTGAAACTACTATACAGAATGGCGGTGTGCCTGGGCCTTTACCCCACTACCGCCATGAATGCGGTGGATGCCCTCGGTTTCTTGAAAAAGACCCGTTACGATTTGGTGATTACCAACCCCAACATGCCGTCGTCCGACGGCGACCAACTGGCCGATAAGATTAAAAAGGAGTATACCGGAACCAAGGTCATCATCTTGAGCGGCCACGGCGAAGGAGATATGACGGATCGGCTTGAAGGGGCCAATGTCATGGATGGGCTGTTGTTGAAGCCCTTCAACATGAAGACCTTGAAGGAAAAGATTGAATTGGCGGGATGTCCGCTTTCCGGTACATGGAGCACTTGATCCCGCTTGCCTCCTTCTTGGCGAATGCGGCATCGGGTGGGAGGTCTTCAATCACCCGGTATGTCCATCGAAAGCACCCATGCCATTTTGTGCCGCCATCAATAGGTCTTCCCCCGCCTGTCTATCATGGGCACAAAACGCACATCCACGATTTTTTTCCGTTTGACGTCGCCGTGCTGTTTGGTCAACAAGAGCAACTGTTGCTGCCCTGCTTCTCCCACGGGAATGACCATGCGGCCCCCTTCGGTGAGTTGGTCTTTGAGCGGTTCCGGGATGCCGGTCGGCGCGCAGGTGACGATGATGGCGTCAAAGGGCGCATGCTCACCCCAACCCTGGTAGCCGTCGCCGATTTTTACCCGGATGTTTTTGTATCCCAAGGGCCGGAGTGTTTTTATAGCCCTGTGGCCCAGTTCGGGAACGATCTCGACACTGAAGACCTGAACGCCCATTTCGGCAAGCACTGCTGCCTGGTAACCGGAGCCGGTGCCGATTTCCAGTATTCGCCGGCCGGGTTCTATGGACAGCAACTGAGACATCAGGGCCACGATATAGGGCTGGGAAATAGTCTGCCCATGGCCGATGGGCAACGGGGTGTCCCGGTAGGCCAGGTGCCGCAGGTATTTTGGTACGAACAGATGGCGGGGCACGGTTTTCATGGCGCTTAACACACGGGCATCCACGATATTCCGGCCGCGCAGCTGATGGGTCACCATTTGCTGCCGTTGGTTCGCCATACTGTCCACCGGCGCACCGGTGAGGCCGAGAACCCGAGTAGAAAATATTACTACCATAACCGCCGAAAGGCCAACTACCGCCGATATTCTTTCTGAGATAAACATTTTACTCCATCGGATCGATAAAGAAGAAACAGAATGATAAAGGCCAAGTGACGGTGTTTCGTCGAATATACCATTTCGCCGTTATCCTCGATGATCTCGATGCAGGTTAGGGTCTGGTGGTAGAGGTCTCTGCGGATGGGCCGGATCGCCGATACGGTTTGGTGAATTCACGTAGAACCGTGGTGGCGTAAGCCCCGGACGGAAGTGTAAAGGAAAAGCAGAGGCCGTCGTCTACTTCAGATACCTCCAGATCCATCAGAATCAGGATGGCTTCCCGCCGTGATCCCGGTGAACGCAGCCGTCGGAAATCTTCCAGGGTGAGACTGAATTTCTCGAGAAGGGACGCCTCCCTTTCACCGGCGGCATCCATGGCCGGTTTCATCTTGAATCCGTAAATGGGGCCGGTGGCGACGATTTCTCCGGCAGCGAAGCGTTGCTCCTCGATTGTCGGCTCCTCGACGATGAACATGCCTCCCGTGTCGGTCTTCTTGACGATGTCGCCGGCCAAAAGCCGCTGGTAATCGCCGGCCTCCATGCGCTGTTTGAGCCAGATGTTGAACAGGGCCGACTGGACCACCGACACCATGAACCTCTCCCCACGTCCCTTTTTTGTGGGTGAGAAAAGGGAAAATCCCCGGTGGATGTTCAGCATTCCGTGGCCGAATCGCTGGGGACCGTAGAAGTTGGGCACGCCGGTTTGCTTCAGCCGGTCGGCGATGGCCATTGCCCGAGGCAGTGCATCGGGTTCGGGCCGGCTGACCACGACGGTGAAGCGGTTGGCGGCCACGTGGCCGGTTTTGATCTTGTTGCGATGGCGGTCGATGGCCAGAATCTCAAAGGGAAGGTCGGCCAATGCGTTTTCAACTCGGGTCAGCGGGTGCTTGACGCCGCAGCGAAAAGACAGGGTTTGCACGACCACCGCCCTCTTGTCTTTGCGCCCGCCCCAGCCCACATCCGAGTGGGCTAGGCCCAGGCGTTTTTGCATGATGCGAGCAGCATCGGCGGTGTTCCAGCCGGCACGACGAAAGGTGATGTAGACATGCTCACCCTCACCGCCGGCGGCATAGGGCAGGATCTCTTCGACCACAAAGTGGTCAGGGGCGGCTTTGATCGTGCCGCCGATACCCGGCAGCGGATCGGCGGCATAGGGTAGGGGGGACAGCATGGCGATGGCGGCTTCCGCCCGATGGGTTGCGCTTTCATGGTTAGAATCAGGGGTCATCACTTCACAATTGCGAGCCTATTTTGTGGTTCGTTGAAGGCACCAGCCGGACCACACGAATCCGGAACTGAAGATATCCGATGCCTACTCAATGGCCTGGAATTTTTTCATGAACTTCCGGTCGATGTAATCCTTGATGATGAATGCCGGACGGCCGCCGAATACCAGCCGGCGTTTTTTCAGGACGCCGATCCCGCCGCCCAGGTTGAAGATCAGCAGATAGTCACCACCGGGGTCAAAGGGCATCGGGTCGTTGCCGTCCAGTCGTGCCACGATGTTGTGATACAAAACCGGATTTTGGCGAACGGCATAGACCCCCACCTTGTCCAGAGGCCGGTCCTGGAAAAAAATGCAATCGCCGCCGCCGAAAATGTCGGGATATTGGGTGCTCTGCAAAAAACGGTTGACCCGCAGGCCGCCGTCGGGTCCCGTGGCGATGCCGGAATCCGCAAAAATGACCGATGGCTTGACGCCCAGGGCCAGGAAGATGAAATCTGCTGGCAGGGTGTCGCCGTTATCCAGATTGACCGTTGACGAAGATACGGATTTTACGTAGCCACCCTCGTGGATGGTGATTCTGCGCCGGCTCAAGGTGCCCGTGATCCTCCGGCGGATCGGTATGGGAAAGCGGGACATGAAGACCTTGCCGGCGCAGATGGTGATGCGCGGCATCTGCCTGCCGGTGGTGGTGGCCAGTTGCCAGACGTTGCCGGCCACCTCTGCCGAAGAGGGGCCGCCGCCCACGATGACCACCTTCGGGGCGTGACGGCTGAAATGGTCGACGAGGCGACTTTTGGCCTGCATGAGGTGTTCGATGGGTTTGACGGAAAAGATATCCTCAAGATTTCCGTCAATGGTCGGTTGGGGAACATGACTGCCTGCGTTGCAGGAGAGTACGTCGTAGGGCACCACCTCCCCGTTTTCCAGTGTAACGACCCGCTTTTCAGGATCGATCGTGGCCGCCTTGCCGGGCAGGAAAGTGCCCCCCTGCATTTCGACCACGTGCCGGGTGGCGAAGCGAATCTGTTCGGGCCGGTAAGTGCCGGAGAGCATGCCCGGCCCCATGCCCGAGTAGTAGTGATGTGCCGACGGGCCGATGACGGTGACGGTGTGTCCTTTTTCGATGATTTTACCCAGGTTGGCCAGCGTGACCATGTGGGCATGGCCGCCACCGATGAGCACCAGTCGTTTTTGCATGTCGCCTCCTCCTTGCCGCCGGAGTTTCATCTTGAATGAAAAATAGCGTTAATTCAGGACCTCCTCCATCAGCTCACCTAACCGTGCCAGGTGGGTCTTCTCCTCGTCGGCAATCTGAATCAAGGCCTTCTTGCCCGCCTCGTTTCGCGCTTTCTGCGATGCCCTCAGGTAGAGATCCAGGGCTTGGGCTTCGATGGACATTGCCAATTCAATGATATCCGGCAATGTGTCGTAAGCGGGCATGAGAAGGTTGGCGTACTCTTCGGTGCTCAGTCCACCTTCCAGTACCGCCGGTACCTGTTGGGCTTCAAAAGTGTCACGGTTGACCGGCTCTCCGGTGATCTCGGCGTATTGTGCCAGAATCCGGTCCTGATGTTTCACTTCAATTTGAGACAGTTGGTGAAACAGTTGTCTCGCCGGGGCACTATCCACCCGGCTGGCCATGGAATCGTAAAACTCCTTCAACCCTTCCTCCAGGGAGTAAGCTACGGCCAAGGCATTTTCTACCGAGGTGACGCCGTCGAAAAGCGCCAGTCCCTTCTCTTCGCCCAAAAACGCCACTTCATTGGTCCAGGCGTTGAAGCCGCCGGCCACGTTGATGACGTTGCTGAATCCCTGTCCGGAAAGCAACTGCGCCGCCATCCGGCTGCGGCCCCCGGAGGCACAGTAAACCATGACCGGTTTGCTTCGGTCGATGCGGTGCATGTGGTCGGTAATCTCCGGCAGCGGGGTGAGGACGGCTCCGGGAATGTGGCCGGCCTCGTACTCTTTGGGCTGGCGTACGTCCAGAATGGTCAAGTCGTTCACCTGCTTGCCTTCGAGGTAGGCCTTGGCCTGGTTCGTATCGATGGATTGCACGGGGGTCAGGAATTGTCGCCAGTTCATATTTGTCCTCCAACATTGCTGGGTTTCTTAAGCGGAACGGTAAGGTAAACGTGATTATACACAAAACGAACCGGTTCCGCCATCGTTTTTTAGATGGCATACGGCTTGCAATCATATTTTGTTATCGATGAAACGAAAGAAACGATTGACTGACCGGAGGGCCGTTGCCCTTCTTTTTTCAAATCTTCTTCTCAACCGACCGGAGGACACTATGAACTTGAGTGAGTACAAGGATATCATCACGCAGGCCATCGCCAACGAGGTTGAAGCCGGAAGGTTCTATGACGATGCAGCCGCCACGCTCAAGGACCCGCACCTGAAAAAGCTCTTTGCCTCCCTGGCAGAGGAGGAGAAGAAACATCGGGATATCCTGACCACGATCTACACCGGCAACACCATGGACCGTTATTTTTCCGAATCGCGGGATTACAAGGTGGCCGAAACCATGGACGAGCCGGAACTTTCCATGGACATGCGTCCGGCCGATGCCTTTGCCCTGGCCATGAAAAAAGAGGAAGCGGCCATGAAGCAGTACACCGAAATGGCCGAGATGTGCGATGATGCCGACAAGAGGCGGGTCTTTTTTGATCTGGCGGCCATGGAGCGGGACCACAAGCTGAAGATGGAATCCGCTTTCATCGATATCGGCTATCCCGAGGTCTGGTAGGCGATGGCTCTTTCCGTCGTCGACCTGTACCGCGATGTGCTGCCCAAAACCAATTGCGGCGATTGCGGTTTTCCCACCTGTATTGCCTTTGCCGGGATGGTGGTCTCCGACAAGCACCCGCTGGATGGTTGTCCGTATCTGACAGCGGATGTCGTCGAACGATGCAATGCGGAGTTGGGCGTTCAGTATGCGCAGGGCAAATGGACCAAACGGGATCTTGCCGAAGACGCCCTGAAATGGGCCATGGAGCGCTCTACTTCCATGAATCTGGCGGACCTGCCCGATCGAATCGGTGGGGTTCTGGTTGAAAAGGATGCCGGCCCGGCCCTCAAACTGCCCTATTTTACAGACTACATTATCATCGGCACGGATGATATCGAGCGTATGGATGGGGTGGCACTGACCCGTTGGGAAAAGGTATTCATTTATAATCACCTGGCCCAGGGTGGAACCCGAACGCCCACGGGGAAGTGGAGAGGCTTCGAAGAATTTCCCAACACCGTGTCCAAGGTCAAGACCATGGCCGGACAGGTAGAGGCCCCTTTGGTGAACCGGTTCCACGGCCGAATAGAAGAATTGATCGCATCCGCAACAGGACTCGGTGGAGAAGACGTGACCGGAGGGGAAAACAGCGCCGATGCCGCCTTTTATTTCCGGACGCTGCCTCGGGTGCCGGTCATGCTGCTCTTCTGGGACGAAGACCCGGTAGACGGGTTCGGTGCTTCCGCCAAGCTGCTCTTCGACGAAACCGTCGTTGACCACCTGGACATCGAATCCATTGTCTTTTTAAGCGAACGGCTGCGCCGGATGTTGTGTGATGCCGCCGACGAAAATAAATAGAGGTGTATTGAAAATGACCCAATCCAAATGCCCGGTTTGCGGCTGCAAAAAATTCTATGTTAAAAACCCCGATGATGAATATGACATCTACGAATTCGAGTGCCGGGAGGGTGAGATTTGTTTCCAGGACGATTTGGATGATGACGAATGCCCGGAGGTCGGCGATGGCACGGAGACCTATTGCAATGCCTGCGCGTGGCATGATAAATTCAATAAAATCCAATAGCCCGTCCGGAAATGGCATCTTGCTGTCCGGTTCCAAATTCTTATTTTGGAGGTAATCATGGCAACCCATGACGTAACCGTTTTCAACACCTATCCTTTCAGGGTGGGGCGAAAAATCAATATCCAGGAAGGACCTCGCAAGGGGGATTGGGAAGTGGTGGCCGTTACGGACCGTAAGGTCAAACTTCGTTGTCCCTTCAGCCATCGGGAATTCGAATGGAACCGGTTTTGCTATGTGGTCGACGAGCAAACCGGTGTGGAGTGGCCTGGGAAAGAGTAAGAGCAATCTAAAATTAGATGGACGATAAGGAGATGGCTATGGCAGATAACGACTACGATATCGGCATCATCGGTGGCGGTGCGGCAGGTCTCACCGTAGCATCGGGAACGGCGCAACTGGGTGCCAAAACCTGGGTGATTGCCACCGGATCTTCGGCGGCCGTTCCTTCCATACTGGGGCTCAATGAGATCGACAAACGTGTGACCGGCAATGTCTTCTCTCCCAAAATATTTTCCCATAAGGTTCAAAAAGGGCTTAAGTTCTTCTTCAATCGGTTCCGCTGCCGATTTTTACCTTGACGGTCATGGCATGCATCTTGTTAGTATGGTTATGACCGCAACACCACCCGCACCGACAACAATGATACCGCCCATAGGAGGCTCTGGAAGATGAATCTGTCCGAAACCTTGAGCGCCAACTTCATAGACGCCCAATACCGTAGATGGAGATCCGATCCTTCCTCTCTTTCGGATAATTGGCGGTTCTTTTTCAAGGGGTTCGAACTGGCCGGTACCGTCGGATCAGCCGGATCGGTCGGTCCGGTATCCCCGGCAGATGCCGACCCGGAGCAGGCCCTGCGCCAGGCCGGGGTAGGGGCGCTGATCTACCGCTACCGTGACATCGGTCACCTGCTGGCCTGCATGGACCCCTTGTCCGATTGTCCCACCGCTCACCCGCTTCTGGATCTGGATGCCTTTGGCCTGGATGTGTCGGACCTGGACCGCGTATTTGCCGCACCGGATTTGATCGCGCAGACCTCGGCACCGTTGAAGGCGATACTGGGACAATTGAAACAGACTTATTGCCGCAGCATCGGCGTGGAATACATGCACCTTCAGGATCCCGATGAGCGCCGATGGCTTCAGGAACGAATGGAGCCGGTGCAAAACCGGGCCGACTTGTCGGCAGTCACGCGCACCGACTTACTGAGAAAGCTGACGGCGGCGTCGCTGTTCGAAGCCTTTCTCAATAAAAAATACGTGGGGGTGACCCGATTTTCCCTGGAGGGTGGCGAAGCGCTGATCCCGCTGCTGGATGAAATTTGCCGGCGCGCCACCGACGCCGGATGCCGGGAAATCATCCTGGGTATGGCCCACCGGGGGCGGCTCAATGTACTGCGCAACGTCCTGGAAAAACCGGCCGAGGAGATCTTCTCCGAATTCGAGAGCTGCTACGATCCCCAGGACCTGGTGGGATCCGGGGATGTCAAGTATCACAACGGCTTCCTGACCCGGCGCAATATGGCCGATGGCCGCGAGTTGACCCTCTACATGGTGAGCAATCCCAGCCACCTGGAGGCGGTAAACCCGGTGGTGGAAGGCATGGCCCGGGCCCGGCAGGATCTCCTCGCTGATGATGGGGAGACGGCGGTGATGCCGATGCTGTTGCATGGGGATGCCGCTTTTGCCGGTCAGGGCGTGGTCGCCGAAACCCTGAACATGTCCCAATTGAAAGGCTACCGCACCGGTGGCACCATCCATGTGATCATCAACAACCAGATCGGGTACACCACCCTGCCCGAGGATGCCCGCTCCACCCGCTACTCCACCGACGTGGCCAAAATGCTCATGGTCCCCATCTTTCACGTCCATGGGGAAAATCCGGAGGCGGTGATCCATGTGGCCCGGCTGGCCGTCGACTACCGCTACCGGTTCGGCAAAGACGTGGTCATCGATCTGGTCTGTTACCGCCGGTACGGCCACAACGAAGGGGATGAACCCTATTTCACCCAGCCCACCATGTACCAGCGTATCCGCCAGCATTCGCCGCTGAATCGGGTGTATGGTGACCAGCTGGTGGTCGAGGGAGTTTTGTCCCAAGCAGATGTGGAGAAAATGGACCAGGCCGTCAATGACGGTCTCGACAGTGCCTATGAGAAAATCCATGGCTCCACCTGCCTCTTCCCCGAACCCCGATTTTTTCCGGAATGGGACACAATCGGCGGAGTGTATAGCCCCGACCCGGTAATAACGGCGGTGGGAAAGAAAACACTATACCGCCTGGCGACTCGACTGGCGACCATGCCGGATGGGTTCACCCTGCATCCCCGGCTTAAGGGCGTGCTGAGCAAGCGGCGCGAAGCGGTGAACAACGGTGAAGGAATCGACTGGTCCGGGGCTGAAGCCTTGGCATTTGCGTCCCTGCTCGCCGAGGGCCACGCTGTGCGGCTCAGTGGCCAGGACGTGGGACGTGGCACCTTCAGCCAGCGCCACAGCGTGTTGTGGGAGTACGAGACGGGCCGGTCTTACATTCCGTTGAACCACCTGAACGACGGGCAGGCACCTTTTGATGTCAACAACAGCCTGCTGGCCGAGGCCGGCGTGTTGGGTTTCGAATACGGCTATGCCGTGACCCGACCCCAGGTGCTGACCCTGTGGGAGGCCCAGTTCGGCGACTTCGTTAACAACGCCCAGGGCGTCATCGATCTGTTCATCGCCGGCGGCCAGACCAAATGGCAACGGCTTTGCGGCTTGACCCTGCTGCTTCCCCATGGCTGGGAAGGCCTGGGACCCGAGCACTCCAGCGCTCGGCTGGAGCGCTTTTTACAGTTGTGTGCCGAGGATAACATGCAGGTGGCCAACCTGACCACCCCGGCCCAGTACTTCCACTTGTTGCGACGGCAGATCAAGGCCCCGTATCGCAAGCCGCTTGTCCTGATGACGCCCAAGAGCTTGCTTCGTCACCCCATGTCCGTCTCCTCCTTGAAGGAGCTGAGTCATGGCACCTTTTTACCGGTTCTGGATGATGCGGAGGCCACTGCCCGTGTAAAAAAGGTCATTTTTTGCAGCGGAAAGATTTACTACCAATTGATCACCCGCCGACAGCTGCTCAATGCCGCCGATACAGCCATCATTCGGGTGGAATTGCTTCACCCGTTCCCGGACGAAGCCCTTGGGACGGTCATCGGCCGATACCAAAAAGCTACGGCGTGGACCTGGGTGCAGGAGGAACCGGAGAACATGGGTGCCTGGCAGTTCATGCGGCTAAAACTGGCACCGCTGCTGAAAAAGCCCCTCGACTATATCGGCCGGAAGGCC
>Ga0209633_10005089_pt1 | contig 11635 bp, 11 predicted proteins | sample Cruoilmetagenom1_FD_187290 | JGI IMG/M metagenome (GOLD analysis project Ga0209633, IMG submission 187290) | Oil polluted marine microbial communities from Coal Oil Point, Santa Barbara, California, USA - Sample 1 (SPAdes) (version 2) | ecosystem: Environmental > Aquatic > Marine > Oil seeps ... | reverse complement strand
GCAGTTGATCGTTGGATTGAAGTTTTAAAAACAGGTGGTAAGCTTAAACCTTTAGATTTACTAAAAATTGCTGGTATGGACTTTACAACAGATGAACCACTTAAAAAAACTGTTTCATATATTGGAACATTAATTGATCAATTAATAGAATTATCATAAATCAAATAAAAAGCACATTTAGTAGAAATAACATTCTTATAAATGTGCTTTTTTATAATATAAATTTCTTTTCTTATTCAGTATAACTTACGCTTACCCCTTTATTTTGCATCTTTTTAATACTTTCTCGACTAATTAATCTATAATCTAATTCTTCATAAATGACTAACTCCTCTAAATTCTCTAAATTAAAAAGTGGCTCAATATTTGTAAGATTGTTATATGATAAATTCAAATTAACTAAACTCTCACATGTTGACAATACTTCTATCTCTGTTATTTCATTTCCATGTAAATTTAACCATTCTAAAAACTGTTTCCCCTCAATTGATTTAATATCTGATATCCGATTATCTTCTAAAATTAATACTTTAAGTTTATCCATATTTACTATGAAATCTATATTTTCAATATTACACCCAGAAATAATTAAATTTGTAATTTCATTTGAATTCATTAAAAAACTATAGTCACTTACATTTACATCTGTAAAAGAAACATTATCTAATATTGGATTATCAAATATCTCAATCTGATCTTCTATCTCTGCATATGATATATCTAAAAAGTATAATTTCTTACTTTGACTAATAGGATTTAACGATTTTAATGTTCCATTACTAAAACAAAAAACTTCTAAATTAATTGCATATTCAAGCCCCTGAATCTCATAAACAGGATTTTCAGCAAAATCAATATAAATATCTTCAATTAGTGCCATATCAGACATTAAAAGATCACCATCAGGTTTATTAATTTCTTCTCTTATTAATTTTTCTAATTCCAAATCCTTTATATAAATTACTTTATCATCTACAATATCTTCGACAGGCAAATTATCTGTACTATCATTTTCTATAACATTCGTATTTTCATCTACCTCTACTGGTTCAATATCTTTAATTTCATCATTATTAGAACAGCTCATTAAAATCAAACTTACTATTACTACAATAAAATACAACTTTTTCATAAGATCTCCTCTCAATTTAATAACTAAATTTTCTTATTTTACTCTTCTAATCTTATATTATCATCATTCTAAAATTCATTCATTCTATATTTTTCTTTCTTAAAAAAAATGTTTGATAATTTCTTGACAATATCAAAAACACAGTATATTATACATATATACCCCCCCTGCTAAGGGGCGAGGCTTTGTGAAATTTTAAATAATAAAGGAGGATAGATATGAATAAAAAAATATTAATTATTGGTGGTGTTGCTGGTGGTGCATCAGCCGCTGCGAGATTAAGAAGAAATGATGAATTCGCTGAAATAATATTGTTTGAAAGAGGAGAATATATTTCATTTGCTAATTGTGGATTACCATATTATATTGGTGGTGCAATTGAAGAACGAGATGCTTTATTAGTACAAACTCCTGAAGATATGACTGCTAGATTTAATATTGATGTTCGTGTTCAAAATGAAGTAATGTCTATTGATAAAGAAAATAAAAAAGTAATCGTTAAAAACTTAAAAAATAATAAAGAATACGAAGAAAACTATGACACTTTAATTATGTCACCTGGATCTACTCCATTAGTACCACCTATTTCTGGAATAGATGGTGAAAACATTTTTACTTTATGGACTGTTCCAGATACTGATAAAATTAAATCATTTATAAATGAAAACAAACCAAAATCTGCAATAGTAGTAGGTGGAGGATTTATTGGTATTGAAATGGCTGAAAATCTTCATGAACTTGGACTTGATGTATCAATAATAGAAATGCAGAATCAAGTAATGGCTCCAGTTGATTTTGAAATTGCTCAAGAAATTCATAAACATATTAAATCTAAAAATGTAAATTTAATTTTAGAAGATGGAGTTAAAACATTTGAAGATGAAAATGGTAAAAAGAAAATCACTTTACAAAGTGGCAAAACAGTTGTTGCAGATATGGTAATGTTATCAATTGGAGTTAGAGCAAATAGCAAACTTGCAAAAGATGCAAATCTTGAAGTAAATCAACGTGGTGGAATTGTAGTTAATGAATATCTTCAAACAAGTGATGAAAATATTTATGCATTAGGCGATGCAATTGAAGTCGTAGATCATATTGATGGTACTAAAGCAATGATTCCTTTAGCAGGACCCGCTAATAAGCAAGGTAGAATTGTAGCAAATAATGTATGTGGCGCAAAAGAAAAATACAAAGGAACTCAAGGAACTTCAATTGCAAAAGTATTTGATTTAACAGTTGCCTCTACTGGAAATAATGAAAAAACACTTATAAGAAAAGGTTTAGAATATAAAAAAGATTATCATATATCAATTATTCATCCTAAATCAAATGCTGGATATTATCCAGGAGCAATACCAATGGTTATAAAAACAATATTTGATACAAAAGGGAAAGTTCTTGGAGCTCAAATAGTTGGATATACAGGTATTGATAAAAGAATTGACGTATTTGCAACTGCAATTAGAGCAAATATGACTGTATATGATTTAAAAGAATTAGAACTTGCTTACGCTCCACCATTTGGTTCAGCTAAAGAAGCTGTAAATATGGCAGGATTCGTAGGAGATAATATTCTTGAAGGAACAATCAAAGTATTTAACTGGAATGAATTTGATAAAATTGATGATTCATATGTAATTCTTGATATCAGAGAAGATGAAGAATTAAATTTAGGTTCAATAACAAATTCAGTTCATATCCCACTTGATGATTTAAGAAAACGTCTTACTGAACTTGATAAAAACAAAAAAATTATTACTTATTGTGCAATAGGAGTTCGTGGTTATATTGCAGCAAGAATATTAATGCAAAATGGATTTGAAGAAGTTTATAACTTAAATGGAGGCTATCACACTTATTCAGCTGTATATTGTCAAGATGATGATAGTAAATGTGGTGGAGTTGCATTTGATCCGTCTGTAGAAGTTGATGAATTTGGTAATCCTGAAACAAGTAATAACGATGCTAAAACTGTCAATTTTAATATGAAAAAAGATGTTATTCAATTAAATGCATGTGGTCTAAGTTGCCCTGGCCCTATTATGAAAGTATCAAAAGCTATAAAAGATATGAATAATGGTGAAGTTGTAAAAGTAAGAACTACAGATCCAGGATTTGTTGCTGATATTGGTTCATGGTGTAAAAGAACAAATAATACTTTATTAGATTCAGGTAAAGAAAATAACGAATTCATTGCTATAATTGGAAAAGGACAAAATGTTAAAGCAAATACTGAAGTTAAAACTCAAGCAGTAGCTACAAAAGACAATAAAACAATGGTTGTCTTCAGTGGTGATATGGATAAGGCAATTGCTTCATTAATTATTGCAAATGGTGCTCTTGCAATGGATAGAAAAGTTACAATGTTCTTTACTTTCTGGGGTTTAAATATTTTAAGAAAACCTAAAGCTCCAAAATTAAAAAAAGACATCATTGCTAAAGCATTTGGAATGATGATGCCAACTGGAATTCCAAAGTTAAAACTTTCAAATATGAATATGGCAGGAATTGGTCCAAAAATGATTGATGGATTAATGAAAAAACACAATGTTCCATCTTTACAAGAACTATTAGAAACTGCAATTGAAAATGGAGTTGAAATAATAGCTTGTCAAATGTCAATGGATTTAATGGGTATTCGAAGAGAAGAATTAATTGACGGTGTTGGAATTGGTGGAGTTGCAAATTATCTTGATGCAACAGAAGATGCAGGAACAAACTTATTTATTTAATTTATAACGGCAGAGTTATTTCTGCCGTTTTTTATTATTCAATTATTATTACCTGGTCTTAATATCTGCTATTGACAATAGAATAAACATACTCTATACTTACAGGTATAGGAGTGATAATTATGAATTTACCAAAATTAAAAATCGGAAATTTAGAAGCAAAATTTCCAATAATACAAGGTGGAATGGGCATTGGTGTTTCAATGTCAAAATTAGCAAGTGCTGTTGCAAATGAAGGTGGAATAGGTATTGTTTCAGGTGCTCAAACCGGATACAGAGAAGATGATTTCAAAACAAATAATAACAATGCAAATATCAATGGAATAAAAAAAGAAATAAGATTAGCAAGAGAACTTAGTCCTAATGGAATAATTGGAATTAACTTTCTTCAAGCATCATATAATTATATTGAACTTGTAAAAACTGCAGTGGACGAAAAAATAGATTTAATTATTTCAGGTGCAGGACTTCCTAAAACGCTTCCTGAATATGTTAAAGGAACAAATACAAAAATTGCACCAATTGTTTCGTCAGGAAGAGCTGCAAAACTCATTACAAAACTGTGGAAGAAAAAATATGATTACTTACCTGATTTAATAGTTGTTGAAGGACCTCGAGCTGGAGGCCATTTAGGGTTTAGCAGAGAAGATTTAGAATCTAATAATGTAAAAAGCTTAAAAGAATTAGTTGTTGAAGTTCTTGAAGCTGTAAAACCTTTTGAAGAAAAATACATTCAAAAAATTCCCGTTGTAGCTGCTGGCGGAATTTACACTGGACAAGAAATTAAAAAATTTATTGATCTTGGTGCAGCTGGAGTCCAAATGGCTACTAGATTCGTAGCTACTCACGAGTGTGATGCGCACATTAATTTTAAAAATGCATATGTTAATGCAACAGAAAAAGATATTCAATTAATAAAAAGCCCAGTAGGAATGCCTGGAAGAGCTCTTGCAAATGATTTAACTAAAGCATTTGAATTAAATTCTCTTAAAATTACAGGTTGTTATAAATGTTTAAAAGGATGTAATCCTGTTGTTGCTCCCTTCTGTATAACTGATGCATTAGTTAAAGCAGTTGAAGGTGATATTAAAAACGGTCTAGTCTTTATTGGCTCTAACGGATATAAAATCAATAAAATTATTTCTGTAAAAGAACTTTTTAATGAACTTAAAAACGAATATTTTGAATAATAACCAAAAAAAATAACACGAAACCGTGTTATTTTTTATTTATATTTATTTTTTTCTTAATAATTCATATCTTTAATTGCATAAAGCATTCCATATTCATGATCAACTTCAGTTTGACAAGTTTTGCATAAACCAAATTTATTTATCTCTTTTTCATCATGACATCTTTTGCAAATTCCTAATTTATTGTTTGAGCTTTTTATTACTTTATTTTCCATATTATCCCCCTTAAAATCCGTTCGTATTATTGTATACCATTATGTAATTATATTATAAAGCATATTTTAAAAATTTACAACATTTTTTTAATTTTTTTTTATTTTTACAAAATAATTTTAATTTACACAAAAAAAGCACAAATAAATTGTTATTTTGCGCTTTTCTACTATCACTATTTTAAATAAATATCTATTAAATCGTAGTAATAACTTTCTTCATATCCTTTTCTCCAACCAGCTATTCCATTTAAATTATAATCATTAATTAAATTAATTCTTTTAATTAATGAATCCTTGTCTTCCATCCATATTTTAATTGTATTTCCATTTTTTGTAGTTTCAATATAATTTTGTCCAGATGCTTTATCATATATTATTTCATAATCTATTTTTTTCAAATAACTTCCAATATTTTTGATTGCATATGCTTCTGATGAAAGAACTTTTCTATTCTTTTCTGTCCATACTCTCATATAAAGTGGAACGCCTAAAATTAATTTATCATTATTTACAGTTTCTAATGTTCCTTCAATACCTTTTATCACCCATGGAATTGACGCAACAGATCCACTTTTAGGAGAACTGCTCCAATGCTCATCATATGCCATAAGCATAAAATAATCAACATAATCAATAATAGCTTCTCTATCAATTACTTTTGAATATTGATCAGACCCTCCTGGTACAACAGCATCAATAGATAAAACAAGATTTTGCATTTTAGTATATTTCCTAAGCTTTCTTACATAATCAGTTAATGCATCTTTATTTTTCAAATAAATATTCTCAAAATCAATATTTATTCCATCAACATTATAAAGTGATGAGTAAAAAACAATTTGCGCTATCGACTTATCAATATAACTTTCATTAGTTAATAATTGATTAGTCCAAACTGGATTAAAACTATTTTTATATAAAGCCCATACTTGATAGCCGTTTTCATGTGAGTCATCTACATATTTAAGACTTGCTTCATTAATAACAATTCCATCAATGTTTAAAGCAAACCAAGTTGGAGATATTACATTTAAATTTTCAATTTTATCAACATTGAAATTCTTTAAATCACTATATTTAGAAATACTATCCCACATTAAACTAACAGTATCAAGTTCTTTTGTTTCTCTAACTTCATTTAATTTTTTACTTTCAGAATTATTCTCATCAACTATATTTATCTTTTCATCTGTAATATAACCAATTTTACCTTTCGAAGTAATTATTTTACTATATTTATCACTTTTAATTGTTTTATTATCAAGATAAATAAATTCACTATTCTTTTGAAGTTCATCAAATTTAATAAGTAATTCTTCTTCTAAATAGTAAATATTTTTATTTTCATTTGAAACATATAATTTTATCTTTTCAAAATTTGTATTCAAATATAAAACATTTTCACTTTCATAGTAATTATAAAATATTGGATATAATTTACTTAAAATATCTAAATTAATATATTTTTTTCCTTCAATAAATTTTATTGGAATATTTATTTTATCTAAATTATTATTAACATATTCTGTAAGTTCATCAGTCTCAAGTTTAAAATCAAGTTTATCTATTTCTATATATACTCTTGTTTTACTATTAGAAAGTTCAACAGTGTTATCAATAATTTCTTTTAAAATTTCATAAGAAACAAATAATCCATTATCATTTATAAATTCATAGTCATAAATATATTCGTTATCTATAATTAAATTGCTTTCAACTCTTTTATTTCTAAGTATCTCAAATACACTTTCATAATCATTTTTTAATTCATTATAAAAATAACCTAAAACTGATAATGCAATTAATAAAACAATTAATGCAAACGCTAAAATTTTATTCATATATACCTCTCTAAAATAAAACTATTCCTAATAGTGCAGAAGAAAATATTGCAATAATAGGATGAACTTTAAATTTAATAACAGAAATAAGCACTAAAAAAATTATTAAAATATCTTTATAATCCTTAATTGTCTGAAATCCTAATTTATAAACAACAGTAACAATTATTCCAATAATTGCAGGTTTAAGCCCTAAAAGAATTGATTCTACAATTTTTGAATCTCTAAATTTCAAAAAATAATGAGCAACTATATTTACCATAATAAATGAAACAATAACAACACTAAACGTTGCAACTACTGCACCACTCATTCCCATAATTTTATAACCTACATATGTTGATGCATTTATACCAACTGGGCCAGGTGTTATTTGAGAAAGAGCTAATACATCCATAAATTCTTCAGTTGTTAACCAATGACTATTATGCACTATTTCTCTTTCAATTAGTGATAATGCAGTATATCCACCACCATAACTAAAAGCTCCAATATTTAAAAACTTAAAAAACAACTTACTTAATATAGATATGTCCATAAACACCTCCAATTATTCCAGAAACTATTAATGCTATTATTGGATGAATATTCAATCCAAGAATAAATACTATATTAAGAATAATAATAAAAAAAGAAAAGTTTGTTTTTTTAAGAGGTTTATATAATTTAAATACTGAAAACATCATTATTCCAATTACAGCAGGTCTTACACCTGAAAATATTTTTATTAAATAAATACTGTCTCTGTATAACATTATTACATTTGCTAATAGGACTATTATTACAAATGAAGGTAATACCACAGCAAAACATATGAAAAAAGCTCCAATTAATCCATATAACTTATATCCAATAAATGTAGAAACATTTACTGCAATAATTCCAGGAATTGATTGTGCTACTGCTATATAGTCAAGAAATTCATCTTCAGTTATAAGTTTTGCATTATCAACAACTTCCTTTTGAATAACAGGTACCATTGCATACCCACCACCAATTGTAAAGGCTCCTATTTTAAAAAATGTAAAAAAAAGTTTCATTATATCTTTCATATTCACTCCAAACTCTAAACAATAAATAATGGATAGATTTCTCTATCCATCAATTATATATTTTTTAACTGTTTTTTACAAATATTTAATCGTCAAGTAATCCGCCTAGAATACCTCCTACAGAAACAGATTTTCCACCTTTGTTAGTTCCCGCTGAAGCAACAATTCTCTCTGACAATTTAGAAATTGGAAGTGATTGGATATATGCAATTCCTGGACCCCTTAATGTTGCTAAAAATAAACCTTCTTTACCAAATAATGCATTTTTAAAACCACCAATAAATTTGATATCATAGCTCACTGAATCTTCAAAACCTACTATACAACCAGTATCTACTTTTATTTCATCATTTGGTCCTAATTCTTTTTTAATTATTGTTCCACCAGCATGAATAAATGCCAGTCCATCACCAGTCAATTTTTGTAAAATAAATCCTTCACCACCAAAAAATCCAGTACCAATTTTTTTTGTAAGTTCAATTCCAATTTCTATTCCATTAGCAGAACATAAATATGAATCTTTCTGACAAATAAATTTACTATTATAATCTTTTAAATCAATAGGTATAATTTTACCTGGATAAGGTGCTGCAAATCCTACATGACTAATTGAACTACTATTATTTAAAAAAGTTGTTATAAAAAAACTTTCTCCTGTTACCATTCGTTTAAAACCGCCAAATAATCCACCTGAAGCTGATGTTTGCATTTCAACACCTTTTTCCATAAATGTCATAGCTCCCGCTTCAGCTCTTACGCCCTCACCTGGATCTAATTCAATTTCAACAAGCTGCATATCATTTCCGTGAATTTTATAATCAATTACATCTGCCATATCATTCTCCTTTATATACTGTTAATACTCAACGAGTATATTTTACCCAAAATATAAGAAAATAACCAATAAAATTTAGAAATTAAAAAAACTAATACTAATAACCTAGTTTTGCAATTAGATTCAATGAAATAACGCTTTACATTCACCTATTTTATGATAATATATATATGTTATTAAGGAGTGATTATTATGGAGAAAATATTATTAACAACAAGCGCAGTAGAAAAACTTGAAAGAAAATTAGACCGTTTAGTTCTAGTTGATCGTAAACGTTTAGCAAGTGAAATAAAAACAGCAAGAGGTTATGGTGACTTATCTGAAAATGCAGAATACCATGCAGCTAGAGAAATGCAAGCTCACAATGAAGGTGAAATTGCAGAACTAAAAGAACTTTTAAATAATTATGAACTTGTTAAAGAATCAAATGATTCAACTAAAATTCATATTAATTCAAAAGTTACAATACAATATATGGATACAAATGAAACTTCTGAAATTATTATTGTTCCTAGTGTAGAAGCTGAACCATTTGAAGGAAAAATTTCTAACTTATCACCAATTGGAAAAACATTACTTGGACATACAAGAAATGAAATGATTCCAGTTGAAATACCAAAAGGAATTTTAAATATTAAAATTCTTGAAATTAAATAAGTGTTAATTTTTTTTAAGGAGGGATTATTATCAAAATTAAAATTATTTATAACCCTAAAGCTGGAAGAAATCGTGGTATTGGAGATATAAAAACTCTTAGTGATGAACTTTTAAATTCAGGTCATTTGATTGAAAGAACAGCTACAAAAAAAATTAACGATACAAAAAATGAAACTTTGAAAGCAATTAAAAATAATTTTGATTTAATAATCGCTGCAGGTGGAGATGGTACAATTAATGAAGCCGCTTCCACTCTTGCAACAGAAAATTCGGATATTCCATTAGGTATTTTTCAGTTTGGTTCTGTAAATGATTTTGCATCATATTTGAAACTTACAAACGATCCTTATGATTACGCTGAATTAGTAAATAGAATGAATACCATTAAAATTGATTTAGGTAAAATTAAGGATAATTACTTTATTAATGTTGCTGCAGGAGGAGCATTAACAAATATTGCTCATGATACACCTAGAGAAATGAAAGCTCTTCTTGGAAAAAATGCTTATTATTTACACAGTATAAAAGATTTAAGTGAAAAAGGAATATATACATCAAATTTAACTTTTATAACAGAAAAATTTGAAATGACTGATGATTTTTACTTTTTTCTTGTAAGCAATTCACCTTCAGTAGGTGGCTTTAATAAATTAGCTCCAACAGCTGAAATACAAGATGGATTACTTGATTGTGTTTTTATAAAAAAAGCAAATTTTATAGATAAAATCGAATTATTTATTCAGATTTTAAAAGGCAATCATATTGATAATGAAAACATTTTATATTTTAAAACTTCTAAAATTAAAATAATAAACAATTCTGAAAATGATGTTGAATATGACATTGATGGTGAATTAGGTGGCATATTACCAATTGAAATCGAAGTCGCACCATCTATAATAAATATATTAATCTAAAATAAAAGCATCATATCAAATCGATATAGATGCTTTTATTTTTTTATCATGCACTTACTTTTTTTTCTAATAAATATCCGCTTATACCATACCACAAAAGAACTACCACAAGTACTTTAATCATACTTATTATCAATACTTCACTTCCAACATTTTCAGGTATTAGATTAGTGTCATTTAACATCCCTACAATCATTGAATTAAACTTAGATACAAATATAAATACAATAAATGAAAGAATTTTTTTTGCTTTTATATTATAAAAAAGTGTTTTTACAAGTATCATTGATAAAAATATTGTTATTAATAACATACTGTAACCAGAAAATCCCATTAATAACATAGTTAAAATTAAATCATATATATCTAGTCCTGTAACGTGAATATAACTTACAGCTTCATTGACAATATTCATATCATTAAAATTTATATTTACAAATAATATTGTTCCAAATACTAATAATAACATTATTATATCTGCTAAAGCACCAATTAAATTTGCTCCTAAAATTTCATAACCATTTAAAGGTGTTAAAAATGTAAATTGCCCTTCTTCAGTAAAAAGAAGTTTATTCATTTTTCTAACATGCAAAATAAATAAGACTACAGAACTTATAAATAATAATAACATATTTAATCCTATTAATGACCCTATTTGTTCACTTGGAGCATATTCTTTAAAATAAACACCAATATTTAAAAATACTATTACAACTAAACCGCCTATCGCATAGATCCATTTTCTTATCCAATCATATTTTATTAAATTAAACATTTAAAAACACCTCTTTATAAATATCAATTATTGACATTTCTTTTTCTTCTCTTAATTTTTCAACATTATCATTAAGCACTATTTGACCTTTTTTAATCATTATCACTTCATCTAATATAGGTTCAATATCATCAATTAAATGACTTGAAATTATAGTTGTATTTTCTTCAGTTAAATTTTCAACTATCAACTTTTTAATATCCTCTTTTGCTATAATATCTATTCCATTAAATGGTTCATCTAATAATATAAGTTGAGCATTTCTAGACATTGTTAATGTAATCTT
>Ga0209633_10005088_pt1 | contig 11636 bp, 9 predicted proteins | sample Cruoilmetagenom1_FD_187290 | JGI IMG/M metagenome (GOLD analysis project Ga0209633, IMG submission 187290) | Oil polluted marine microbial communities from Coal Oil Point, Santa Barbara, California, USA - Sample 1 (SPAdes) (version 2) | ecosystem: Environmental > Aquatic > Marine > Oil seeps ... | reverse complement strand
CACGTTCAAGCGGTGTCGAACCGACGCGTTCAATGTATGGGAAAGTGCGAGTGCGGCAACATGAAAGGTCGTCAATACGATTCTTTGCAGTCGCCTCCGATTAACGTGACAATGCCCCGGCGGACCAGCATTTTGTGTCAGCAGTCATAGTCGGGGAGATACAAGCTGGAATTGAGACCACCCGTGAACACGATCTGCCAAAGGCGGAAGAAGTGGAGGCTTGGCTCGATCAGGTCGTGGCCAGCTACGACATCTTGCCGATGGAAGCGGCTGCCCTCAGGGAGTGGGCGCGTCTCAAGCATCGAAAGTCAGATACGCTTATCGAAGACGTCATGATCGCCGCAACGGCTATCGTTCACAGGCTGACGGTCGTCAATCCAAACACTAGGAATTTCCAGGGCTTGGACCGCCAATTATGGATCCGTTCAGATCCTAGATCTGTCCGAATTGGCTTAGTCGCCTAATTTGATCCATGGCGAACTATCCCAGCATCCGTATTTTTACACATAAATACACACTTTCGTTGACTATTGCGTACTGCTGCGGTGAACTCTCGGATAGGGAGATCATAGCAGATGGCCGATCCCGACCGCGTCCAGGTACTCATTCCCAAAGAGGAGGCAAAGCGATTCAACGCCTACTGTCGGGAGAAAGGCTTCAAGAAATCTCCGCTTATCGCACGCCTCATACGGGAGCATATGGATCGGGAGGGCTTCCGTCCACAACGCGATCTGTTCGAGCAAAACCAAAAGGAGCCTAACGAGTCGTGACGGATCGGGCCATCGAACAGAAGATACTTAGATTGCAGGCAGGGGGACGTCCCCGCGTATTGGACCTGTTTTCAGGTTGTGGCGGCTTGTCCCTTGGATTTCAGCCAGTCGGCTTTGAAATTACCGCTGCGATCGAGAATGATCCGACAGCAGCGGCTTCACATGGCAGAAATTTCCACGGGGACAATTTAATTCATTCAGTCGCACGAGACATTACCGTCCTGAAACCTCATAAGCTCGTACGCGAATTGGATCTTGGTAAAACGGCCGATGCCTTTGATGTCATTGTCGGCGGCCCGCCCTGTCAGGCGTTTGCCCGAGTCGGCCGGTCGAAGTTACGCGAGATTGATCAGCACCCAGAAGCCTTTCGGCGAGATCCCCGCGCGCAGCTCTACACGCCATATTTAAGTTATGTGAGAGCGTGCCGTCCTTTGGGAATTCTAATGGAGAATGTTCCCGACGTGCTGAACTACGGCGGTCACAACCTTCTAGAAGAAGTGTGCGACGTTTTGCGCGAATGGGGTTATCTGTGCGCCTACACTTTGCTGAATGCCGCATTCTACGGCGTTCCTCAGATGCGCGAGCGAATGTTTTTGATCGCTTATCATCAGAGTGTTGCTGACGCCGTGACCTTTCCAGCCCCGACACATTGGATTGAACTTCCGCCAGGATATGAGAGTTCGCGCCAAGTCGCCCTGAAGCTTCTCTCCGCGGGCGGTGGGTCGGGAGAGGCCCGCGGCTATGTCGAACCTCCAGAGGCGACCGACGTTCTCGAACCTGCAGTGACGGTCAAAGAAGCCATTGACGACCTACCGCGAATTCTCTCTAGGAAACTATTGCGCACTGGGGAACTGAAGCGTGGTGCGCGTCGGTTCGATGTTTCTACTCCCTATGACTCCTCGCGTCCGATCTCTGACTTTGCTCGGTCAATGAAGACTTGGCCGGGCTTCGAGGGACGAGGCAGCATTCGTGATCACGTAATACGTTATCTCCCTAGAGATTACCGCCTGTTTGCACGAATGAATCCAGGTGATCAGTACCCGGAAGCACACCAGCATGCTCTCGACATGCTCAATGAGCGCGTTGCAAAGTTTGCAGCCAAAGGGATATGCCTTCGCCCGAGTTCAGATGAATACGAAGCGCTCAAAAAAAGTATTGTGCCACCCTATGACGTCAGCAAGTTTCCAAATAAGTGGCGGAAGATGTGGCGCAACCAGCCCGCGCGCACGGTCATGGCTCATCTCAGCAAGGACGGATACAGTCATATTCACTATGACAGCGTGCAGGCGCGGACAATTTCTGTTCGGGAGGCGGCCCGTTTGCAATCTTTCCCTGACGGGTTCGTATTCGAGGGAACCATGAACTCCGCATTTCGGCAGATAGGAAACGCGGTTCCACCGCTCATGGCTAAAGCCATTGCTATAGAGATGATGACGACAATAACTGCAGCGGCCATGAAAACAGAACCGGCATATTTTCGAGCGGCGGAAGCAGTGTAGGTTAGCCGCCGACTCTGGCACTGGCGCGGCACAGCTGGGTGGCGAGTCAGAGGTTGCCGGAAATTCCAGGGAGCATGGCATACGTGGCGGATGTGCTAACCACTGAACAGCGCCGCTTGAACATGAGGCGCATAAGGGGCAAAGACACCAAACTGGAGATGTTACTCCGGCGTGGCCTGCACTCGCGCGGCCTGAGATATAGGCTCCACCCAAAGAATCTCTCTGGCAAACCGGACATGGTTTTTCCGCGCTATCGCGCTGTTATCTTTGTTCATGGTTGCTTCTGGCACGGACATGATTGTTCGCTATTCAAATGGCCGACGACGCGTGCTGATTTCTGGCGGAAAAAGATCAAAGGTAATCGCGAACGCGACATTAGGATAGTCGACCAACTGATTATGGCCGGCTGGCGAGTATTGGTGGTCTGGGAATGCGCCCTGCGAGGCAGATACAAGAGATCTCTTACAGACGTCCTCAATGAAGCGGAGTGTTTCGTTCGGCTCCGCAAATGCCAATTTTCGGAAGTTTTTGCCGTTCGGAAAACTTAGTCGAAACGAACCATGTCAATTGGGCCGCCTACGCTTCTTTCGGCTACACGTACTTTAGGAATTGTTCATGTTGGTATCTTCTGGCACAGGACCCGAGTGTTAGACCGGTGTGTATGCACCAGTTTTACCGTCTGCCCCATCGCTCCAAGGATAGGCTGATTCGATGGTTATACTTTGACATTGAGCTTCATTATTGTTTCAGGCGGAAACAATATGCAGACTATGCATGCACAGATTGAGGTTTAGACAGTGAACGGTGGCAACGCGGAAAGTCATTATGAACTAGCACCACCGCCCGCAGACACAATGATTGAAGCACTGCGTGGCGTGGGCTATTCGCTCGCGACTGCTATAGCGGATATTATAGATAATAGTATATCAGCTGATGCCACGAACGTTTGGCTGACATTTTGGTGGGAAGGGAAGAAGTCTTTCATATCTATTCTTGATGACGGTCATGGGATGCAAGAGCCCGAACTCTCCAATGCGATGCGTCCTGGTAGCAACAATCCCTTGCACGAACGCACAAGAAAGGACCTTGGTCGCTTCGGTTTAGGTTTGAAAACGGCCTCCTTTTCGCAATGCCGGCGCCTTACCGTTGCGTCTAGGACAGTTGATTCAGACATAACGACACGTCGTTGGGATCTTGATCATGTGGCCACGACGCGGGAGTGGCAGCTCCTCAAGCAGGAAGCGCCTAGCTCGACTATCAGGCTTCAGCCACTGAATGAACAACGCCAAGGCAGCCTAGTTCTCTGGGAAGCATTGGATAGGGTGGTAGGCAATGATGCTTGGCCAGAGGACAGTCGGGCCCAGGACGCATTTCTTGCTCTTGTTGAGCATACCGTACGTCATCTTGAAATGGTTTTTCACAGGTTTCTTGAAGGGTCGGCGTCAAGTCTTAAGATTTTTGTAAACGGGCGTGAAGACCGACATCGCATTACAGCCTGGGACCCATTCCTCTCCAATCATCCTGCCACTGAAAGAACACCGGAAGAGCTGTTAGGAGGGAGGGCGACCGAGGTAGCTGTCCAGGGGTTTATTCTTCCCCACAAGGACCGGCTGAGTCCTGAAGAGCTGGCCAGGGGAGCTGGGCCGGACGGATGGGGCGCCCAGCAAGGCTTTTATGTTTACCGTAGCCGAAGGCTACTGGTGGCTGGAGACTGGCTTGGTCTTGGCCGCGGTCGCTCCTGGACGAAGGAAGAGCCGTTTCGCCTAGCACGGCTTAGGCTGGATATCCCCAACTCGGCTGATGAAGCATGGCAAATTGACATCAAGAAGTCTCGAGCGAAACCCCCGAGCATATTCAAAGCACGTCTCACAGACCTCGCCGATCAGGTCAGGCAGAAGGCGCGACGGGTCTATGCCCATCGCGGAGACTATGGGTCGAGACCAGCCACCCCTAACCTTGCGCGGGCTTGGCTTGCGGTAGACAGGAAGGCCAGTGTCGCATACCGCATAGATCGTTCACATCCAATAGTACGGAAGGTACTGGATATTGCCGGCTGCGGCGAAGATGGAGTCGAGGCGATGCTGCGGGTGATAGAGGAGACGGTGCCCATCCAGCGCATCTGGTTGGAAACGGTGGAAAAGGGCGGCATAGAGGAAGGCGGTTTTTCTGGTACGCAGCCCGAAGAGATTGCCGCAATCGCTCAAGGACTCTTCGGCCACATGGTCGATCATATCGGCATGAGCCCTGGTGCCGCTCGCGAACAGCTGCTGCGGACAGAACCTTTCCAGAACTACCCGGACATCATTGTAGCCCTTGAGTCGGCGACGCGGAGACATGGAGACCACCATGAGTAGCTTCGAGACTGCCAAGGGCATAGCGCAAATGCTGATTCAGGAAGAGGGTCAACGCGCCGCTCTTACGCGGGAGATCATCGCAGATGTAGTGGATCGTGTCCTCGGCATGTCTGCCGCATTTCGGGATGGTGTCGATCGCGATCGGCTGATCGCCGAACTTGAGGCTCAGTTCAGTGTTTGGATCGGACGAGAAGCCACTCTTTCGGACAACGAGGATCATGTCTCCTGGCTCAATGCCGAACGCAAACAGGGCTGGGCACTATGGCCACGTTACAGGCTGTTTCTCGAGGAAAGATGGGCTGAGGCAAGCATCGATGCCCTGGACCACACGACAGATCGCGTCCTCGGTCTCCTGGAGGATCCCGAACGGGAACAGGCCTGGGACAGGCGCGGCTTGGTGGTCGGCCATGTCCAGTCCGGAAAGACCGCGAATTATACAGGTCTGATCTGCAAGGCCGCGGATGCCGGCTATACAGTCATCATCGTACTTGCAGGCCTGCATAACAATCTCCGGAGTCAGACACAGTTGCGAATGGACGAGGGTTTTCTCGGCTATGACAGCCTTTCGATGCAGAGTGGCGAGGGTACGAATCCGATCGGCGTGGGGCTGTTCAATCCGAGCATCCGGCCGGACACTGTTACCAATCGGAGCGATAGCGGCGATTTCAACCGCCGGGTCGCGAACAATTTCGGGATCAATCCTGGCCGCTTGCTTCTTTTTGTCGTCAAGAAGAACGCTCGCGTCCTTCGAAATCTCCTCGATTGGGTCAGGTGGGCGTCGAACAGTCGCGATCCAGAAAGCGGACGCCCCATTGTAGTTGATGTGCCACTCCTGGTCATCGATGATGAAGCAGACAATGCCTCTGTTGATACCGGACAGCAGCAGTTCGATCAGGATGGCCAGCCGGATGAAGATCATGACCCAACGCGCATAAACGGCCTGATCCGTCAGATCCTCTTTTCCTTCGAGAAGAGTGCCTACGTTGGGTATACGGCGACACCCTTTGCCAACATCTTTATTCATGAACGGGGAAGCACTGCGGAGCACGGCAGCGATCTTTTCCCGCGAAGCTTCTTAATCAACCTTCCAGCACCCTCGAACTATGCTGGCCCGGTACGCATTTTCGGCCTTGAGAATGACGAAAATGGAGAGCCTCGGAGACCTCTCCCGCTCGTTCGCCATATAAACGATCACGCGACCGGAGACAGAACAGGATGGGTGCCGCCACGACACCGCAACGGACATCAGCCAATATTTGACGGACTCCCGCAAGTGCCGCGGTCGCTGTCAGATGCCATTCAGAGTTTTGTTCTCTCCATTGCCGCCCGGCGAGCCAGAGGCCAGACAAGTCAGCACAACTCCATGCTCATCCACGTGACGCGCTTTACGAACGTCCAGGCAGAAGTGCGTCGCCAAGTGGAGGAAGAACTTCAGCGGATTTCAAGAAGGCTTCGGCTGGGCGAAGGGGCGGGAACGGATACTGTCCATTCCTGTCTCCGACGGCTGTGGGAGGAGGACTATGTTCCGACGACCGCTGCTGTTCTTGATGAGACGGGGGATCCGAGCATTAGTGCCGTATCCTGGGAATATATAGAGCCGCATGTTACCGCGGCGGCAGAGGATATCCGGATCAAGGAGATTAATGGGACGTCGGGAGATGTGCTGGAATATGAGAACAACCGTGAAACCGGCCTCAACGCCATCGTAATTGGTGGTGACAAGCTCTCTCGCGGACTGACTCTCGAGGGGTTGACGGTTAGCTACTTTCTTCGCGCATCACGAATGTATGACACGCTCATGCAGATGGGCCGTTGGTTCGGATATCGGCCTGGCTTTCTTGACCTTTGCAGGCTGTATACGACGCACGATCTCCATGACTGGTTTGAACATATCACCTTGGCCAGTGAAGAACTTCGACAGGAGTTTGACCATATGGCCGCAGCAGGTGGTACACCGCGAGACTACGGCCTGAAGGTCCAAACACATCCCGCCCTCATGGTTACTTCCCGGGTGAAGATGCGCAACGGAATGGACATGCAGTTGTCCTATGCAGGGTCGATCTCAGAGACGACAGTATTCCACCGTGTTGCGGAGATTGTCAGGCGCAATTTCGAGGCAGCAGAGCAGCTTGTCCAAAGACTCGGCACGGATCATGAATCCAACGCCTCGCAGGACCGACCGGGCGGGCGGGCGCACAGGTGGCGCGGGTCTCTTGTGTGGTCGGACGTTCCTCATGAGGAGATACTGGCCTTTCTTGATGCGGTTGTTACCCATCCGGACGCACCTAGGGCAAATGCTGGTTTTCTTCGCGAGTTCATCGATGTCGAAGCACGTGTCGGGGAACTGACGAATTGGACGGTTGCACTACTCTCCGGAGAGGGGCGCGAGACGCGGCTCGGTCGTCACACCGTTAGCATGGTACAGCGAGGTGTGAAAAACCCTGAGGATCCACCAGACGATCGATACGTGATCCGAAGGCTCCTCGCTCCACGGGACGAGGGGTTAGATATCGGAACTGAAGCGTATCAAGCTGCTCTTGATGAGACAGTTCGCGAATGGCAGGTGGATCCTGGAAGATATAGACGGCAGAGCCAACCATCTACGCCCTCCGGGCCAAGCCTGCGGCGACAGCGCCCTTCCCAAAGAGGGCTGCTCTTATTGTACCCGCTGGAGCCCGAACACGTCGAGGGTCAGCTGCCGGTAGTCGGTTTCGGGATCAGTTTCCCAACCAGCCAAAATGCTGGAACCGTGCGTTATCGAGTGAATAACGTCTACTGGCAGCAGGAGGTTGAGGACGTAACGTGAGCCCGGACTTCCACGAGATATGGGAGGAGTTGTGTTCTGAGAACAGGCAGGGCGAAGGGTGGAATACGCGTCGTGTTTGTCCCGCCTCGTCATGTGCCATATTCGCTGCTGTCAGTGGCAAGGAGTTCCAACCTGCTCTGCTTGTCGAGGTGAAAGCTTCGTCAATACCAGCTATTCCCGAATATCCCCGCGCTAGGGGATTCGAAGTAACTCCTGTCAGTGTTACGGCGGGCCGCCGTGGCCTGGTCCGACTTGTTCTGTCGCTGACATCACCTCAGTACACGAATGTTTTTGAGATCCTGGCCGGAGACGTATCCGGCGTTGTCGCAAATGCTCCGGACGAGCAGGCAGGCGTTCGTGCGCTTCTGGCGCGACTTCGGATCTGGCAGGAGTTCATGCGCCGACACGGCTCGGAGGGTCTTAGCACCCGGGAACAAACTGGGCTGTTCTCCGAGCTTTTTTTTCTCCGGCGGCATATCCTGCCACTTTTGTCCGCGAGCGATTCCGTCCGGATTTGGGCAGGTCCTAATGAGGAGACACATGATTTTGTAACGTCTCGAACGGCTATCGAGGTCAAAGGAACAACGGCCGTTCCTGCCAGTACGTTTGAGGTCTCCAGCTTGTTACAACTCGATGAGACACGAGTGGGCAATCTCTGCCTTTGCCATTATGCGTGGAGCATTGGTCCTGCGGATGGCCAGACCTTGCCGGAGCTGATAGAGAGCATAAGAGAAACGTTGGCTAACGAAGATCCGACGGCAATGACTCTGTTTAACGACAGTTTGGTCCGCGTTGGATATCTGGATAGTCAAGCGCCATTGTATGAGGATCGCCGACTGAAAGAAACGCATGAGCGTATATTTGAGATTCAAGAAGGATTCCCAAGGCTTCGAACCTGCGATGTGCCCTCCGGTATCGCTGGCGGGAGTTACACGGTTGAGCTTGCCGCATGTGCTGATTTTCACCTCGAAGCTGCTGGACTGACCAGAATGTTAACTGGCGACATACAATGAGCGCCGAGAAAGAGTTCCGAAAATTTATCCGGCAGTTTAACGCGGAGGTTCGTGAAAGGGCGATTGCTCCCGGCGATAGCAGTGACGTCGATTTCAAGGAAAACGTCTTTACTGAGCTGATCCTCGAGTTCCTCGAGGAAAGCGGCATCACTGAGAGCAGCCAAATAGCTTATCACCACGGCAACTGGGGGCGCGGGTTAGCTAAAGTAAACGGTTATGCTCTGAGCGATGAAGACGACAGGCTGGACCTGTTCACGACCCTTTACCTTGATGCCGATGAACCGGCGACGTTAGCAAAGGCCGATGTCTCAAAAGCCGCAGGACAGGCGGCGCGATTCGTTGAGGCAGCGTTGAACGGACTGCATGAGAAACTTGAGGCCTCATCGGACGCCGCTGCAATGACCCGCCATATTCAGTCTGTAGCGCCAACTATAAGGGATGTCCGCGTCTTCATTTTATCCGATGGAGTTACGTCAGCGAGGTATGTGCGCCCAATCCAAGTGCAGGATCATGAAGTACGTTTCGAGGTGTGGGACGCCGAGCGTCTTTTCCGTGGCATGCATGCGGGCCTTGCTCGCGATGAGATCGTTGCCGACTTTGAGGCTGATTATGGGGGAGTTATCCCGTGTCTTCCAGTGCTCGAAACATCGGAAGATTACAAAGCGTACCTTGCCATCATTCCTGGCCCAGTGCTCTCCCGACTTTATGATGAATACGGATCCCGGCTGCTCGAGCTGAACGTCCGCTCGTTTCTTTCGGCGCGCGGAAAGATCAACAGCGGAATCCGCAGAACTTTGAGAGAGGAGCCCGACCGCTTTCTGGCATACAACAATGGGATCGTCGTGACTGTAGATCAGCTGGAAACGGTGATCCTTGATGATGGCAGACCAGCAATCCGCGCCGTCCGAGGGCTTCAAATCGTTAATGGCGGCCAGACAACGGCTTCAATCCACCGGGCACAGAAAACCGACCGGAGCGACATCAGCTCCGTCATGGTACCCGCAAAGATCACGCTAATCGACCCTGATCACCAGGAGCAGATTGTCCGTCAGATCTCGCGCTATGCAAACACCCAGAATGTCATCCAAATGGCCGATTTTTCTGCGAACGAACCATTTCATATTGAGATCGAACGACTGTCCAAGCGAGTCTGGTGCCCAGGGGAGCAGGGGCGTTGGTTCTATGAACGGGCACGTGGTCAGTATCAGGTAGCAAAGGCCAATGCATCAACCACGCCCGCACGGAAGCGACGCTTCAATGAGCAGACACCGACTGCGCGAAAGTTCACAAAGACAGACTTGGCCAAGTTTGAGAATAGTTGGCGACAACGTCCTTATGAAGTCAGTCTGGGAGCGCAAAAGAACTTTGACCGATTCATGCAAGGGTTGCGCACAAGGCGTGGTGCGGACTGGCTGCCTGACGAAACATTCTATAAGGAGCTCGTAGCGAAGGCAATTTTGTTCAAAGCAGTGGACCGGATCGTCCGTCAGGAGCGGTTTCCAGCATACCAGGCAAACATCAAGACCTATCTAATGTCATACGTCGTTTTTCGATCAGGCAGTCAACTTCATCTTGACGGCATCTGGCGCGAGCAGAAAGTATCGGATCAACTTTCGGAGCTAATCCAGGCGTGGTCACATGAAATAAGTCAAACTATCGTTGATACCGCCAAAGGCCGAAACGTTACCGAGTGGTGCAAGAAAGAAGACTGCTGGAAAGCGGTGCGATCACTTGACCTGAATCTTCCTCTAAGCCTTCCTAGCGAACTCAGGAACCGTGTGAGCACAGCACCCGGATCTGCCACAACGGTCGACGGCACATTGACATCCGAAGATCTTGAGAACATCGCAGTCTGCAAAAATATCGATGGTCCCAGTTGGTTCAAGATTCATGAATGGGGCAAGAAATCAGGCGCTCTGAAAGACTGGGAGGCCGGTATCGCGCACACGCTTAGCGGCTACGCGGCGGCAGGGTGGGAACGCGGTCCTTCACCAAAGCAAGCTAGGCAGGGTGCTCGCATTATCTCTCTCGCCCGCGAGAATGGGCTGTTCTTTGACGATTCGCGTGCGCCGTGATGGCAGCAGAGGACACGAACGATTCTGCCCCCACGTCTGAGCCTTGGACAGACGCGGAGCTACAGAGTTCTGTGTCAGCTTATGTTTGGGCTCTGCGGTTGCAGGAGGCTGGGCTTGGGTATTCTGTCCGTGAGATTTCCGAATTCTTGCTGCAGGGGCCTCTGGAACGTCGCAACGAGGCCTCGGTTCGATATCGAATGCGGAACATTTCCTCGGTCTTCGCGGATCGAGGATGGCCTATTCTTACGGCCTATTCTCCTGCGACCCGAGTAGGAACAGGAGTACGGGCACGTATCAACGCCATACTCGATTCCTACCCGGCACCAGCCTTAGCTTTTCTGACCCAGCAACGACGCACGCAGGCTGAAGCGCAAGGCGATCTGCCCGGACTAGATCAGCTACGCCGCGAAGCCGTTCGGAAGCTTGAAGAGCTTTCGAACGCCTTGCGAAGTTTCGAAGGAGAATCGATCGGTATCGGGCATAATAAGCCGCCCGAAGGACTCGATGAAGAGCCGACGCCGCTCGTTAGCATTCTGGCCGCGCAGAGCGATATTCAGACGCTAGTTACAGAGATCAAGGCCGACAGGCCGGATCTGGACTTAGTCGAAGCGAAATCGCATCGAGTGCTTGAACTTGGCCTCAGACTGTCCGAGTGGGTCGGCGTTCGTTTCACCAAGCTCGCTGACGCCGCAATGGTTTCTCTTGGCCCGATTGTTGTGGCAAAGGTTACTGGTGTACTGCCCATGATCGTCGACGCTTTAGCAAACGTAGCGCGGGTGGTCGAACGTCTGATGCAAATAAACTAGCTGGAAAAGTCGTGATAGTTTTTCAGCTGTGCGACAGAATAAAGGCGACTTGATATAAAACGTAAAATGAACGAGGTGGTGTGTATGTACTGATTGGTGTCATTCTACGTTGTTGTTCGTATACACACTCCGCCGCGTGCGGAACAGCAAATATAGGTGGTTGCGTGCCCCCGCAACCAGTTACGGGGGGAGCGGAACGAAAGCCGAAACCGGAGTACGAAATGGTTGGTATCGTGCCCGCGCAACCACCTATATTTGCGAAAGCTCCAAGCCCCTTCCACAGGGGCATTTGTCTTTTTTTGGCCAGTCGCAA
>Ga0209633_10005087_pt1 | contig 11638 bp, 13 predicted proteins | sample Cruoilmetagenom1_FD_187290 | JGI IMG/M metagenome (GOLD analysis project Ga0209633, IMG submission 187290) | Oil polluted marine microbial communities from Coal Oil Point, Santa Barbara, California, USA - Sample 1 (SPAdes) (version 2) | ecosystem: Environmental > Aquatic > Marine > Oil seeps ... | reverse complement strand
GTGTTCGCCCATGACATAGTGGACCTTGTGTTTACAGGCCGACATGATCTCCAGGCCATGGTCGATTTCCGGTTTGCTACCCAACTGAGCCAGGTCACCACCATAGATCACGAAGTCCGGTTTGGGGTCCATCATGTTGCACTCGGCCACGGCGCGGATCAGGCCACGATCGAAGTTGCGCACAAACTCATTACCCTTGATCTGCTGGATATGGGAATCCGAGATATAGGCGAAGGTGAAATTTTCCTGCTTGCTCTTGCCGAAGGCCACTTCCACCAGACTGATCGGCAGCACACCACCGACCATGAGGGCGCCTGCCCCTTTCAAAAAATTACGGCGTTTCATAATGTGTTCCTCCTCTACTTGTATTCAGGACTGGTGAGCGCTCCCATAAAGGCAACCAGATCGTCGATTTGGTCATCGCTCAGATCCAGCGGACGGATACCGCCGCTCTGGAAATCAAAGGTGGGGTCACTCTCCTCCACCCGGCCACCGTTGTTGTAGAACTTAACTACGTCTTCCAGGGTTTCCAGACTGCCGTCATGCATATAAGGCGCGGTCTTGGCGACATTGCGCAGAGTCGGGGTTTTGAAACTGCCCATGTCGCGTGATTCGGTACTCACGGCAAAGCGGCCCAGCTCCGAGGTATTCTTGTTGGTGAGGACCTCCACATCCACATCGATGCCTTTCTGCTTCGCCTTGCGATAGGCACTGGCCAGCGCCACCACATCCTGGTTGATACGATCGAAGCCGATACCGAGATTATGAAAGCGACTGTCGGAGAACAATGCATGGGTTTGAGAAACGGTATGACAGGAGACACAACGGCCCTGTTCCAGAAAGACCTTCAAACCACGTACAGCCGCATCGCTCATGGCGCGCTTGTCACCACCAAAGTGGTAACGGTCAAACGGCGAATTGCCGGAGATGATGGTGCGTTCAAACGTGGCAATGGCCTGCTGCACATGCTGCATCTTGATGCCCTTGCCTTTCTTCTTGAAGGCCTTCTTGAACAGCTTCTGGTATTCCGGATCACTGCGGACGATCTTTAGAATGGGCTGATGATTTTTCAGACCCATTTCCACCGGGTTAATAAACGGCCCGGCCGACTGGCCTTCCAGGTCCGGTTCGCGACCATCCCAGAATTGCGTGTGCATATAGGCCGCGTTGACCACTGTGGGGGCGTTGCGGGTACCGGTCAATTTGCCGATCCCTTGCGAGACCTTCAATGGACTGTCGGTAAAGGCCTTCTTCACATCATGACAGGTAGCACAGCTGACCGTGCCATCCGTGCTGAAGCGTTTGTCATGAAACAGTTTGTCACCCAGCTTGACCTTGGCCGGGGTGATGGGATTGTTTTTTGGTACGGGCACCGGCGGCAGACCCAGTGGTGTCGCGGCATAGGCGACATTCAACAGGCTTGCAGCAAATATCCCGAGACCAGCCGTGATGATTTTCATAGACGGATCCTCCTTCAAGAGATAATTAGTCAGGTAACCAGGCTGAACGACAAACGACCCAGTTGGATGGAAAATGCCTGCACATATTTTTCTTTGTTTTAGACATATTCTAATTTTCATCCTAGAATAGATCTAATTTTAGATCCAGTCTAATTTTTATTATAAATCATTAATTTTAATAGTTTTATATAACATAGCGGTAATGTCAGGAACCGCATAGACGGCTGGTTTTCCTGCAAATTGATATATATTTTCACTTGTTTATAATCTATTCATTGGATTTTTCTATTACTAAATCAAAGATGAACTTAAGAGATCTGCAATACATCATCGCCGTGGCCGAGACCCAGCACTTCGGCAAGGCCGCCGAGCGCTGCTTTGTCAGCCAGCCGACCCTCAGTGGTCAGATCAAGAAGCTGGAACAAGAGCTGGGCGTGACCATTTTCGAGCGCACCAATCGCTCGGTGGAGATCACTCCTATCGGCGAGGCCATCCTGGTCCATGCACGGCAAATCATGGAACAGGCTGACGCCATCCGGCAGCTGGCCCTCGCTCATCAGGACCCGCTGGCCGGGCCGCTACGCATCGGCGCCATCCCGACTCTCAGCCCCTATCTGATGCCGCTGATCCTGATGCCGTTGAAGAGCGAGCACCCGCAACTGAAGTTGGTGCTATCGGAGGAGATGACCGATGTCCTGCTGGTTCGTCTGCGCAATCACGAGATCGACGCTGCCCTGCTCGCCACCCCGGTGGAAGAACCCGATCTGGAGGTCATGCCCCTGTTCGACGAACCCTTCTGGCTCGCCCACCCCCGTGAACATCCCTTTTATAACCAGGACGAAATCAGCCAGGCCGATCTGGATAACACGGAATTATTATTACTATCGGAAGGCCACTGCCTGGCCAAGCAGGCCATGGCAGTCTGCCACCTCAAGGAACGCAAGGAACAGGGCGACATGGCTGATCTGCGGGCCGCCAGCCTGGAGACTCTACTGCAACTGGTCGGGGCGGGCTTCGGCTCGACCCTGGTGCCCGCCCTCGCCATTGGCGGCAGCTGGGCCACCGGCAGCGGCATCGTCACACGCAAGCTGGAGCTGCCCGATGCTCATCGTCAAATATCGTTGGTCTTTCGTCACAGCTACCCTCGCCGCAAGGCCCTTGAGGCCTTCGCCCAGGTGGTCCGGGAGCATCTGCCCAATACCGTCACGCCGCTTAGATAAATAAATCTCACCAAGCTTTAAATATCTCCATCCCACGTAGGGTGTAATGAGTGATAACGAATTACACCGAATCACACCTCACCTTTCCGGTGCAATTCATTCCATTCATTGCACCCTACAGAACCTGATCCTCGTAGGGTGTAATGAGTGATAACGAATTACACCGAATCACACCTCACCTTTCCAGTGCAATTCATTCCATTCATTGCACCCTACAGAACCTGATCCTCGTAGGGTGTAATGAGTGATAACGAATTACACCGAATCACATCCCACCTTTCCGGTGCAATTCATTCCATTCATTGCACCCTACAAAACCTGATCCTCGTAGGGTGTAATGAGTGATAACGAATTACACCGAATCACACCCCACCTTTCCGGTGCAATTCATTCCATTCATTGCACCCTACGTTATTCAAATCTTTTTCATCCTATGATTTAATGTTTCTGTACACCGGAAAAACTACATCGCAAGGGAAATGCCATGTCCAATTATCATCGTTACCGCGTGCCGGGCGGTTGTTACTTCTTCACGGTCAACCTGCATGAACGCTACCCCAATGATCTGTTGGTAAAATATGTCGATACCCTGCGGGCGGTGGTGCGGGACATACGGCAAACCTGGCCGTTTCATATCGATGCCTGGGTGATCCTGCCGGACCATATGCATTGCATCTGGACCTTGCCACCCGGTGATGCGGATTTCACCAACCGCTGGCGTTTGATCAAGGCGGGCTTTTCCCGGCAAAATCCAACCAATGAAAAACGTTCAACGGTACACCGTGCCCGCGGTGAACGGAGCATCTGGCAACGGCGATATTGGGAACACCTCATACGGGACGAGCGGGATTACAACAACCATATGGATTACGTGCATTACAACCCGGTAAAACACGGGTATACAGAAAACGTCAGCGACTGGCCCTACTCCAGCTTCCATCGTTGCGTGGAACGAGGTCTCTATCTGCCTGATTGGGGAGATAATAATGTTGATGCCGAGCTTGATGCAGGGGAACGGTGACGATAATTTGTGCAATGAAAAATGAATTCCAAAATTAACCGGGAAAACTCAACACGAAGACACAAAGCTTATTATCTTAATTTCCCGTAGGGTGTAATGAGCGATAGCGAATTACACCAATGTCGCCTAACCTTCCCGGTGCAATTCGCTATCGCTCATTGCACCCTACGTTTAAGTGATTGTTTTTCTTGGTGTCTTGACGCCTTGGCGGTTAATAATCTGTTTTACCTATCGAATCAGTAGAATCAAACGATTTTAACTATCCAGCTCCCAGCCCGATAATTACTCCCGAAGCCAGTCATCACCCTGACATGAAGGAGGCAAGCGCCATGAGCAAGACATTAAGTTTCGCAGCCGTGCATTTCACCGTGGCATTCAGCGTCGGTTATTTCATGACCGGCAGTGTGCTGGTAGGCGGAACGATTGCGCTGGTCGAGCCGGCAGTCAACACCGTCGCCTTTTACCTTCATGAGCAAGTCTGGAACCGTAAACAAAAGCTTGCCGATGAGGCTGGCTACCCATTTGTGCAAGCGATATAAAAACTTTTTTATTAACTGATAGGAGAAATAACCATGTTAGAGAATCGTGAAGGTCAAAACGTACCCCAGGTTACATTCCGTACCCGCCGTGATCACGAATGGGTCGATGTAAGTACAGACGAAGTGTTCAAGGGCAAGACCGTGGTGGTCTTTTCCCTGCCGGGCGCCTTTACCCCAACGTGTTCATCCACCCACGTACCGCGCTATAACCAACTGACGCCGGTTTTCAAGCAACACGGTGTGGATGAAGTGATCTGTATGTCCGTCAACGATGCCTTTGTCATGAATGAATGGCGCAGTGAACAGAAGGCCACCAACGTCACCTTCATACCCGACGGTAATGGCGACTTCAGCCGTGGCATGGGCATGCTGGTTGAGAAAAACGACCTGGGCTTCGGTGATCGTTCCTGGCGTTACTCCATGCTGGTGAAAGACGGCGTGGTTGAAAAGATGTTCATCGAACCCGATCTGCCTGGTGACCCGTTTGAAGTTTCCGACGCTGACACCATGCTGGCGCACATCGCCCCAAATGCAGCCAAGCCATTGAATGTAACTGTATTCAGCCGTGAAGGTTGCCCGTTCTGCGTCCGCGCCAAGGGCATGTTGCATGATGCCGGCATCCAGTTCGAAGAGTTGGTATTGAATCGCGATTACACCGAAGCATCCATTCGTGCCGTGTCTGGTCGTACTGCCGTACCGCAGATATTTATCGATGGTCAGCACATCGGTGGTTCAGACGAGTTGGAAGTGTATCTGAGCAACGCCAAAAAGAACGCCGCTTAACACAAGCTTAAGCAATGCAGTCAATAGGGTGGGTTTATACCCACCCTATTTTTAAATGAGGAATGAATATGAATACGCAGCATTACGATTTAATCACTATCAAAGGGGGCAGTGGCAGTCTTGCCGTCGCAGAACAGGCCGCCCTGTTTGGTAAAAAAGTGGCCGACATCGAATCCAGACACATAGGTGGTACCTGTGCGAATAACGGTTGTGTACCCAAAAAAGTCATGTGGTATGCCGCCAACCTCGCCCATGCCATCGACGATGCCAATGACTTTGGTATCCCCGCAACACGCGGTGAGACCGATTGGCAAAAACTCGTCACCAGTCGTGAGCAATATATCAGTCCACTATGACTGGAATGACCATAGGGCACCTCTAAAAATCCACTGAAGCAGCGCTGGCTGCGTTAAAAACAAGCTCAAAATGCTCATTTACATATATGAGATTCGCTCTCACCCATCCATGGGCTTCACGAAATAAGCACATCCATGTGCAAAACTGTGCTTTTTCGCTTGTTTTTGCCTTGCCATCATCTGCTTGATTGAATTTTTAGAGGTGCCCTATATGGAGCAAAGCGGTATCGATCACCTTCAAGGCCTTATTGATTATTCACCGTCAAATGCCTAATGCACCTAAATCAAGTTTGTCACCCTTCATCGGTGGACACCAGAAGTAGGCCCCGGTAACAGGCCGGGTAAAGCTAAACAAGGCATCGCTGATCCCGTCTTCCGCCCCGATCATTCGATGCAGGATGGCTTCGAAGGCCGCGAAAGATTTACCGAAGGCCACGAAGTTCAGTCCGGCATCGGTTCCTTCGGTCCAGGGCATGGAACGACGCAACATGAAGGCCTCGGGAGCAAAACTCTCCTGCGCACTGCGTTTTACGTGGGCCGACTCCGGCGCTTCAGCAAACTCTTCGTTATCACTCCGGTGTCGACCGATGATGTCATCCTGTTCCTGTGGTGATTTATCCTGCAACACATCGAGATCGTGCACCCACTGTTGTACGGCGACAAAACTCGAACCATCCAGCCCCTTGCCCTGCCCGGCGACGATTGCTGCCTTCACCGCCTCATCACCCACAGGATTTTCCGTGCCATCTTCATAACCACTCAGGTCACGGCTATCGGAAAACATAAACCCATCCAGTACATGGCCAAGGTTAAAGTCAGGAAAAAGGATTTGTTCAATGGCTCGCGACTGATGATATAACTCACCCCGATCATCACCCCGTAACCAGCACCACAGGGCAGCTGGTGTGGATGGGATATCAAAACCGGGCCCGCTCATCACAGGAAACACGCGCATACCCTCTATACTGACGCCGAGCGCTTGTAATAAGGATGAGCCGACCCCCATAATAAGCCTGTCACCATCCACTACCGCCGTGAGTTCCCGCAAGGCAGATTTTATTTTTTCAGGATGGGCACTCTCCGGCTCAAGGTAAAAACTCATATAGCGGGAATGTTTGGGGAGTGGTTGCAGAATACCGGCCTGACAGTTGTTCATGGTAATAAGCCCTTACTAGTATATTGTATGTAATTACAAATACCAGCACTGTATCAGGGTCTGTGCAGTCATGTCACCATTGATTACGTGGCTGACATCATGGTTCCATATCATCCCGACCACTACTGGCATTTGTAAAACTTTTATGGCGAATAACCCAACGCCCATCAATTTTTAATAGGGTAATGTAATCGGTAAAATAGTGACCACCCGCATATACCTTCGCTTTTACCATCGCCGCATCTGTTTCTGAATCTATAGATAAGATACTTTTTGAGTATGCTTCACCACGACCCGATTGAGTCGGGTTGGTGGTTGCCCGTGTAATAAATTCGTCTCTCGTCCAGTCTACCGTGTTGCTATCGAAATTTCCGACAACATGCGCATCTGGATGGAATGCCCTGAGCAGCCTTGCCTTATCGCCATGGTATGACCCTTCAAAATAATGTTTGACGACATCTCTGATTTGCTGCTCGTCTTTTTTGCCCATTGTCATACCTCCCGATTCTTGACTATTCACACAACTAAACATCACAACAGAAAAAACGATAATTATACCTACAGGCAGTACTCCAGACTTGAAGTGTATGTGATCTTGAATCATTTATGTGGGCTCCTGTTTTAGACGCTTAAGAGTCACGACATCGGTTGAAAGCGCATTACCTTTTACAAAATAGTCCTTGGTATATGACATGGCCAGGTGTTTATCAAAGTCAGCCTGGCTGGCAAAATGTTCCCAAAGAACGAACATATCCGGATTTTTTACGCCCTCATGGATCTCGAACTGGAGACAACCTGCTTCTTGCCGGGTCAGGTTAACGATCTTCAGCAAGTCCTCTTTTAGTTGATCCCGCATGCCACTCTTGGTCTGAATTGTCGCGACCAGGATTACCTCTTGTCCCATATATTGCTCCTGTTGTTATAAAATCAGTTTGTCGTCAATCCGCCGTCGATATGAAAAATTGAACCGGTGACCCAACGGGCAAGGTCAGAAGCAAGATAGACTGCGGCATGTCCAATATCTTCCGGTTCGCCCACTTTTTGAAGTGGGTAAATGCTTGAAACCATCTTGGTAAATCGTTGCTGCTGCTGATCATTCAGCCTGGCAATATTAGTTTGAACCAGAGGTGTATTAACTGTACCAGGAGAAATTGCATTCACCCGTACACCATCGGGCCCCACTTCAAAAGCCATTGCCTTGGTGAAAGAATCAATAGCGCCCTTACTTAATGAATAGGCAGTTGAAGGTCTGTCGGGCAGCATCCTGTCAGAGAAGAAGGATGAGATATTAATCACATTCCCCTTTACCGCCTTGAGGGACGACAACAAACCCTGGGTTAGTAAATAGGGGGCCTTGATATTCAGGTTAATGTGCAGATCCAGCAATGCTTCGTCCACCATCTCATAGGGAACAAACCGGGCAATGCCGGCATTGTTGACCAGGATATCAATACTAGGAATGAGGCGGTGAATTTCATCGCAAATGCTGCTTATATTGTCAGGGTTAGCCAGATTCCCCGCAATTGTATAAAGCGTGTGTTTGTTTCGATTTAAACTTTGACAAGCAGAATGGAGTTTGTTGCGGTCACGACCTATCAACAGGACATTGGCGCCGTTTTCCACAAAGTCCCTGGCGATACCAAAACCAATCCCTTCACTGCCACCGGTGATAACCGCTGTTTTGTTTTCCAGTAATACTGTCACGTTGCTCCCGTTCAATGATTGTTAATCTTGACGAGCTTACGCAGCCATGACATATTTTCATTATCCTATGTTAACAAGTTTGAAGTTTTTTCCTGATTCGGGAGAGGGATACATTGGTAATACCAAGGTATGAAGCAATATGATAGTCAGGAATGCGATCCAGATATGTCCCATACTCTTCGGTAAAGCGCAGGTAGCGTTGTTCTGCAGCGTCCAGCAGAAATTCCGCCTCGCGTATCACCTTTTGCTCGGCCAACCATTCCGCCTGGGGAAGGGCAAATTTCTCCCAGCAGGAGAATCGTTGTAGCAGGGATTGAAATACCTGAAAATCAGCGGCCAGTATCTCTGTATCCTGCATGGTGGCAATGGTAAATCGGCTGGGTTCATTGTGGGCAATAGGTACGATGGGCCAGGTGAACTGCTGCTCAAAAAAAAATCCTTTATTGAACTCACGACCGTCCTCGGTGGTGTAAAACAGCCTTACAGCCCCGCTGGTGATAAAAAAGATCTCATCCCAGATCTCCCCCACATTCAACAAAACCTGTTTTTTTGCAAAACGTCGGGGATGAAATATCTGCCGGCACTGTTCCTGCTGCCCCTGTGACAACCTCACTAAGCTATTCAATGTGCCGAGTAGGCCTGTTACGGAATCGAGATATGGGAGAACCGTATTCATACTTTAATAATGACAGTAATTTATCGGTCAAGGCAATATATATCCGCCAGCATGCTGGCCAACATAAAACCTCTCTATAAAGCCTTGTGCTGACAGTATCCCATCACTGCAACCCTGAATCGATCGGTGGTGGATAAGACATCACGTAAAGATAGCTACCCTTGCCTTTGTAGAGCCTCAATCCGCTCCTGCAGCGGGGGATGTGACATAAACAGGCGCTTCATGCCCTGCCCAATACCGCCGGCGATACCAAAGGCCGCCAGTTGATCCGGCAAGTGAGGCTGTTTGACTGACTGTTGCAGACGTTGCAGAGCGGCGATCATCTTTTGTTTGCCCGCCAGTGAGGCGCCACCGGCATCGGCACGGAATTCACGTTGACGACTAAACCACATAACAATGGTGCTGGCCAGGATACCCAGTACCAGTTCGGCAACAATGGTCGCAATCCAGAAGGCCGGACCATGGCCGCGCTCATTCTTGAACACCACCCGATCCACCATGTGACCAATAACACGAGAGAGGAAGATCACAAAGGTGTTCACCACACCCTGGATCAGCGCCAGGGTGATCATGTCACCATTGGCCACATGGCTGATTTCGTGGGCCAATACCGCTTCGGCCTCATCCTGGGTCATACTGTTTAATAAGCCAGTACTCACTGCCACCAGTGATTTATTCCGGCTGGGGCCTGTGGCAAAGGCATTTACATCGGGGGAGTCATAAACCGCCACTTCCGGCATTTTGATACCGGCCTGTTGCGCCTGCGCCTTAACCGTGCTGACCAACCATTGCTCCATGGCGCCACTGGCTTGGGTAATGACCTTGGCCCCGGTCATGCGTTTGGCCGTCCATCTGGAAATCATGAGAGAGATGAATGAACCGCCAAAACCGAATACGGCGGCAAACACCAGTAGTGAATTCAGGTTCAAGTCCATACCCTGTTCATCCAGGATGCTTTCCACACCCAATAAGCGCAGGGTGATACTCAGCACAATGATGATGGCCAGGTTAGTGATAAGAAATAAGGCAATACGTTTCATGTTTTTTTACACACTCAAAAGATATTTAGTTTTAGGGCACCTCTAAAAATTCAATCAAGCAGATAATGGCAAGGCAAAAACAAGCGAAAAAGCGCAGTTTACACGGAGTAAATGAGCATTTTGAGCTTGTTTTTAACGCAGCCAGCGCTGCTTCAGTGGATTTTTAGAGGTGCCCTTTAAAATAAAACAACCACTGAATACTATTCGGCTGCCAGGTTGTCTTCCAGAAACTGTTGATAGTTTTCTGCACTCACAATCTGGGTGCCGTCACAGTTAAACTGCATGCGCACAATACTCTGTACGATGGAGATCGTCACATTACGAATATAATAAGTGGGCATCTCACGCAGGGTTTTCAAGGTGGATATCACATGGACAATTTCTTCCTGTTCCATGGGTTCCCAGGCCGCACTGCGCTTCGCCATAATATTTTGCCAGTAGTTTGGCAGACGCTGGTAAATCGGGTTGGCCCGAAGGTTGACATACAGATCCCGCATCAGCAAAATCTTGTCCTCATAGGGCACTTCGGGAAACTGCCGCTCGATATAGCTGTGGTCGATCATTTTATCGACCGAATGGACCTCTTCACGCAGGGGATCAAAAATCGAGATCGTGCGGATCTCACCGTTGTTAAATCCGACAAACAACTTGTAGGTGCTGCGATTGAGCAACAGCTCCTGCAGATTGGGCACCAGGATATCGATATTCTCATCGACCTCACTCTTGTAGCGCTTGCGATCAAATGTGGTTTCACGCAGTGAAGGGTCTCCGCGGATACCGATCAGCAGGTTACCGGAATTCATGCCCGATGCACTGACAATACTCTCCTTCAGCACCAGTTCTTCAAAGTCTTGTTCTTGTTCGTTATTGTCCATGTCGTCTTATTATTAGTTATTTCAGTCGTTCTATTATATGGCTTCGATGTTGCACTTATGCGGTCATCCGGCACAAAACTCAAGGGCGGCGGCGAGTTGATTTTTTAGCTGCTTTCTTGCGTGCCTTTGCCGGGTGTTTTTTGCCTGTTTTTACCGGCTTGTCCGGTAAGCCCGTATGCTGTGTCCTGAATGCCTTGCCTTTATGACTACCCGCTTCCTCTTTCCGATAACCCGTGCCCTTCGGTTGCCAGCTCGGCACCAGATGTTTTTTACCATTGCCGATCAGGTCCTCCCGGCCCATGCGTTTGAGGGCCTCGCGCAGCAGGGGCCAGTTTTCTGCATCGTGATAGCGCAGGAAGGCCTTGTGCAAACGACGCATCTTCAGACCGCGCGGCACGGAAACAGTTTCACTGTCGCGGCTAATTCTATGTAAGGGGTTTTTACCTGAGTAGTACATGGCCGAGGCACTGGCCATGGGCGAAGGTAAAAAGGTCTGTACCTGATCGGCACGAAAGCCGTTTTGCTTGAGCCAGATGGCCAGGTTCATCATGTCTTCATCGGTCGTGCCGGGGTGGGCGGCGATAAAATAGGGAATCAGGTATTGTTCCTTGCCCGCCTCTTTCGAATAGCGCTCAAACAATTTCTTGAAGCGATCATAGGCCCCCATGCCCGGCTTCATCATTTTTGAAAGCGGTCCCTGCTCGGTATGCTCCGGGGCGATCTTCAGATAACCGCCGACGTGATGACTGACCAACTCTTTTACATATTCGGGAGATTCAACCGCCAAATCATAACGCAGGCCCGAGGC
>Ga0209633_10005086_pt1 | contig 11639 bp, 11 predicted proteins | sample Cruoilmetagenom1_FD_187290 | JGI IMG/M metagenome (GOLD analysis project Ga0209633, IMG submission 187290) | Oil polluted marine microbial communities from Coal Oil Point, Santa Barbara, California, USA - Sample 1 (SPAdes) (version 2) | ecosystem: Environmental > Aquatic > Marine > Oil seeps ... | reverse complement strand
GCAAATTATGGCTGCGTATTTAAAATGGGATTCGTTGGCAATAACAATTTCCATTGTTACTTGTTTTAATAAAAAGATTGAATAATGATTTGTTTGATTTTGCGGAAATGGACTCACCTATTTCCACGCTAGAAGACACCCTTACGGGCGACGACGTACAGGCACAAACGAACGATTGGGAGCTAGTGCCCAATTAGTTGTAGAAATATGTAGTTCGTTTCCCATTATCGACCAAATGTACAAATTAAATTGAAATAGCATCGATTAAGCCTCATTTTTTACGAAATAGCAGTTTTAGGCTCTTTAGTCTGAACAATTCGAAAATAATGAATCCATATACAACAATATACTCGATCGAAAGAAGACCCAAATGCTCTTTAAAATCTATTTGGGAATAAGCATAATAGCTTAAGATAACAACCAGTGACCAAACCAGTGAAAATCTATATTGAGTGAAAATAGTCAATAGAACTAGAAATGCGATGTACCAAGGATGCACGGTTGTTGCCAGTAAGTAATAGGCGGTCAGAATCCAAAGCATTGATGTAATTAGTACTGGTAATTGCTGATTTTTTCTTAAATGTGTGACTAACAATACTAGCGAAACTATTATATATGGTGTAATATTCCCATAGGTTTTTATAAATTCCCAAGGTTTAGCTTCGAGTTTTACCGCTATTTGTTTTATAACATTATATAAACCGGAATTGAACTCAAAGTTAGAAAACCAAAGTCCAATGGTATTGGTATAATTGCTTATAACTTCGTAAGAGAGAAAAGGAGCAAACAATACAAGCGAAGTGATTCCAATAACAATATAGAAGAGCACACTTTTCTTAAATCCCAGATGTTTTAAAAATAGAGGTAAAAAAATCAAGGGTACTAGTTTCACTGAAATAGATAGTGCATAAATGATTGCTGCCAACATCCATTTTTTTATAGATAATAAATACAACGATGCAATGAAAAAACAAAGCATAACACCTTCAAAATGAAGATTTCCGGTAAGTTCAATAATTATCAAAGGATTCAGAAAATACCAAAAAATCAAATGTGGAGAAAGGTTGAGATTCTTGAGTAATTTTCGTCCAAAGTAAAAAATGCCAATATCTGATAAAATGATAATCAGCCGCATCACAACGGTAGCTCCTAAAATGCTTTTACCACCAAGCAGTGTTGCCAAAGCGAATATGAATTGATTCACCGGGGGATAGTTACTAAAATGCCGTGCACTTAATTCTCCCATGCCTTGGTACAGTTCAGGCGCATTGGAGACAACCAAATCCCGCTGTTCAATTAAAGTGTTGGGCAACTGCTAATACGGATTGATAAAATTACGGACCAATTCTCCATCCCAGATAAAGCGGTAATAATCCTGGGAAAGGTTGGGTTCGGTCAACAAGAATACCAAACGGAATACAATGCCGACAAACAATAAAAATTTGAAGTTCCATTTTTCAAATTGAATGAGCTTAAAGCACAGGAAAAATAACGCTCCAAAAAGGGATATCAATTTAATGAAATCAGCCCGATCAAGATGGTAGGCAAATGTGTAATAAAAACCTATGCATAATATGGCCAGTGCTATTGGAACCTTATGTAGTTTCCAATATGTTATAATCTGGTTGGGCATTGCGAGCAGTAATTAGGTTTATTACAAATAACCGAAAAAAACTGCAATAAAATGCTGTGTACCTTAATACATAAAACGGAATAAAATTATATTGTTTACGCTCTAGCAGTAAGCGATTGAAAGAAAACAAAACCAAAGCCGGCGAACAGCATAAAGTGGAATGGGAACAGACCAAAATCATTCAAAGGGACAGCACTGTACATTCCGAAGAGGAAATAACCCATTAAGGCAAATTCCAGAATCATATTACGGGATAGTTTTTTAGTCAGGTATTTATTGCCTTTCCAACTATCTGTAATACTATTTAGATTAAATTTCGGGGTTCTTACGAATTCGCTTCTTTTGCCCATATGACCTTCCAAAACAGCAATTGAATTGTGTAAGGAAAATCCTAGTGCTACAGAGAAAAAGGTAAAGAAGATTTTGATATAGTCGACAAAATTGTCAAAGCTACTTCCTTGAATACTCTTATATGTGAACCAATAGCAAATAAAGAGGATTATGGTACTTAGGACAAAGAAGCTGAGTACACTGAATACCCAATCGAACTGAGGATACACTTCTTTGATATACATTGTCGGGACACTTAAAAAGGAAACGATAAAAACACATAGGAACATTGAGCTGTTCAATAAGTGCATGACCCCATGAAATTTTGTTTTGAACGAGATGTTTTTCGCTGAAATTACACTCAAAACCGATTTTCTAAAATTTTCGGCCCCACCTTTATTCCAACGAAATTGTTGTGAACGCGCAGCACTGATTACAACAGGTAACTCTGCAGGAGTTTCAACATCTTCTAAATACTTGAATTTCCAATTCTTCAATTGGGCCCTATAGCTTAAATCCAAATCCTCGGTCAACGTATCGCCTTCCCAGTTTCCGGCATCAAGAATACATTCCTTGCGCCAAATACCTGCCGTACCATTAAAATTGATAAAATGGCCTTTTGAATTTCGACCTACTTGTTCCAACGTAAAATGGGCATCCAAAGCAAAGGCCTGTATTTTTGTCAATGTAGAATAATCACGGTTTATATGGCCCCAACGGGTTTGTACTACGCCGATTTCTTCATCTTTAAAATGGATGACTGTCTTTTTTAACCAATCTGAATCTGGTAAAAAGTCTGCATCGAAAATGGCAATGAAATCGCCTTTGGCGGTTAATAATCCTTCTTTTAAGGCACCCGCCTTAAAACCTTGACGATTTTCCCGACGTATATGTTGAATGTCCAACCCACTTTCCTGTAAGGCCTTTATTCTATTTGCAGTATCTTCAACTGTATCATCGGTAGAATCATCCAACACCTGGATCTCTAACTTACTTTTCGGATATTCAATTTTTGAAATATTATCCAAGAGACGCTCCATTACATATTCCTCATTGTACACTGGGAGCTGAATGGTTACATATGGAATTTCCTTTGGGTCCAAAAGGTTGAACTTAGGTGCATTTTGGTTTTGGCGTTTGTTCCCTAAATAATTGACCAAAAGGTTCAACTGTGCTAGACTATAAAAGAATATCAATAACAGCGCTACACTGTAAATGGCAATAATTAAATAAGAAATTGTAAGTCCCATATTATTTAATACTGTATTTAAAAATCCACCCGAGAATTTTTATGCCCGCAAATATACTACCTTTTACCGTACCTGACACCTTGGAAATTCCAATTCTTTTTTTGTAACGTACTGGTACTTCGATATATGTCAGTTGCTTTTTCAATGCCTTTAGCTGCATTTCCACTGTCCAACCATAGGTCTTGTCTTCCATTTCCAATGTTAACAACTTGTCATATTTTATGGCTCTAAAAGGGCCTAAATCAGTAAATTTTGCCCTAAAAAGCAATCTCATTAAAAAAGTTGCCAACCAATTTCCGAATATTTGTTGGGGCGTCATACTTCCTTGCTCCCTTTTCTCCTTTACGCGTGCCCCAATTACGAAATCAATGTCTAGGTCGATAATGGGTTGCACAACTTTCGTCAAATCCTCGGGATAATCAGAATAGTCGCCATCAATAAATACGATGATATCAGGTGTTTCGGATTGTTGGGCAACATAATCCATTCCACAAAGACAGGCATAGCCATAACCCATTTTGTTTTCGGTAAGGACAGTAGCACCTGCGTTTTGGGCATTTTTTACCGTCTTGTCTATTGAATTATTATTGACAACAATAATCTCGGAAACCGTTTCCGGAATTTCATGGATTACTTGGGCAATGGAATCAGCTTCATTAAAAGCAGGGATAATAACCTTAATATGCGTCATTATTTTAAATCCGATAGTTTGTTTTCTCGCTGAAAATCAACAAAGCTGAACCATTCCTTGATTTTTTCCCCATTTTGATATTTTTCAGCAGAGATCAATTCTTCGTTTTCATATTTAAGACAGTACCCGTTCTTCTTTCCGTCATTTAATTGACATTTATGGTTAATTCTTCCTTTGGTATCGTAAAACAGCCACCAACTGGTCATCTTTCCAGCTAAATAATTGCCTTCTTTGATTCGAATTCTGTCTGGGCTATAAAAATACCAATACTTTTCTCTTCTGTTGTATTTGTAGTGCCCTTGTTCTGAAATTTTACCATTCTCATAATAGAATTTCCAATATCCTGTTTTCTTTCCATCCTCTAACCAACCTTCCGATTTTGGTTTGCCTGATTCATAGAAATCTTTGAAATAACTAGGCTCGGAATTATTTGTTAGGGGAAGGATGAAAACAACAAGAAATGATATCAATAATTTATTGGCCATACTTACTTCTTATTAACTAATTCCATTAGATCCACATCATTGCCCAATAGAACTTGGGTTGGATTGATACGACCTTTTTCAGGGCCATTCTCGAGTTTCAAGACACCTCTAGGGCAAACAGCTGAACAAACGCCACAGCCAACACAACTTGAACGGATTATATTTTCTCCTTTTTGGGCATAGGCCCTAACATCTATACCCTGTTCGCAATAGGTTGAACAATTTCCGCAAGAAATGCATTGCCCTCCATTGGTAGTTATTCTAAAACGCGATTTGAAACGTTGTACAAATCCTAAATAGGCAGCCAAAGGGCAACCAAATCTACACCATACCCTATTACCGAAAATAGGATAGAATCCAGTGCCAATAACTCCTGCGAAAAAAGCACCAATTAAAAGGCTATAACTATTCTGCACATTTTGTGTCTTAATACCCAAGACCGTACCTGTTTCGGTAAAAAAACTATACAACGTCATTCCGGTCATAACTATTGCAAAAAGCAAAACTCCGTGCACTAGCCAACGTTCAACCCTCCATGAAAAAAGTGACTTATTCGAATGCTGTCGGTATGGATCACCTAACGTTTCGGCAAGACCACCACAACCACAGACCCAGGAACAATACCATCTTTTACCGAAAAAGTAAACCATTACAGGAACAATAATCAGTGTTAAAACTATACCCCAAACGAGTATGAATAATCCAATTCCGCCACTTGCCGTTAGCTCCTTTAAGTTCCAACTAAAAAAGAAATCATAATCCAACGGGAAGGCATTCTTGAAATCGTAGTAAGGCATTTGTAATCTCACCATGATTTCAGGAATAAGGAAGGCAAATACGATCTGAAAGAACAAAACCGAAGTCGTCCGCACCATTTGGTACATATTATGGCGATATTTTATATACATGCGAACAGCCATGACGGTCATGACCACGCAATACATAAAACCGTAGACAAACCAATGTCCGGCTTGATTCCCGCTAAGGCTTACACTAATCGGGTCGAGCAAATACGTCCAATTCACCGCGTATTCTGAACGGAAATATAGAATCAAATAAAAGAAGACCAGAAAAATAAAAACAAACCAAGCAATCCAACCTCTATTAGTGGCGTTTTCATGATAAATGCCATCATTTTTTATTCCCTTGGTGCCAAGCAATATTACGTTTGGGACAATGAACATTAAGGCTCCCATAATGCCAAGACCAAAGGTTAAAAACCACATTAAACCTTTATTGTTTATTATAAAACCACTGCCAGCCTTCTTTCCTATGAATGCTGCCATGTCATGAGGGGCAGTATAAATAACTTTCTTGTACTCCTTGTTTCTGCGATGTTGTTGGTTTGCAGTTTCTAAGGCCGAAGTGATTTTTGGAGAGAACGAAAGCATGCCATCGAACTCTTTACCCACCACGGTTTTTTTCAAATCCTCAATGAAGATTTCACTCTTTATGCCTTTTTCAGAAATAACTTGATCCAGCGAGTCTTGACTAAACTTAAATTCACCTATGAAAATAAGTGAGGTGAAAATTCCCAGACCTGCTAAAAATATGATAAGGCCTATGTTTTTTATTGCTTTCATAATGCCTTATGCTGTTTTAAAAATTCGTTTCCAACTTTTCTTTTTGGGTACAATTCTGGTTCCAAATTTAGAATTGTACGTTGATACAATGTCAGATTCATATTGTGCGTAGAACTCTGGGTCAAAATTGGCATCCTTCAAATATTCCATAACATAATCCACATCACGATTTTCTGTAAGCCATCTATTAAATATTTCATGCCGCATACGTATTCCAAAAGTGTTGATACCCAAGAATTTTTTAGTTTCAGTATGATAGGCAATTGTAATGCAGATCTTCTCCTTAGAATGTCGCCAATGAAAATGTTCTTCAAATTCCCTTTTTAATTTTTCACTGAAGACCCATCCATACGTCTGGTATTCTATATCCAGGAATTTAGCTGAATTGAACCAATGGCCGGGCTTGTATTCAAATTTGTCACCACATATAGTTTGTGCGACTGTTTCACCCATCATTCTGCCAGTGTACCAAACCGCTTCAATAGGTCTTCGGTTACCAATGGCCTCATGTTGCTCTGCACAATCCCCAATTGCATATATGTCTTTGATGTTGGTTTCAAGGAAACGATTTACTTTAACACCGCGACCAAGCTCTATACCACTTTCTTTGAGGAAATCTATATTAGGGGAAACCCCGGCAGTGAGTCCGACAAAATCACAGGCTATGGTGTCCCCTTTATCCGTAGTGACCGCTTTGGCTCGTCCATTCTCATCAGGGATGATTTCGACAAGATTGGTCGATAATCGGAGGTCAATGTGATGTTCAACAATATGTTCATTGATCATTTTGGATTCTCCCGAAGGCAAAACAACATTCCAAAAACTATCTTCCCTAACCAAAAATGTGACTGGTATATCCCTGCTACGAAGCATTTCGGCCAGTTCTATCCCTATTAAACCTCCGCCAACTATTACCGCTCTTCTACAAGTTCTATTGTCAGGAGCGTATTTTTCAACTCCCTCCAAATCCTGTTTGGAATACAATCCCTGTACACCTTTTAAGTCCTGTCCGGGCCAACCGAATTTATTGGATTTAGAACCTGTGGCAATAATTAATTTGTCATATATTATTTCTGAGCTTTCTTTTAAATGGAGTTTTTTATTTGAATGGTCAATTCTCTCGACATAGGCATTTACTAGTTCTATCCTGTTTTTTTTCCAAAACCAATTTTCATAGGGTTGTGTATGCTCAAACTTCATATGGCCCATATATACATACATAAGTGCTGTTCGTGAAAAGAAATACTCTGTCTCAGCAGAAATGATAGTGATTTTTTTATCGGAAAGTTTTCGAATATGTCTAGCAGCAGTGACTCCAGAGATACCGTTGCCAATAATAACAATATGTTCCATGTGATTTTAGTTGATAGTCGAGACTTATGTCGTAACTAAATATAGTAACTTAATTCCCAAGCTTATTTTATTCTGTTATAATTATGTGATATCTTTTGCAGTTATTTGAATTTAAAGTCAATTGTAAGAAATTGGGAATGGGGTCGACATACCATTCGTTTGAGATTAAATAGTAAGAAAATGTTTAAAAACTTATTGGCCATACTTTTTTGTTTTTTGACCATATTAACTGGAAGTGCACAGAATGAGGCGGAATTCTTTACACAAGCAGATACTTTTTTTAATACTTATGTTGAAAATGGTAGCGTGGATTATAAATCCATAGTCAAGGATCCGACCTCAATAAATGAGCTATTGGATACCGCTAAGAAAATAAGTATCTCGAAAGATAACAGAGCGGATTATCAAGCTTTTTGGATTAATGGGTATAATCTTTTGGTTATAAAAAGTATAGTTGACAATTATCCAATTAAATCCCCATTGGATAAAGCAGGGTTTTTTGAATTGAAAAAGCACGAAATAGGAGGTGAGAAAATAACCCTTAATGATATAGAGCATAAGATGTTAAGGGCTATTTTTCCAAGAGAACCGCGATTCCATTTTGTTTTAGTATGCGCAGGTTTGGGCTGCCCTCCTATAATAAATAAGGCTTATTTGCCCAATACCCTGGATATACAATTGGAAAAGCAAACATCATTAGCTATGAATAATCCTGAATTCATTCAAGTAGATAAGAAGAGGGTGAGGATTTCCCAGATTTTTGAATGGTATAAGAGTGACTTTACCAAAGATGGAAAGCGTTTGGTAGACTTTATTAATCAATACAGAACCGAAAAATTACCTGAAAAGGTGAAGGTTTCATTTTATCCCTATAACTGGGCATTGAATGAAAAGAAATAACAACAATATCATAAAAAAAGGAATGAGAAAGATCATAAGTTCACTGATAATCTTGGTAGTGTCATATACGGGGATTTCCCAGGATGATACACAGGACCAGCCGCAAAAAAGTAACATCCAACAATACACACCTTCTAAATTGGTGGGCGAAGGGCAATGGGATTTAAAATGGTTCAATAATCTTTATACGGAGACTAGAAGTACTTTTGAGGATGGGAGAATTCCGCGTGCAACGTTTTTTACTTCGACAGTAGAAGTTTATACAGGAGTCGGTGAGAATAAAAGATGGAATATCGGTGCTATCGTTGAGATGCGGAGTAATGTAATAAATGACCGAAAAGCACTGGATGTTTTTAAGTTTGATGGTGATGAAGGTACCGCCCGTTCTGGGATTACTTCGATTGCTCCATCGGTAAAATTTGTTCCTTTTGCTTCAGAGAGTAATTTTTCGATTCAAAGTTCTTTTTTCATCCCTTTGGTCGATAACGAAACAGAGAATGGCGTTTTTTTAGATCAGAAGGGGTATTCCTGGCAGAATCGTTTTTTTTATGACTATACCTTTCCTAGTGAAAAATGGCAATTGTTCACTGAGCTAAATTCAGAATTGCATTTTGGCAAAGCTGGTGAGAGTTTTGCAAATAATAGTCTGACCCTTGCACCTGGATTGTTCTTAAGTTATTTTCCAAGTTCCAAGTTTACGATATTGGGATTGATCCAACATTCCCAGCGTCTTGATTTGGGCAATAATTTTGATCAAAACTATACGGCCATGGGCGGTGGTGCGAAATATCAATTAACCAATGCCTTAAATCTTGAACTTCTCTACACCAACTTTTTAACAGGAAGTAATACCGGTTTGGGCCAAACTTTTAATTTAGGGTTACGTGGCATTTTCTAAAGAATAATTTTAAATACTGTATTTTTAGATTCTTAATTGCTGATGAATGAGGACTTTAGGCCTACTAATTTTGTGTTTGCTGCAATTTTCATGTGCCAGCCAGAAATTTGAAAAAATCAATGGTGTAAGTTTTGTTGGGTCACGTGAGAAGGTTGGGCAGCATCATGTGGAGGAAATTCTGAATATACATGCCAATCATGCTGCGGTTATGCCTTTTGGCTTTATTCGAGAGATCAATTCCCCGGATATTATTTTTGATACAGAGAGACAATGGTATGGCGAAACCAAAAGCGGAGCCAAGCAATACATCCAAATGCTTCATAAGAATGGTGTTGAGGTAATGCTGAAACCACAAATTTGGATATGGCGTGGCGAGTTTACAGGAACATTGCAAATGCAATCGGAAGAAGATTGGATGGCACTGGAAAGCTCCTATGAAAATTTTTTAATGTCGTATGCACGATTGGCCCAAGAAACCAATACAGCACTCTTATGTATTGGTACTGAATTGGAGCAATTTGTAAAAAACAGACCGGTTTTCTGGAAAAATCTCATTGTGAAAATAAGAAGTGTCTATAATGGAAAATTGACTTATGCCGCAAATTGGGATGAGTATCCTAGAACTACTTTTTGGGAAGATATCGACTTTATAGGAATCGATGCCTATTTCCCATTGTCCGAAGAAAGAACACCTTCAGTTGAGCAATTGAAAAAGGGCTGGCAAAAACATAAGGATAAAATGAGTGCATTGTCCATTGAAAAAAACAAACCCATAATTTTTACGGAGTACGGTTATCGAAGTATGGACTATACGGCCAAGAAGCCATGGCTGGTGGATAGAAATGAAGAAAATGTGAATCTGGAAGGACAGGTAAATGCCAAGAAAGCGATTTTTGAAGAATTCTGGAACGAAGATTGGTTTGCCGGGGGTTATGTTTGGAAATGGTTCATACATCATGAGAGGGCAGGAGGCGGCCAGGACAATAGGTTCACTCCACAGAATAAACCTGCCCAGTTAGTAATTCGGGATTTTTACAAAATGTACTGATATGAGCCGATTTTGTTCTCTCATCATCATTTTCTTTTTTGTTAGTTGCTCAACGGATACATTGAGTGAAGAAGAAACCTTAAATACCATACTCGGTTTTAAGGATATTGTTTTGGATAACGTAATTTCTTGCGCCGCCAGCAATAAGGATGATAAGTTGGTGAGTGTTTTTTTGTATCCGAGGCCCGGAGCGACCAATATCCAGTATTTTGAAACTTCGAATGATTTGGTTGATAAAAACAATTTTGATAATTACACTTTACACGAGTATCCATTGACTGATGTTTTTAATGGATATCTTAAAAAGTTCGAAGTTGAATCATTAAATGAAAAGTGGGTTATTGTTTCTTTTGATGAGGATGGCAAAACACATCTTTCAAATCCAATTCATCTGAAACAACAATCAAAGCCAACCCAATATTTACCGCAAAATATTATGGTTGACGCATCTTCAGGTATGCCATTTTTTTCTTGGCAAGACGGTTTGTATAATGACACTGCGATTTATTTTCAAGTGGTATCTGATGCACAAGGTAATTTATTATCCGGCACTTATACCTTTGATAGGACGTTTACTTACTATAAATTGGACAATGTGGTTTTGAATATCACGAAGAGCACACCTCCTGTTTTGTCAGACGGAAACCCCTATGAATTCACCTTGATGGGCGTAAGTGAGGATAACTGGGTCAACCAGTTTTCTATTATTGAATTTGAATTAAAATAGGCTGATAACATTTTCTAAATGTGACTTCTTTGTAATATCTAAAACTTATCTTTGGGACTATAAGAATTTTTTATTCTGCTATGTTTAGGATGTATTTGTCTCTTGTTGTATTATTTGCATTTACATTTAGTTTTTCCCAAACACCCACCATTGTTGATGTAAAATTTAAGGGAACCAAAAGAATCAAAGTATCATTTATCAAAAAATTGATAAATACAAAGGCTGGTTCAACTTTGGATTCGCTTCAATTAAAGGATGATGTGATTCGTCTAATAAGGCTCCCTTCTGTTTCGCATGCCTATTTTCAAACTTATAAGACCGATAATGATGGTTACGACGTGATTTTTAATATTGAGGAAAACTTCACCTTAATTCCATTTGCGAATTTGTTCAGTTCCTCAAACGACGATTTTGCATTTAGAATTGGTCTTCAAGAGTTTAATCTTCTTGGAAAGAATATCACCTTAGGCGGGTTTTATCAATATGATGTTTTCCATTCATACGGGCTTGATCTAAGGGCTCCTTATTTGTTTTCCAACAAGTTGGGCCTGTCCTTAAGTTATAAGGATTTTGCAACCCAAGAACCTGTTTTTTTCAATAACACAAGTGCTGACTACAAGTATCGGAATATGGGGTTGGAAGTAATGGGCCTTTATGAGCTCAATTTCAAGAATAGGGTTGAATTGGGGTTCAGCATCTTCACGGAAGATTATCAATATCTGTCAGGTGCGACCCAGGCAG
>Ga0209633_10005085_pt1 | contig 11640 bp, 10 predicted proteins | sample Cruoilmetagenom1_FD_187290 | JGI IMG/M metagenome (GOLD analysis project Ga0209633, IMG submission 187290) | Oil polluted marine microbial communities from Coal Oil Point, Santa Barbara, California, USA - Sample 1 (SPAdes) (version 2) | ecosystem: Environmental > Aquatic > Marine > Oil seeps ... | reverse complement strand
CCAGCATTATTTGCTGCATATTCAATACCCGCGTTACCTGCTAAAACAATCAGATCAGCAAGAGAAACTTTTTTTCCATCTGAGTGTGCTTTATTGAACTCTATCTGTATATCTTCAAGTATAGTAAGTACTTTTGAGAGTTGCTTTGGCTGATTTACTTCCCAATCTTTTTGTGGTGAGAGACGGATACGCGCACCATTTGCACCACCACGTTTATCTGAACCGCGAAATGTGGAAGCAGATGCCCAAGCTGTTGAAACCAGTTCAGATATAGAGAGCCCGGAACTAAGGACTTTTTTCTTAAGTAATGCAATATCCTCATCATCTATGAGTTTATGATTAACTACTGGAATTGGGTCTTGCCAGATAAGCTCTTCACTAGGAACTTCTGCTCCAAGATACCGAGAAGGTGGTCCCATGTCACGGTGTGTTAATTTAAACCAAGCACGGGCAAATTCATCTTGAAATTCATCTGGATTTTCGTAGAAACGTCTTGCGATTTTTTCATACTCTGGATCAAAACGCAGAGAAAGATCTGTAGTCAGCATAGTTGGTACATGACGTTTCGATTTATCGTGGGCATCAGGTACTGAATTGGCACCTGCACCATTTGTTGGTATCCATTGATATGCACCAGCAGGACTCTTTGTTAGTTCCCACTCATAGCCAAACAGGTTCCATAAGAAGTTACTACTCCACTTTGTCGGTGTTGTTGTCCATGTAACTTCTAAACCACTACTGATTGTATCAGCACCTTTGCCCGTTTTAAAACTGTTTTTCCACCCAAATCCCTGTTCCTCAATACCGGCTGCTTCTGGTTCAGGACCTACATGAGCTGCATCGCCTGCTCCATGAGCCTTTCCAAAAGTGTGACCACCGGCAATCAGAGCAACTGTCTCTTCGTCATTCATCGCCATGCGGGCGAAGGTATCTCGAATATCTTTAGCTGCTGCAACTGGGTCAGGATTACCATTGGGACCTTCCGGATTTACATAAATTAGTCCCATTTGAACTGCTGCAAGAGGGTTTTCTAATTTCTCATGCTCTCCACTGTAACGTTTATCATCTAGCCAGGTCTCTTCAGTTCCCCAGTATATATCTTTTTCGGCTTCCCAAATATCTTCACGTCCACCACCAAACCCGAAGGTTTTCATACCCATTGATTCCATTGCGGCATTACCAGCGAGAATCATCAGGTCAGCCCAAGAGATTTTTCTTCCGTACTTCTGTTTAACTGGCCAAATTAGTCTACGTGCTTTGTCAAGATTGACATTGTCCGGCCAACTATTAAGAGGTGCAAAGCGTTGATTACCACTTCCTGCACCACTCCGTCCATCAGCACTACGATATGTACCGGCACTGTGCCATGCCATACGAATAAACAGAGGTCCATAGTGCCCAAAGTCTGCCGGCCACCAATCTTGTGAAGTTGTCATAACTTCAATCAAATCTTTTTTGACAGCTTCAAGGTCAAGTGTTTTGAATTCTTGAGCGTAGTTGAAATCATTGTGCATTGGATTAGAAACAGATGTATGTTGGTGCAAGATGTCGAGTTTTAGCTGATTGGGCCACCAGTCTTGATTCGATGTTCCTTCACCAGAAGTGTGTTGTATGAATTTTTTGTTATCAAACATGGTATCCTCCTCGAAAGGTTTGGAGTTTAATTAAAAGATACCCTTTTAGGCATCTAAGCCATATGATGTTGTAAAATCTACCTCATTCGTAATTTCTATCGATAAATAATTCTACTCCTATATGACTTAAAGGATAATAATTTTCCTTAACAAGATATATTATTTAAGAAGTATTAGAAATTATAATATTTATAAGTGAGGAGTTTTACTTTTTTGTAGCAGTAAGTAAAAAAACTCCAAAATCTCTGTGGGGTTTGTTTATAGTGTTGATATTTTCAAACTTTGCATCTTTAAATCCACATCTCTCTACAATATTGCAGAGTTCTTCTCTTTCAAACCCAAAATGAAATACACCTCTATTGTCTGAGTGAAATGTTCCATCCTCACGCTCTAAATCTGCAATAGCAATAAATCCATCTTTATTAATATTTTTATAAATCACATCAAAAAAAGCTTTTAAATCCTCTATGTGATGAAGTGTCATAGAGCTAACTAAACCATCAAAAGTTTGTGTCAGTGGTTCTTTGACTATATCTTGATTGATTGGTTCAATACTGATTTTTGGAGTATTTTTCTCTTTTAGTTTTTCGAGCATTTGAGTTGAAGTGTCAACCCCGTAAACCTTTTTGACTTTGGTGGCTATCTCAAAGCCTAAAAGTCCAGTGCCGACTCCAAAATCCATGATATCCATGTCATTTTTTAAAGCTATCTTTGCGCTTATTGCATCAGCAATAGTTTTAGCACCGTTTACTCTAATATTTCCACTGTCCCAACCCTCAGCTCTTTTATCAAAGTGGCTCATAGTGAATTTATCCAGTAGTCAGAATATTGTTGCTCTTGCTTGACAGTTGTTGTTCCACCATGACCAGGATATAGTGTTTTGTCAAAATTTAGCAGTTTAAATTTTTCCAAAGATTTTTTCATATCCTCAGGACTTGAGTATGGAAAATCAGTTCTCCCAATACTTCTTTCAAAGATAAAATCACCGCTGAATATAGCATCTTCTATCTCTATCATTGAACAACCTGGACAATGACCTGGGAAATGGCGAAATTTTACTTTTACACCACTAATAGTTAGCTCTTCATCCGGATTAACTATAACATCGGGAGCAGAAGGTGGTAGATCTGGCATCCACTCACTTGCAGTTAAAAGTGGAACATCACCTCTTGGAGTGTAGAGTTTCACCCCAAGTTTCTTCTGAAGTTCTGCGTTTGACCAAACGTGATCAAAATGACCATGGGTATTTAAAATTGCAACAGGGTTTGTCACATTATTTAACACCCACTCAGTTGCATCTACACCAGGGTCTATTATGAAATCTTTTCCATCAACAGTGGCAATATAACAGTTTGTCTGATAAACACCCATAGGCTGAACTTTTATCTGCATATAATCTCTTTTTTAGCGTGATTATAGCATGATTAGCTTATGCATTTTTATAAAGAATTAGAGTTAATACTTGAGACTAAAAATCCAAAAGAGAAATTGGAAATGTTTAGTAATTTTTACGAAACTTATCTAGCTAATGAAATGGATTTTGAGAGAGAGTATAAGCCAAAAGAATTTAATGAACCATCATACTCTTCAGTATGTAAAATAGTCCCACCGCAGGATGTACCCAAACGCAGTAATCTCACGACAAAAGATGGACAGATAAACCTTCTTCATGCCATAGCTCATATAGAGTATTCCGCGATTGATTTAGCGCTTGATGCGGCCTACAGATTTGTAGGCTTACCAAAACAGTACTACAGTGATTGGCTTGAGGTTGCAGATGATGAGATACGGCATTTTTTAATGTTAGAAAAGTTGTTGAATGAACTTGGTGCAGAGTATGGAGATATAGAAGTTCACAATGCTCTTTTTGAAGCGAGTCAGAGAACGCAGACCTTGACCGAGAGAATGGCTGTTGTTCCAAGGTACTTGGAAGCTAATGGACTTGATGCGACACCAATGATACTTACAAAACTTCGTAAACTTCCAAAAAATGAGATGCTAGAAAAAATAATTAAAACACTGGGTATTATTTTAGAAGAAGAGATAGACCATGTAAAAAAAGGTGATGTCTGGTTTCACTACTCTTGTGAGAAAGATAAGCTCTCACGTGAGGTTTATTTTGAGATAATAGACAAGTACTATCCACAAGGATTTTTACGTCCAAAAAATCTAAATACAGATGCAAGAAAAGAGGCTGGTTTTTCTTGTAAAGAGTTAAACTTCATGGCAAAAAAAGATATTTGTTAAAAATAAATTTTTTATAATCGTTCACTAATACTATGTATTGCACTACCTGTTCTGTCTTCTCCTGCACCACAATGAACGAGAACAGGTTTATTTAATGTTTCGAATTTTTTAAGAATTTCTTCAATATTATCTTTGTCTATTGGTGGAGATAGAAAATCATCAACTGGGATATGTATGACTTCAAAGCCTTGGGTTGTGTAATACATCAATAGTCCTCCATTGATATTCCTATAATATTCATACAACTCTTTCTCTGAAAGTAAACATATTATTGATTTAATGCCAGAGCTTTTCCATTTATTTACAGTGGCTTTGAGTACTTGTGATGTAACTGTTTTATTAGGGTAACCAGGTCTTGATGATTGGGCTAAAATATTTTTAATTGCCCAAAAAGATTTTTCTTTCATTTTGGAAGACTCTTCTGTTTCTGTTTTTTTATCTTTTAAAATATCACTGATTGATTTTGAGGCTGCATAATCATCAAACTCTAAGTCTTTTCTTAAAAAGCGTCGAGCAATATAATAAGAATCTACTAAGTCATTTAATAATATTTCATTATTCGCATATCTGTATGACATTTGATAAGCTTTTAATATTGCATTTCTTGTTTCATATTCCATAAATAGACCAGCTTCACCATATAGTTCATCTAGTATTTTGTCTGCAACTTGTATTAATTCTTTTTTATGGTTTTCTAATTCTATATAATGCTCTTGTGGATATTCTATGTCTCTTACTTTACCGAGTAGGTTGAAGGTTTGTGCGTATAAAGTGTATCTTTTTTTTAATTTTTCAAAAAACAATTCTTTTTCAATAGATATCTTCTGCCCATGTTCCCAACTTTTTTGGGAATCTCTTAATTTATAATAACTAATGAGTGTTCCAACCAAGGAAACTGTGACAGCCCCGATAGCTGTTATAATTTCAATTTTCATTAATTTTTCCCATCATTATGAAACAGATTGTTTAATGACCGTTCCAACACCTTGATTTGTTAAAATTTCTAACAAAATTGAGTGTTCAACTCTGCCATCAATAATATGTGCTTTCTCAACTCCGCCGTGAATGGCTTCAAGACAAGCATCGACTTTTGGAATCATTCCGCCATGGATAGTTTCATCAGCTTTATATGCTTCGATATCATCTTCGCTCAATGTGTCAAGAAGATTTTTGTCTTTATCTAGTACACCAACGATATCAGTCATAAAGATAATCTTTTTAGCTTTAACAGCAGCAGCTACTTTAGAAGCACATAAATCGGCATTTATATTGAAACCTGGATGGTTAACTTCATTTCCTGAAGCAATAGGTGCGATTACAGGGATAAATTTATCTTCGATAAGATTATTGATTACTTTAGCGTTTACATTTGTGATTTCACCAACTAAACCATACTTTCCGTCAGCTTTTGGTTTGGCAGTTATGAAGTTAGCATCTTTACCAGTAATTCCAAGTGCTTTTGCACCGTGAACATTAAGCAGAGTTGTTATTTCATTATTAATGTTACCACTTAGAACCATCTCAACGACTTCCATAACCTGCTCATCTGTTACTCTCATACCATCAACGAATTCACTATCAATTTCGAGTTTATCTAGCATTGCGTTTATCTTATTTCCGCCACCATGAACGATTATGGGCTTAATACCGATTAGGTAAAGTAAGATAATATCTTGTGCAAATTTATCTTTTAGTTCTGGGTTTATTTGAGCTGAACCACCATACTTAATAACAAAAGTTTCGTTTGCGTATTTCTTAATGTAGGGAAGGGCTTCTAGGAGAGTCTTAACCGTTTCAATTTTTTTAATCAATGTAATCCTTTGCGCTACTATTTTTAAGTAGAAGTATAGCGCAAAGTGTGTGAAGGGCAGTTATAATTTAACGTTTACCTAAATAGATACCAATAGCTTGAAGTTTTTTACCCTTGATTTCACCACAAAGTTTATTCTCAACGATATAAGCTTTTGCCTCTGCAGTTGAGCTAAATTTAACATCTGTTTTTTTACACATTTTATTGTACATTTTTTCGCCCATTCCAGCAGCTTTAGCTTGTTTTTTACTAATCATCATAGAGTCTTTTGGAAAATCTTTTTTTGCTTCAGCATATGCACCATTGAAATCTGTAATTTTCCCGCCAAACTCTTTAGCAAACTTTTTGGCATCACTTTTTTTAGCAAATGCATATTTACTAATCATACTCATAGTTCCTTTTTTCTTAGAACCAACAACATAAGTAGCTGAATCAGCAGCTATGAATTTTAAAGATGTAACATCAACAACTTTAATATCTTTTAAATTAGAGTGATTCATCTCTCTGTCTTCAACAACACAGTGAAGTGAACAGTACTGTTTTGTTTCTTCTTCATGAATTGCACTATGGTTTGTTTTATAAAACATAGGAAGTGTCATCCCGCAGATAGGACAGAACTTTTTAGCATTATTAGTCTGAACTAAAGTTGCTTCACTTGGGCTGACCGTTTGGAACATCTTCATAACTTTATCTGCGTTTGCTACAATTAATGAACTTGTAATTACAAGCCCTACCAGTGATATCTTAACTAATCTGTTTAATTTCATTTTTTTTCCTTATGAATTGTATATCTTGAAAGTATAGTTGGAAAGAGTTACAAAAGTGTTAAGATTTACGATAAAAATAGTGATATAATCTATTTTATAGGATTAGCATAATGAATATAGATACAACAAATATTATTTTATATCACAGTCTTATCATTTTAGGTGAGCTTTTAATTGTTTTTGTACTCATACACATGCTATATAAAAGGCGTACCCCTACAAGTATTCTTGCTTGGCTCTTATCGATGATACTTATACCCTATATTTCAGTTGTATTATATTTTCTCTTTGGTGTTAGAAAGCGAAAAAACAGATATAAAAAAGAGTACATAAAGCTACAAGAACGCGAACAAAGCTATAATAAATTAAATCCTATAAATGAAGTTTTAAGAAGTTATGGTGTTGCAGATGCAAGTGAGAATGAGCAGTTTGAGCTATATACCGACTCAGTTGAAGCTTACAGAGTATTTATAAAGTGTATAAGAGATGCGAAAATATCAATTTATATAAGTACCTATATATTTGAGTATGATAGTGTTACAAAAAATATCATCGACGCTCTTATAAAAAAAGCTAAAGATGGTGTTGAGATAAAGATTCTTATAGACTCAATAGGTTCATTTCGTTTATATCTTTTTGATTATAAGCTAAAAGATTTGCGAGATGCCGGTGCAAAAATCGAGTTTTTTATGCCTATTTTCCGTATGCCGTTTAGAAATTACATAAATCTAAGAAATCATAGAAAAATATACCTCTTTGATAATAAAAAAGTTCTAAGTGGTGGTATGAATCTATCTAGTGACTACCTAGGTCCAGAGATTGATAAATCAAGAAGGGAAGATATGCTGTTTTTGGCAGAGGGCTCATCCACAGAACTCTATTTTGAAATATTTGCTTCTGACTGGTTTTATGCTTCAGAGGAAAAACTAAACTTTACAACTAGTCCTACATACAATAGTGGCGATACATTTGTGCAAGTTGTGCCATCTGGACCGGATATGCCACGAGATGCACTTTATGAAGCTCTGCTTTGTGCTATCTACAGTGCGAAAGAGCGTATTTGGATAGTCACTCCATACTTTATTCCTCATGGGGCACTAATCCAAGCAATTATCATTGCTAAACATAAAGGGATAGATGTTAAGCTTATTACACCAAAAGAAACAGATTATTTTATAGCCAATGTAACAAGAAGTTCATATATGAGAGAACTTGAAGAAGTTGGAGTAGAGGTTGCACTTTATGAGAGAGCAATGCTGCATGCTAAAGCTGTACTGTTTGATGATACAGGAGTAATGCTGGGAAGTGTAAACCTTGATAATAGAAGTCTATTTTTAAATTATGAAGTTGCCACATTTGTTTACTCTGATAAAGTTATAAAAGATATAGAACTATGGATGAATAGACTACTATCTAACTCATCAACAGGTATAAAAGAGGTCTCTGCACCTAGAAGAATCTTAGAAAACCTGATGAGAGTTTTAGCACCACAATTATAGAGGAAAACATGTTTAAACCAAGTATATGTATAAAATCTTTAAAACATCAAGATGAGAACTGCTCTGACATAATTAATGTTCTATGCTGGAACGTGGCAAAACTTACACTTAAAAAGTCATATAAAGAGTATCTAAAATCAATTATAGAAGAAGAACATATAGATATATTACTACTTCAAGAGGTAAAAAAGCAGTTAGCTGATGAGTTGAAGGTTTTTGATTTTTCCTATATTTTATCTCCAAATATTCAGACAAAAAAACATATTTTCGGAGTTTTAAGTGCATTTAAAATCTCTTGTGAAGATGAACTCTCACTACTTACAAAAAAACGAGAGTTATCTTACACAACACATAAAGTATCTCTAATAACAAGACATAAAATATCTCATAACGAAGTGCTGCTAATAGTTAATCTACACGCTATAAACTTTGTAAAAAACAGTGATTTCTATGATGAACTTGAGCAGATAAAATTAAGTATTTGGTCTCATAAGGGTGCTATGATAGTTGCAGGTGATTTTAATACATGGAATATAAAAAGAGTAAATTTTTTAAAAGAGTTTAGCAGGGGGTTATCACTAAAAGAGGTAGTCTTTAGTGATAACTCAAAGATAAAAAATGTTTTTACAAACTCTTTGGATTATATTTTATATAGAGATTTAGAGCTTATAAACTCTAAAGTGATAGATAGTAAAAAAATCTCAGACCATAACCCAATCATCGCAAAGTTTAAGTTAAAAAAAGATTAAAAGTTACAAGAGTGTTAAGTTAAAAAGCTTCTAAAACTTAAATGCTAATTTGTTACAAAATTTAGATATAATCTATATTGTTAATAATTTTTAAAGGTTCTATGAATTTCATGAGTAAATATTCGCAAATAACAGACTATCTACAGCATTTTTTAAATGATGAAGTTAAAAAAACTGGAATCAAAAAGGTTGTTGTTGGTCTAAGTGGTGGATTAGATTCTGCTGTTGTTGCAGTTCTTGCACAAAAAGCTTTTAAAGATGATCTGTTATGTGTAAAGATGCCTTCTCAATACTCTTCACAGAGTTCACTTGATGATGCGGATGAGTTATGTCGTGATTTTGATTTAAAGTCTGAGACAGCATCTATTGAGCCTATGCTTAGTGCCTATGAAAAGTTGAATCCAAATCTGGATAATCTCAGAAAAGGTAACTTCTCTTCACGTATGAGAATGTCAACACTTTTTGATATATCTGCAAGAGAGAATGCTTTGGTTTTAGGTACAAGTAACAAGAGTGAATTGATGCTTGGTTATGGAACACTCTATGGTGATTTATCAAGTGCAGTGAACCCTATAGGTGATTTATATAAAAGTGAAGTATATGAGCTTGCAGAGTATTTGGGTGTGAGTAAAAGTATCATTAAAAAGCCACCTTCTGCAGACTTGTGGGATGGACAGAGTGATGAAGATGATTTGGGTTACACATATGCCGAGCTTGATGAAGCTATGAAGCTTTATGTTGAAGATAGACTATCTCGTGATGAGATACTTGAACGAGGCATAGATGCAAAGATGCTTGATATGATTGTACAGAGAATTTTTCGTAATCACTTTAAGAGAAAGATGCCGGTTATAGCGAAGCTTACATCAAGAACGCTAAACCATGATTTTAATTATCCAAGAGATATAACTTTATAAAAATGAGGAGATAAGAGTAATGAAAATACCATTTAGTAAATATGAGAGCTCACGTGAGGCACACTCAAATGTGAGTGATGTTTTAGATGCTGAAGATATAAATCAAGTCCAAGAGCTTCAAAATGAGTTTGCTGCTTATATTGGAACAGAGTTCGCACTTGCAACTTCACATGGAACATCAGCACTACATTTAGCAATGTTAGCACTTGATCTTAAGCGTGGGGATAAAGTTGTATGTTCTGTAAATGCTCATCCAAATGTGCCTGAAGTTGTTCGTCACTTTGATGCAGAGCCTGTTTTTATTGATATAGATGAAGATAGTTATAATATTAATCTTGATAAGTTAGAGAGTTATCTTGAAGACAACAAATCTAAGAAGTTAAAAGCAGTTATAGTAACTCATGTTGGTGGAAATACAGTAGATTTAAACAGAGTTTACTCTATGGCTGGGATCTATGATGTGAAAATTGTAGAAGATGCCAGTGATGCTTTAGGTGCTTCATATAATGGTGAGAAAATTGGTTCAACTGGTGCTGATATTACCTGTTTTAATTTCTCGTCTCATCTGAAGAAAAACATCTGTAATGGTGGTATGCTTGTAACAAATGATGATGAGATTATGGAGAGAGCGACTCTCCTTTCGAATCACGCAATAGTTCGTGATGAAGATGCCCTAGAGTATATTTATGATGTTGTAGATATTGGAAATGATTACTCTATAAGTGAATTAAATGCAGCTTATATCCGTGCACAAATTAAAGAACAAGATAATAATATAGCTAGACAAAAAGAGATAGCAAAAATGTATAGTGATGCGCTTGCAGGTGTTGAACATATTACAATTCCAAGTACAGATAATGAAGAAAATCCTTTCTCTTTATATATTATTAAAGTAGATAAAAATCGTGATTCATTTGCAGTAGAGCTTAGAGATGAAGGAATTGGAACTGGGCTTCACTATATTCCACTTCATCTTTTAACTTACTATAAGTCTAAATACTCCCTTCGTGTAAATGACTTTCCAGTTGCTCTTCGTGCTTATCAACAAGTACTCTCTCTACCAATTTATGGAGCTATGGAAGATAAAGATGTTAAAACTGTAATAGAAAAAGTTAAAAAAATATCTAAAACAAGAGTATAAATAGAGTTGAAAAAATCTTTTGTATTTTGGGTTGAAGATTACTTCTACAATCCAACCCTTCTTCAAAAACTAATCTCACTACTGTTTCTTCCTTTGAGTTGGTTATATTGCTTTGTAATGTGGCTACGTTTTAAAAGTAAAACTCCAGAGGATTTTGGAATTAAAATAATAAGTGTAGGAAACCTTAATGTTGGTGGTAGTGGTAAAACACCACTAGTCACTGCACTAGCTCAAAAATATGAGAACGTGGCTATTGTATTGCGTGGATATGGAAGAGAGTCTCAAGGTCTGCATATTGTCAAAGATAAGCAAAATATACTTTGTAGTGTGAGTGTGAGTGGTGATGAGGCTATGATATATGCACGTAAAGTACAAAATGCGATAGTTATAGTAAGTGAAGATAGAAAAAAAGGAATACGTAAAGCTAAGGAGATGGGAGCAGAGATTGTTTTCTTGGATGATGCTTACTCTAAACATGATATAAAAAAATTAGACCTGCTTATAGAAGTGAAAACACAAAATAGCAACTGTCTTCCATCAGGTCCCTTTAGAGAAAGGTTATGGGTTGGTAAAAATGCAGTTGTGTTAAAAGATGGAACTGACTTTAAAAGGGTAGTCGTAGTTAAAGATAGATGTGATAAAATGTCACTTTTAACAGCTATTGCTAGGCCACAAAGGTTAGATAAGTATCTACCAAAAGGCATTGTAAGCAAAAACTATTTTGAAGATCATCACTCATTTACTAAAGAAGAGTTAGAAGATGTCTTAAAAAAAGATGGTACAGATTCACTTTTAGTAACTTATAAAGATTTTGTAAAAGTTGAGTCTTTTGGGCTTCCTCTCTCTTTAATGGACTTAAATGTTGAAGTTGATGAA
>Ga0209633_10005084_pt1 | contig 11640 bp, 10 predicted proteins | sample Cruoilmetagenom1_FD_187290 | JGI IMG/M metagenome (GOLD analysis project Ga0209633, IMG submission 187290) | Oil polluted marine microbial communities from Coal Oil Point, Santa Barbara, California, USA - Sample 1 (SPAdes) (version 2) | ecosystem: Environmental > Aquatic > Marine > Oil seeps ... | reverse complement strand
TGCAGTGTGAGTGCATCGTACTCTGCAGCAGAGTTTACCCAAAGCAATCCCTTGTCAGGTTGGTTTTTGATCTCTTTTCCTGCGCATGCCGAGAGACCCGCTAGCATTGCCAAAACCAGCACCCATTTGTATTTTCTAGTGTTCATGCAGCTTGCCTGTTGACATCAATTAATTCTGATCAAGTGCTTCGTTCAGATTGCTGGAGAACCCACAGCTCACCCACTGACACATGAACCCGGGAACAAAGATTGAGTCATGCACCATACGCTAAAAAGAATCCAATTGTGCAAAAACCGGTAACAATAAACAGTACGATTGGTACCCAAAAACCTTCGTCCATTACTGCACTGTTGTTTCAAAAAATGTGATTTCAACTATTAGAAGCGCGAAACTCAATTAGCATAACTGAAAATGATAATGACACTCTGTTTTCAGACGTTATAATTACGCAATGTTTTTTTATTTTTCTTTACAGAGGTAAAGGCTCCATGAAAAGTCAGATTATGAAAGTGATCAGTGTCATTTCTTTAACAGCGGCGTTGCTGCCTGCAGCAGTATCCGCAGACGACAGCGATTCCTGGCAGTTCGGCGTCAGTGTCTACGGCTGGTTCCCGGACATTTCTGGCAGCACGAGTTTCCCCAATGGCTCAGAAGGCGATTTCACGCTCCCCATCGATACGATTCTCGATAATCTGAAGTTTACGTTCCAGGGTTCGTTTGACGCCCGCAAGGGAAACTGGGGCCTGTATACCGACGTTATTTACATGGACCTGGGCAATTCCAAGTCCAATACCGGGGGAGGAACGATTGGAGAGATCGAAATCCCGGTCGACGTGACTGCCAAGGTCAGTCTCAACATGACCAGCTGGATCTGGACGACGGCCGGATACTATCGGATGCTGGAAACGCCGCAAAATACAGTGGATATCCTTGCAGGGGTGCGTTATCTCGATATCGAACAAACCCTGAAAGTGAGTTTAGATGGAAACATAGCGGTTCTACCCCTTCCCGGGCGTGACGGTAAGGTCGTGGTTGGCGGAACCAATTGGGACGCTATTATCGGTTTGCGCGGGAAATTTGCATTTGGCCGGGACAACGCCTGGTTCCTGCCTTATCACCTGGACGTCGGTACGGGTAATTCGGACCTCACCTGGCAGGCGTTTGGCGGAATCGGTTATGCCTTTGGCTGGGGCGAACTAGCCGCTGTCTGGCGCTACATGGAGTATGACCTTGACAGCAAAAGCCCCATGAATGACATGAATTTCAGCGGCCTGGCGGTCGGTGCCGTGTGGAGGTGGTAAGTTCTGAGTCTGTAGAAATTTCCTTAATGAGATAATGCCACGTTCGGCTTTCAGCCGACCGCTGCCACCTCATCCTGGAAAAGCCAGGCCATTAAAACCACTAATCCGACCAGTGCAACGCTCGCCGGCAGCACATTTGCATCGGTGATGAGCCGGTTGATGCTGTCCGAAATCATCAGCATGCCAATCGCACCAAAGGAGGCGCCGACCAAACCGGTAACGGTGAGGATCAGCCTGCGCATACGCTGTTGGTGTTGTACACGCTTTATCACCCCGGTCACGAAGTTATCGTCTTCCGGCGTCCCGTGATATTCCAGGATTTCGTCAAGCATGGCGTCCCTCCCGTTTGGGGAATTGATTCTTTGTCTGGGTCTGAATGGAATGATCATTATCTTGCAACCATTTGTGTAATTTCAACTTGGCCCGGTGAATGCGGGCCTTGACCGAGCCCAGCGGCCGGTCGACTACATTGGCAATCTCCGAGTGACTCATACCGGCCCCGTAGGCCAGCGTCATCACTGCACGATCCTTGGGTTTCAATAAGCCCATGAGGTGTTTGGCCATGATTTCAGCGTCTATTGCCTGGCGATTGTCCTGCCCGGCGTCCGGTATGTTGGCCATCGTTATTTGTCGTCGGTGCTTGCGCTGGTAATCAAGAAATTTCCGGTAGGCGATGCTATGCAGCCAGGTACTGAGTTTGGCGGCACCGCGCCAGCTACCCATTTTCTGGAAAGCGGTCAGGAACGTTTCCTGTGCAAGGTCATCGGCGGCCGCGTTGTCGTTCACCAGCAGGCGCCGCATGTAGTTGCGAATGGCTCCCTGGTGGCGCTCAACCAGCAGCGTAAACGCCTGATGGTCTCCGGAGAGAGCCACCCTGGCAGCCAACGCCTTATCGGAAATCACCTTTTTGTCAATCCTTATTGAGCTTCCAGACCAACAGAAAACCCAGGCCCATGATCAAGGGAAACATGGAACCAGCACGAATTCCGGATACCACATCGGCGTCCACAAAAAACAGACTACACAGCAAGCAGGCGATACCGATCGACAACAGTACAATTCCGCGACGCATGTCACGGACCTTGGGGTTGATGGCGGCACCCAGCTTGGCCAGTAAATCCGGTGTCAGGTCGCTACCGGTATCCATGGATTTCTGCACGGTATCCATAATTGCACCGCGATTCTTATGATTGAAATAAAAGAATCCGATTGCGCAAAAACCGGTGACAATAAACAGTACTATTGGTACCCAAAGACCTCCGTCCATTACTACACTCCTGTTTCAAAAAATGTGATTTCAACTATTAGAAGCACGAAACCGGTTTTTGGATGCATAATGCACAGATAAATTTACCAAACTTTGAAATTTGAGTAAATTCCATGACTGCTCTCTATCGGTTGGCGATCGATCGCTCCACAAAAACGTCTCTTCCCAACCGCCACTCTACCATCCTGGTCTATCTCATCCTGATACCCTTAATGCGACACAAGTCCGGTATACATCAACTTGCCGATCCGCCTGAATCAGCATTTTCTGAATACCCGCCTATACTTACTAAAGCGGATTCCCCCGCTTCAATGAACTAATCAGAGATTAAAAGGATAAATTCATAATGAGAATCAAAACAACCATTCTACTGACTACTCTAATTTTGATGGCTTGTTTCAGCGTCAATGCACTGGCACAGGACCATACGCGTAACTGGGATGATGGAAATGTAGTGGCTGTGACTGAAGTCCACATCAAGGACGGAATGTTTAATGCTTACATCAATGATTTAAACAATGTCTGGCGCAAATACATAGAAGAACAAATGAAGGATGGCAGCATTGTAAGTTACGGCATGTTAGGCAATGTTGCGGCCAGAGAAGGAGAACCCGACCTGTACCTGACCGTTTCCTATGCTAATTGGGCCGCTTTTGATCTTGGTGAAGAGTATTTCGATAAAATCCAAAACAAAATCCAGGGTTCTGATGATGTAGCGCGTAGCGCAAACATCAAGCGCGGTGATTTGCGCACCCTTGGAAGTAATTACAACTTGCAGGAAGTGAAGTTTAGAAAATAATCTCTTTGCATATCTGGTAACAGAAGGCCTTGCGGTGGCAGGGCCTTCGCAATTAAGAGGGTACTGGCATGATCCGAATTGTAAAAATCGGGCTGATAATTACTGTTGTGTTATGGGGTTTTTTCGGGGCGCTTGGCAATGTTCTTAACTGGGATGAAACGCTCGGCTCCGTTGCGGCCGTTACATCCATGGTTACATTTGAAGGTGGGGCAGAAAGCTGGCAGGCAACTTCAAACCCGCTGGTCTTGTGGTTGGGGGCACTGTTTATCATGTTGTCAAAACTTTCAGCAGGCGTTTTGTGCTTGGTGGGTGCCGGCCGGATGTGGCAGTCACGTAACGGTAGCGTGGCCGACTTTTCAGCAGCTAAAAGTATTGCCCTGGCCGGTTGCGGCATTGCCGTGATCATGCTGTTTGGCGGTTTTATCGTTATTGCTGAAAGCTGGTTTGAACTGTGGCGTTCCGAAGCAATGAGCGGTGTGCTGTCCACAGCAGTCCGATATGGCAGCATGATTGCCCTGATCGCAATCTTTGTTTCCACACCCGACGACTAGTGGAGAATGAAGCCTGGAGAAGCTAGGAGAAAGAAACCAGGACACGCACATCTAATCCTTTTCCTGGATAAACCCACGCCATTTGCCATAGATTTATGCGCCTATGCCATTATGAGCAACCATTTGCACCGGTATAAAAGCCCCTACCCGAAGGTAAGGGGCTTTGTACTGTTGATACAAACGGAAGCGTGGATCAGTTGATCACGACTTCTTCATTAAAGACTTCATAAATTGCGAGTTTCTTCGGTGTCGAATCAGGCAGGAACCCGTCTTCGCCGGTCGGGAATTTACCGCTACCACCCTTTTTAAGGTAATACACCTTGTACCTTACCGTTACCGGCCAGGCCGTAACTTCGCTGGTGTCGTAGAAGATTTTGTACTTCTCAAACTCGTTGGGTTCCAACCGGTTGTCAGTAGCAATGTTGGAATCGAAGCCCGGGCGTACAACATGAGTTCCATCGCCCATGCGTTTACCGGTCTCGCGGCCATAAACACGGGTAAAGTGATCAACCGGGCCGACGATGTCAGTGACCTTCTTCACCGTTGTTACTCCCTGGACTACCCAGCTTTCAGTTGCCGCGTTGTAGACAGGAAGCCCGCCCGTTACCGTCGCATCCGGAGACACCCAGTCAACTTTGCTGGTATCCATCACCTGGCTGTAGACCATTTCTTCAACGAGGTTGGGGGTCTGCCCCTGCATCACCAGGTTGCGACTGGAGTCGTATTCAACCTTCACAGCTTCGAAACCGGGCACAATGGAATCACCGGGTAGAGTGGCAAGCTCGTTGGTGATGGTCCTGAAGTCGGAGTCACCGGTTGCGCGATCATATGCCAGCTTATTGCCGTCTGCATCTGTCACGACAACACGTGTCAGCACTCGCCGCATGGGATGTGCACCCGGGAACATGTGGGCGGTTTTGTTGAGCAATTTTGTGTCCACGACAATTTTCTTACCCTTCTTGCCCACTTTCCTGGCTTGCATTTCAGACGCAAATCCCGTCTTGATCTTGACGAGTTTAAAGTCCTTTGTATTGGCACCCATGAAAGCGTGGTTATTGAGGTACCCTTCCGCAACGGGCCCGACACCACTGTCCGGGTCGAAATGCATGGTTACGCCGTCCTCGGCAGTGAAGAGCTCATCCGGGCTATCCCATTTGTGCAAAACTGTCTTGTCGGCCAGTGGTTCCATGTGGCAACGCTGGCACTTGGGTGCGGTTTCGGTATCTTGGTAGTTATCGCCAACGCCATCACTCATCGATGTCCATGTGCTGCACAACTCGAGGAACTGGTCTGAATCTGGCTGTATACCCGGCACGCCATTGGATTCCGGATTCAGTGCCAGCGATGAGCGTTGATGGCATGAGAGGCAAAGTGCCTTGCCATACGCGGCGAACTGGTGCTCGGAAGTGAACTTGTCACCATCGGCTTCTTCAACCGCATGAATGAAACTCTCGTTCACCAGCGCAGCCCGGTCAGCCGCATCGTCTTCCCGGCTGTTGTCCAGGCCGGTAATACCGAATGGGCCATAGTATGGGCCGCCCGTGTAGTAACAGTCGTCACCATCGCAACCTGTTTCAGTACTTTTCATCGTATAACGGCCATCGCCTGCTTTATTGATATCGAAACCAGCAGCATCTTTTGGCGTATCGGCGAAGTCTTTGTATTTCTCCGGGCCAATCAATGCAAAGAATGCATTCATGTCATAGGTGCTGGCATCGGGGCTGTAGAACAGGGTTTCGCCTGCATCACGAACAACCGGTCCAATGGGCCCCATCTTCATCTTGTTCGCCAGCGTGTACTGTCCGAGATCGCCATCTTCCTCATTCATCATTCGCACGGTTTCAATGCTGTGGCAGTAAGCGCAGTTTATGCCTTCACGGTTATGACTGTTGCCGATGTGGTAGCTGACGGTATAGACCTTGCCTGTGCGGGCCATTGAGCTAACGGTGGCGGCCTCAGCAGGGTTATATCCCGGCGCCAGGTTGGACTGCAGGGCCTTGGCATCTTCAAAAGCGTTTGCATCAATGTTTTGATCACCGACCTCAAGCAATTCTACTTTGTAATCCTGGGAGTAAAAGGCTGTGGGCGCATGACACTTGATACACACTTGTGCAGTCTTCTGAATAGTCCCTTCCGTGTACTCACCTGTCGGACCAACCAGGCCAATTTTGCTGACCTGCAATCTGAGGAAGTCCTGGTATTTTGACTGGAAGATCGGGTCTTGCCATGACTGGGCGTGCATGGATGTTTTCCAGGTGTCATAAAGATTGTTATGACAGTGCTGACATTTATTGTCGGCACTATCGAACAGTGTGTGTTCATAACCGCTATCCGCAATAACTTCAGCCTCACCCGGACCGGTCAGGTCAGTGCGGCCATCGTTTGCAAAGCCCGCTTGTGAAAAAAGCAAAGCAAAAGCAGCAGGGATAAGGCCAGTAAGCAAAGATAATTTCAATTTCATTTGTCCACCAATGTAGTGTTGGGTTAATTGCAAGCAATGACAACATTCAAAATCGGGACGTTTCTCAGACACAAATACCCCCCCGCTGAAGCCGGAAAGCCTTGGCTTTTCGGTCAGGACTGATCTAACAATTTAGACAGATACAGGTTTGTTTGAATTGTAGTCACTTGGCAATCTATTCGATGCAATCAGAATTGTCCTAGTGATTTTTTCGTTCATTTTCGTACGAACGGAGATATTCTTTTATATTTTCAAACAGTTGGGCGCCACGCCTGGTAAAGACGTTAACTTGGTTTCAAAATCTGGCTCTTTACACCGGAGACTAGCTGGCGAAAGGCAACAAGCTCAATTCGCAGCGCCTCACGGGCACGGCTATTTTTGTTTTCGGCTCTTCGAAGGACAAACTCGGCGGTGTCGACAACCCGTTTGCTGCGAGGGTTCTTAGGGCAGATTTCAAGGTTGAGATACTTGTCCAGCGTTCGCGTGGTTGGTGTCGATTTGTCAATATACACCGGCCAGATCCTGCTCTCCTCGGCCAGGTCAAGTTTGGACTTACCCAGTTCGCGCTCCCAGCATGCCAATGCCAGGCTCATTACACTAACGGCTTTTTCCCTGATCACTGCTTTCTCAGTTGCTGATTCCACGCCGGCGACAGAAAGATCGGCAATGTTATCCAGCCCAAGCATCAAGGATGGATTCTCTTTGGCGAATTTCAGTAGCCCACTGATTGATTGCTCGACAGCTTCCAGACGCTGCTCATTCTTTGCTGACTGGGGTTGCTCACCGTCCGTTACCGGGTTAAGTGCAATGGCCTGACCACTTTGCTCCAGGACATCAATGGTATTGATATCACCGGTACACTGAAATTCATGACCGTCCATGTGTTTGCATAGAATCAGTGTGTGTAGTTTATTGACCTTGTTGCTATCGGTCGATTCCACATTTGAGACGAGTGAAGATACGTCATCTACAAACAATTCGATCATACCGAGATCGCGAAATTCATCGTTTGAATATCCAAATAACAGCTTGGCAGCCTTGTTGAAAAACACGACCTCCTGATCCTGATCAAAACAGATGATGGCACTTTCATCAAGGTCGAGTATGCGTTCAAGGTCATTGGTACGCATGCGCACCTGGTTGGCCATGGCGTTAAATGAATCGGCCAGCACATGAAACTCACTCAGGCCCTTGTCATTGATGGACAGGCCAAGCTCCCCTCTTGCCATCGCAATCATATTGCCTGCCATGCTGCTTAATGGTGACAACATGAACCGGTTAAACAACCACAACGCAAATAGTAGCGTGGCCAATGACAACAATAGAAAACCCGTAATGGTAATGACCTGTGTCCGCTTCATTTCCATGCTGAGGTTCGCAACATCTTCAAGGCCTACGATGCGGAAAGCCGGCAAACCATCCGATGTATACAACACATACTCAACCGGCAAATATTCATCTTCACTATGATCTGGCACGGTATTGATCTGCTCGCCTGCCATGGAGAAGATACTGACTGGCGTTTGCGTAATCTTGCTGATGTCGGGCAAATTCAACACCGGGTCAATGACGACTTCCAGGTAACCTTCCGGGCGTAAGCCACCAAGTAGCACAACAGCAGAAAACAACGGTCTTTCTGCAGATAACCAAAGCGCGTCAATTGCCTTCAGCCGGTCTTTTTTATCGCGATTGCTAATGATACTTTGCAAATAGGGTGGAAGCTGTTCTCCTATGCCCTGCGCCCCCTGGCTGCTCTCAGCGATGTATTCCATATCGAGGTTGAATACTCTCAATTTAACCAGGTTAATATCAGAAAAGCTGGCAAAACCTGTGATGAATGGATCGTCCAGCAAGGCAATCAATGTCTCTTTTTGACCGGTTTCAACAGTGGTCCTGGCGGCTTCCACAATCTTTTGGCTATGGCCCAGTTTCATACCCAGTTCAAAAGCATTGGTTCTAATCTGTTTCAGCATTTCCTGTGCAGCAACTTCAATCACGCGTGAAAGGCTGTTCATCTGTGCATCCAGTGCCGATTGACGAAAATAGAATCCTGCAGACAGGGATAGCACAACTGCCACCAGGGCGATCATTGAAAAAATTGCCTTGGTGGCAGATTTTATTGAAAGGGATTCGATGCGCATACGCTATCTGCTCAGGCGGCAGTCAAGTGCATGCCTAATCGATTTAATGGCATTAAATGGCCAAAACCGGCAGTTGTTTTTCTTTCCATTCCTGCCAGCCACCACGGAGCCAGACAATGTTGCTATAACCCCAGCTCAGCGCTTTGTGGATGGCATCCGAACTACGAAGACAATGTACACCATTGCAATAAAACAGGATTGCATTGTTCTTTTCAGGTGCCACCTTCTGCAGAACGTCACTGGTCATCTCGATATTTGAAATATTGACGGCGCCTTCAATATGTCCCTTGACATACTCTGTCTTTTTCCTTGAGTCGATGATTGGCATACCGGGATCGGCCAGAATCAGGTCTATGGCTTCTTCCGCAGTTACGATATTAACGCCTTCGATTGATTCCGGCGCGATTGGTTTCTCATCAGCAGGGCTGTTGATTGACACTGACAGGAGCAGGAACACAGATAGCATGAGAAAAAATAACGGGAAGGATTTGAATATATTCATAGGAATGCACGCTCAGCAGGTTCATTTACCCCAAGGTCACGAGTGAATAATTATATGGTGAATAAAAGCACCATGATACCCGTAGAATTGACCTGGTCTCGCACATGGGTAAAACGAGCATGATTGGCAAACCCATGGCTAACTATTAAATGATCAGCCTGTCCTCAGGTTTGATAGATCAAGGGAACACGCCCGGTCAGCCCCGCAAGTATCTCGTAACCGATTGTGCCAGCTGCCGATGCCACTTCGTTGACACTGAGGCCCTGCCCCCACAATTCCACGGGATCTCCGACCTTCACGTTTTCGAGGCCGGTCAAGTCCACGCTGATCAGATCCATTGAAACCCTGCCGACCAGTGGTACGCGCTGGCCATTCACCAGCACCGGTGTACCGCTTGGCGCGTGGCGGGGATAACCGTCACCGTAACCGATTGCTACCGTACCTACTTTCGAGGGTTTTTTTGCCCGCCAGCCAAGACCGTAACCGGTGCCGTCGCCCGGAACCAGGTTCTTGATGGTGAGTATTACAGAATTCATCGTCATGGCTGGTTGCAATCCGGATGAGTCACTTTCGACCGAACCCACCGGACTATTGCCATAAAGCATATAACCCGGCCTGTTCCACTCGGCGTGGCTTTCCGGCCAGTACAAAAGACCTGCGGAATTTGCAATGCTCAGGCCAAGATCGTGTTTGCTGGCACAGGAGCGGATCAAGTTCACCTGCTGCATTGTCATAGGATGATCCCGGTCATCGGCACAGGCGAGTTGGGTGCAAAGCACCAGCCCCTGCCTTACATTGGGTGAAGAGATCAGATCCCCGCAAATCGAATCAAGTGCTTCCGACAAAAAACCCAGGCGGTGCATACCGGTTTCCACCTTTAGCCATACTCTGACCGGGACGGCAGAATGTGAAGACAAGACCCAATCAACCTGTTGTTGATGGTGCAACAACAGCCAAAAATCGTTGGCCGCGGCTTTGCTTATGTCTGCCGCGTGAGTAGCACCCTGCAAAACAAGGATTGGCTTGCGGATGCCCGCTTCTCTCAGCTGAATGGCCTCGTCGATAAAAGCGACCGCGAAAGCCGGAACTTCGGGCTCAAGCGCTTCAGCAACTTTCACCAGGCCATGACCGTATGCATTCGCCTTGATCACAGCGATAGTCTTTGAACCGGGCGCCAGAAGACTCGCAATCTGGTAATTGCCAGCGATAGCACCTAACCGGATAGTTGCAGATGTGGGTCGCATCACTCCACCCTGGAAAGATCCAGGTCCTCGAAATCGAAATCGCCGCGGTCAAGTTTGGTCATGGATATACCAACGACCCGGTCTTTATCACCCCGTTCAAACAGAACATAGGCGTCAGCTTCCAGCGACCGGTCTGTCCAGCGGACAACAAAACGGCTGCCATCACTGTGAGTCATGCTACCCGTCAGCTTCGGAGACTTATCTGCAGCGAATACCAACTGATCGTCTTCCAGTCGAATGGTCACATCCCCAAACCACGGATCGCGGTAACGTCCGGTGAATTGTTCCAAATCGGGAATACAGCAATCCGTCGGGGCTACTTCGACGGGTTTTTCCTCGACCATTTTGAGTTTCTGTTCCAGTCGCCTGGCCTCAGCTTCATCCTGGATAAACTTTATCCAGTCGATCTGTTCAACCGGCATGAATGAACGAACAATGGTATTCATCACAGCCGTACGTGCAGCGGAGCTCGAGCCGTTGGTCAGCAGCACCACACCCAGTTCCAGTTCCGGGATCAATACAACATAGGATTTCATCCCGGCGAGTGTGCCGGTGTGCGCGACCTCCTTGTAGCCATGAACATCAGCCAGGCGCCAGCCGAGCCCATAGGCTTTGAAGTGTGTTTTGTTGAGCTCGAGGTCACGATCACTGACGTTTCTCAACGTACGGGGCTTCCACAGCTCCTTACTTTGTTCCACACTAAACAACTCAACCCCCGTGGGTGCCGAGCCGTGGTTCAACTGGGTTCTGGCCCAGGTCAGCATGTCGTCCAGGCTGCATACGACCCCACCTGCCGCGGCGGATACAGGTGGTTGTCGCGGAATACGGCTGCGATCAATGACAGATAATTGCCCTTCAATCACTCCATGGGGGCTGGCGACATTTTTCATTGCCCTTTTGGGGATCTTGTCTGCAAAACAGTGCTTCATACCCGCCGGGCGCATGATGCGGCTTTCGACAAACTCACCCCAGGACTTGCCGCTAACGCGCGGAATGACTTCGCCGGCGACGATATAGAGCAGGTTGTCGTAGGCGTACCTGCTGCGAAAGCTGCTGACCGGCTCGAAAAAGCGCAGTGCGTAAATGATGTCTTCATGCGTGAATGAATTGGGCTCCGGCCACAACAACATGTCGCCGATGAAACCCGGCAAACCGCTGCGGTGCGTAAGCAGATCCGTCACGGTGAACCCGGCCGTCACCCAGGGGTCTTTCATGCGGAACTCGGGTATGTAATCGATCACCAGGCCGTCCCATGAAATAAGTCCCTCATCCACCAGGACAGCCAGTGCTGCTGTAGTAAAGGCCTTGCTGTTCGACGCGATCTTGAACAAGGTGGCTGAATCAACCTGTTCAGCCTTTCCGATTTCCCGCAAA
>Ga0209633_10005083_pt1 | contig 11640 bp, 8 predicted proteins | sample Cruoilmetagenom1_FD_187290 | JGI IMG/M metagenome (GOLD analysis project Ga0209633, IMG submission 187290) | Oil polluted marine microbial communities from Coal Oil Point, Santa Barbara, California, USA - Sample 1 (SPAdes) (version 2) | ecosystem: Environmental > Aquatic > Marine > Oil seeps ... | reverse complement strand
GTTTTGCGCGAAACCGCGCAACCACTCGATGATAAATATATCAACCTTGTGCAGCAATCCATTACCAAAACCAAACTTGGCGGCGGTATATTCAAGCGGTTTTCGGGTAAAGACAAAAGATGCGCGACCACCGCCGCGCTTAGATATTTTCGCGCTGAACTACGCAGCGCCGACAACACCAAACACGGGCCGCTACTTGACCTTATTTCTGTTCTTGAGCGCAAGAACGCACTGCTCCACCGTGTCCGCCGCCATATCAGGCACAAGGCCATTCTTGGCACTTGGCTGTACTGGCATATCCCTCTCACCTTCGCCCTACTCGCGGCACTGACAGCCCATATTGTCAGCGTATTTTACTATAGTTAGGCGCGCCATGACCATAACCATCAGAAACCTAAAACGAAGATCAGGCGGACGCGAAAGTGTGCGCGAGCGAGATTTTGACAAAGACGAACTCTCCATTGGCCGCGATGCAGGCAGTGACATCGCTATCACAGACCTCGCCATTGCCCTCAAACATGCCAAGTTAAAACGTGGCCTTGATGGCCTTCCAGTGCTGGAACTTTTAGGGCGCCATAATGCCATAGTGAATGGCCGCCTTGTCACGGGCCGAGCCGCGTCTTTAAAGCCTGGCAGCGTGATTAAACTAGGCCGGTTTGAACTGCGCATTGAACCACCACAGGCGCCAGGCCACATCACCGCGACACTAGAACAAGTAGAGGCCGTAGAAACCACCGTGAGTTCCGATGATGAAAAAGCGGTGTTTGGACTTGGTAGAGCCTTGCCGCCAAAACGGTTTATAGCATGGGTATCTATGCTTGCCGTTCTTGGTCTTTTTCTAGCGCTCCCAATATTGGCAGCAAAAAATCCGGAGCATAAAATCGTCAAAGCCATCCCGTTCCAAGCAGACCTTGCTTGGAATAGCGGCCCTATCTCTCTCATGCACGCCAACCTTAAAAGTGACTGTAAATCATGCCACACGGACGCTTTTGTCGCAGTAAAAGACACCGCCTGCACGGCGTGTCACAAGGAATTAAAAGACCATGCCAAAGCAGGTGACATGGACACCGTACGGCCAAAAGTGGCTGGCTTTGATGAAAAACTAAATCAGGTTAGTGAGTTCTTTGACCGCCCAACGGAGCGCTGCACATCATGCCATGTCGAGCATAATGGCAATATAGACATCATCCCTTTAGGGCAGGAAATGTGCGCAGAGTGCCACGCAGATATGACGGCATCACTGCCCGGCACAGAGTTAAAAAACGTAGCCGATTTTGGTGATAACCATCCTGAATTTCGCCCTAGCATTATCACGACGCCTGATTTCGTTGCGCCACGTTTCACCCATGTATCTCTAAATGATAATCCGCAAGGATTTTCAGGCTTAAAATTTCCCCATAAATTACACCTTACCAAGGGTAATGCGGTTGATAATATGGCAGGGAAGCTCGGTGAAAAATATGGCTTCTCCAACGGCGTTGATTGCGCCGACTGCCACCGCCCCGAAGCTGGCGGCGCGCTATTTGACCCTGTCAACATGACCCAAGACTGTGCCATGTGTCACGACCTTGGTTTTGAAGATGATGCTGGATATTTGCGCACACTTCGCCACGGTGAGCCCGAAGAAGTCATCGCAACCATGCGCGATTTTTACCTCGCCAAAGCGCTTGCTAATATACGTGACGCCGAAATGAATTCAACAACCCGCCGGCGCCCTGGTAGCCGCAATAGATTACGTGATTTAAACCGGCGCGAACTGGCTTTCAAACAGGCAGACAATCGCACGGCGGCAAAAGTAAAATCTATCTTTACTAAAGGCGGCGCCTGTTTTGGTTGTCACGAAATTGACAGCCCATCGGAGGTTGGCGGCCTTGATTATCGCGTTCGCCCGATCTCCCTTAATAGCCAATTTTATTTCAAATCTCCATTTAACCACAGCGCTCACGAGACGGGCGATTTGAGCTGTGCATCGTGCCACAGCGCTGAGAGTTCTAGCTTGTCATCTGACATTTTGCTGCCAAAAATTGCCGTGTGCCGCGATTGTCATGTGGGCGAAGAAAGCTATAAAAACGGAGGAAAATTGTCAAAAGGCACCTTGCCGACCACATGCCTAACGTGCCACAGTTATCATGATGGCCCGCACGCCAACACAATGGCGGTGGGATCAGAGGGACATAGCACGCAATAATTCATGATCGTTGATAAACATATCTCCATAGTTCGGCTCCTAAAGGTCATTTGGAAACGGCAGCTTGCCGTGCTTCTTATGGCAACATCTATCGTGGTGCCAATCGCTTATTTTCATCCTGTAGGGAGTGTTCTTGACTTAACCGCCCCGCTTATTCTGGGTACGGCGATTTCAATATTTTTAGGCTTTCGCACTAACTCTGCCTACCAACGTTGGTTTCAAGCGCGCGGGCTTTGGGGGCGCATGCGCGCATCCTCACGAAATTTGGCTTTGGTTTTAGCCCGCATTGACGAGCAATATATTAATCACAAAACGAGAAAACCTTCAAAAATCGCTCGTGAAGTTATGCGCAGAATGATTAAGAGAAACCTTGCATGGCTATGGATATTAGGACGCCAACTGAAAGATTTACCGCCTTTGCAAGACGTAGAGACACTACTCGAAAAAGAAGAGCTGGAAGGCCTTATCGGCGTTCATAATCCTGCGCTCAAACTTTTATTTAACCAAAGCAAAGATTTCCGTATCGCCCAAGCCGAAGGTCAATTTTATGACGGTGAGCACTTTGAAATAATTGCTATTCAGCGCGATCTTGTCGCCGCCCAAACCGCATGTGAAGGCTTAAAGAATACACCCTTCCCCACCCACTACACTTATTTTACCCACGTATTTATTTGGCTATTTCTTATTTTACTCGCCTTCTCTTTACCTGGCGTAGAGAGCATGAAATTTCTCGCCATCCCCGCCGTGCTTATGGTGGGGTGGGTGTTTTTTATGGTCGAAGGCATTGGCTCATATATGGAAGAACCGTTCACGAATAACCGTAATGTTGTACCCATGGACGCGCTGGCCCGTTCACTGCAAATTGATCTCAAGTCCATAGCTCTTGAGGACGTAGAAATCCCCGCGCCCATCAAACCCATCGAAGGCGCTTTATACTGATAAACACCCCCAACTCAAACCTTAATAGGAGACTCTAAAATGAAACTACGTATATCAACATTACTTATCGTGCTGCTGGCATTTATACAAACCGCGGCCATGGCCACAGCTGGGACGATTACATCCGCGGGCGTGGAAAAGTTCATCACCTCGATGGAATTGTTAAATCAAGCAGATGAGAAAAATCTACTTTCTGATATTGACCTGGATATGAACGATGATTTCTCAGACGTCATCAGTCCGTCCGGCAAAATGATTATATTCACAACTGCGTCGGAGCAGCTCAAATCAAACCCTAGCGATCATACCGTTCTTAAAAACATCACTAAAAAATCAGGCTTTTCATCAGTTAGTGATTGGGCACATACGGGTGACAATATCATGATGGTTTATATGCGTACCGAAATGAGTGCAAAAGAATTTGAACAAATGAAACAACTTACACCAGAAATGATAGCAATGATCCCGCAAGAGCAGCGTCAAATGCTGAAAAGCGCTATGTCTTTGATGCGCGCGGTCGAAAACGTATCGCAAGCAGATATCGACACTTTTGCGCCGTACAAAAAACGTTTTGATGACGCCATGGATGACTAAAGATGGACGACTAGAGATGCACGACTAGAAATAGACGACTAGGCGTTTTTATTAACGCTAAGTTATATTTGCCAAAGAAAGGCTTTTATTTACTAGTCGCTACATACACACCGCCCCAATTTTTTGGTGGCGGTGTTTTTTTATAGTCTGCTATACGCGCGCGCATCACATCATAATAACCATGAAAATCTAGCGGCTTTGCTAACTTTTCTAGCTGAGGGATAAAACCTTCTGCTAGCTTCCAATTTTGCGCGCGGTACGCGTCTAAAAATTTTTCATGTATTGGCATAAGCGCTTTGTATTCGGGTGTTTCCGCCTCTGCCTCTTCGCCCGCTAATATAAATACGCGCTCTGGTGTCGGGCGCCCAACAACCTGAATGAGATCCGCTTCTATAATCGCAAACCCGCCAAGTTTTTTCGCTGTGGCCTCTCCTACCAAAACATGTACTTTATATTGTTTCGTTAGCCCCTCAATGCGTGACGCAAGATTAGCCGCATCACCAATCATAGAATATGAGAACCGCTGCTCTGACCCCAGATTACCGACGCAACAAATACCCGTATTTAGCCCGATGCCCATACGCACATCTTTGGGCCATTTTATCTCAGACTGAGCCATATATTTTTCGTTGAGACTATCAAGACTACGCATCATTGTCATGACCGCGCGCGCTGCATTTTGCTCATGCTGATCATCATCAAGCGGCGCGTTCCAAAATGCGACAATGGCGTCACCGATATATTTGTCAATCGTCGCCTGCCCTTCTTGCAAAATATTGGTCATGGGCGTGAGGAAAATATTGAGAAATGTCGTTATTTCATTTGGCTCGAGCCCGTGGGATATTTTTGAAAACCCGCGAATATCGAGAAACAAAATTGTCATATTTCGCTCTTCCCCGCCCAGAGTTAACAGCCCTGGATCTTCACTAACTTTCTTGACCATAGTGGGCGATAGATACATCGAAAATGCATTACGGATACGAGAGCGCTCGGTTTCTGTCAGATAAAAGGATGACATTGTAATCAGTAAATATGACGCTAAAATACATAGTAATGGCAGTACAGGGTCAAATAAAAGATGGTGCGTTTTAAATGCATACCAAGAGCCATAAAACACACTCCCAGATAAAACCACGCTGATAATTGCGCCTTTCGCCGCGCCCAAATGAGGGACGACGAACGCCAATAATATTCCTAAAAATAAGAATAATGATATTTCCATGCCAGGCATCCAGTCTGGGCGGTTTAAAAATTGCTCTCCTAATATTTGCTCAACCACTTGGGCATGGGCCTCAACGCCCGCAAGGCGTGGCTGTATTGGCGTGGCGATAATATCTTTGAGCCCTTCAGCGCTTGTACCCACAAAGACAATATGCCCAGCAACCTTATCTTTCCACGCCTCACCAGCGCCGTCGCCCCCCAGCACTTTCCACGCAGGAATTGTCCGCTCGGGCTGCGCCGCCGTGAAATGGAGCCGTAACTCTCCGTCAGCTGTGGTTGGAAATTCAAACGCTCCCACCTTCAAAGCAACAACTTGTTTGTCGACTGAACCAGATTCGCCGCTAGCATCATTACCTTTAATTATATAAGCGCCCGCCCCTTGTGCCGCCCGTAAAGCTTCTATGGATAAAGACGGATAAACCTTTCCATCAATCTTTGACAAAAGTGTTGCTGACCGCACAATACCATCTGATTTTGGCTGAAAACTCACGGAGCCAGCCCCACTCGCATTTTCCGTTAAAATCGGAAGCGCCGGGATTGAGCCATAAAATTCCGGCAATGCTTCACGCGGGTCAGTGCCGCCATAGCTAAACCCTGCTTTACGTTTTGGCCGCAACTCATTTGGGACGTTAACCAGAAAAAAACCTGTCACGACATTAGAACGCCCGATGGCATCCGCAAAAATTTTATCGTGGCTTGTGAGCGTTTCAAAATTTCCCAGGTCACTCTTAGCCCCTGGGTTATTGCGGTAAACATCTATCAAATTTTCAGGCGATGTGCGGTCGGTTTCAGAAAACACAATATCATAAGCAATCACAGCCGCGCCCGCATCTGTAAGCTTTTGGTTAAACGCCGCTAGTTTGGTGCGCGGCCATGGCCATTGGCCATGCCGCTTTAGGCTCTCCTCATCTATATCTATAACTCTTACGCCAATGTCTGGGTTATATGCGCGCGGGCTTAGCCTTTGATAACTATCAAATAGCAGCTCTGTACTTTGGGTAAAAAATTTCGGCGTTCCAATATAAAGCGCCGTAATTAATAAGGGCACAAAAAGCCCAATAAACGTAGGCAGCAAAGTTTTACGTTGCTTGGCACTTAGTTTAAATAACCGTGAAAATTTCAACTTCATGTGTTTCGCCCCTTAGCCTTTATAAATGTCATTTAATTTTCTCCAAATTTCAAGTGCAAATCTCTAACTCCCTTTTCAAAAACACGCCTTTAGGGTTCCTTTGCGAACCCCTATGCAAAATTTACCATTGAATTACCCGTCAATGTACCGTAGCCTTATCGGTAAATATAAACGACGGGGCGGCGGCATATATATTTCGTGCGCCCATAATCAGGGGCAAAAAATGACTTCTTACAAAGCCGTTAAAACACTCTTATCTGGAGCAGCGCTTACGGGCGCGATGTCCATATTTTCTTGCGTAGCCATAGCCGCAGATTATGATGGCCCGCACATCACATTTGAGCAAGTTTATGCCAGCCCCGACGATCAGCAGCTTAATCTAAATTACGCGCGCCAGCAGTCAGCAGCAGGCGATTATATTAGCGCCGCCGCCGCGCTAGAGCGTATGCTATTTGCACAACCAGACTGGGACTCAGCGCGGCTATTTTACGCGCTTGTCCTCTACAAACTTGATGACAAACAAGCCGCATTTGCGGAGCTTGACATCCTCGAAAAGCGCCCTCTATCTGCGGACCAAATGGCGCAAGTTCAGGCCTATCGAAATGAGTTTGCAGAGCCCGTTAGCGGCGAGAACCCCAGCAACTTTACTGGCCGCATCGCCATCGGCGTTCGCACAGATGATAATGCAGGCAATGCCCTTATCGAAGACTTTTTACTCAGCTTCGCCAGCGTTTCTGACAGCTCTGCCTTTGTCCAAGGCAATTTATTGTTTTCAGCCCCGATCACACAAAACGGCAAGGTAAAATTTCGCGCTGGCCTTAACGGTCAAGCCCGCCGCCACGAAACATTTAGCCGCAATGACTATGACACATTTAGTGGCAGCGCAGGATTTACAGGCGACATTGGCGGCGGCATGTCATGGGCCCTAGACGGCCAGGCCATGCAAACCAATATCAGCGGCAGAAAATATCTCACCCAGCTTGGCGGCCAAGCTCGCTTCACCAAGTCATTATCCTCAAAAACCACTGGCTGGGTCAGCGGCGCTTGGTATGATCAAGATTATCAAAACTTACCCTTCACATTTAACGAGCCTGCGCGCTCTGGCGATAAAATCTTACTCCTGATCGGCACCAGTCACAAAATCAGCGAAAACGCAAATTTTACGGTTAGCGCGGGCTATGAAGACAAAAACGCAAGCAACCAATTATTTGCCTATAACGGACTACGGGCGAGTGGTAATTTTTTTAACGGCTTCAACAATGGCCTATACATGCGCGGCAATGCGACATACCGCAAATTAGATTATAAAGGCCCAACCCCAAACCGCAAAGATGATCATATCTATGGGCGCTTTGGTTTTGGCGCTTCCCTCAACACAATCGGGAGCTGGGTGGGTATGCAGCCCAACACTGGTTTTGACAAAATGTATCTTGAAATCGCGGGCAATTACACCAATCGCGATTCTAACTTGGCGACGCTTAAGTACGAAAACAAGGGCGCCGAGTTAAAATTTTTATGGGACTTTTAAGGGGCCGTATCATGACAAAAATTAAAACAGCATTACTTAGCACCGCATTTGTACTCACTTGTTTTTCCCCGGTAGCCGCATATGCTGACGGCGAAAACATCGGCATCAACTCAGCCGTAAAAGGCAATGTTACCGTACGAAGCGGCACGCAGGACGCGCTCCAAGCCGTCATAAAAGATCCCATCTTTCTAAATGACGAAGTCAATTCCAACCACGATTCGAGCTTGCAAGTTCTATTGCTTGACCAAACCGTATTTACCGTCGGGCCAGACTGCCTGCTAACCATCGACAAGTTTGTTTATGATCCTGCGGCTAGCAATAACGCATTAAATGCCAATGTTGCAAAAGGCATGTTCCGTTTCATGTCCGGCAATATCTCAAAATCAGGCACGGACAGCGTTTCTATTAACACGCCTGTTGCTTCAATGGGCGTGCGCGGCACCATGGTCGAAGGCCTTGTTGGCGCAGACGCTATCGAGTTTGCGCGCCAAGCTGGCGTTCTTAAACCAGACGCTAAACTAGACCTAGAAGGCGCGAGCCTGTTTGTTTTGCGCGGGCCAGGCCGTAAAAGCACTTCGAAAAACCGCAAGGGCGAAATTACGGTCACATCTGGCGGCGAAACCGTGACACTAAACCAAAGTGGCATGGCCGTTTTTGTTGCGCACAAAGATAGCCCGCCTACAAAAATATTCTACGTGTCGAAAAAAGACTTCAAAAAATTCAACGATGTTATCCGTACAACACCTGCGGGCGGCCCATCATACAAGCCTTTTGCTTTGGCACCATTTATGGAGTGGGATCCGCCAGCGGCGCGCAAAGACGATATTCAAGACCTTCCCCTAATGGAAGATCCGAGCAAAGCGTTTGACTGGCCCGAGTTAGAAATCATTTCGGGCCCAACACCGCCGACCAACTGTACACCCGCAGACCCTGATTATCCAAACTGTTTATAAGTCCCTTTTACAAACCCTTTAGGGTCTATAATTTTCAGGGTTTATAATCTTCCGCTGCGGGTGTTTTAACGCCCGCCATGTTTTCATAATACAGCGCGGACGCCATCGCGTCCTCAAGCTTTAAGCGTGGCAGCCACACGGCGCTATCAACGTCAAGATCCGTGCCTTGCAGGTTCCAACCAAACAGGCCGCGCACATCATTGGTCCAACTGTCCACGACTTTAACGTCCGCTTCGGCAGCATTTCTGTCGATAATTGTGCGGGACGTATAATAGGCGCCCCACTGCTCTGAGACCTTAAACGCAGGGGCTTTGTCGATATTATCACTGGCTTCGTCAACCAGATCCGCTTCATCTTCAATGTCATCATAGGCCATTTCAATATCAAATTCGACGAAATCAGCCTTGGCATTTTTGGCTATAATATTTTCATTAAATACCAAGTCTTTCGAGCGCTTAGTATTATCAACGCCGAAATTGTCATTATAGGCGAAAACACTATTCGTAATCTCAACGCTAGTACTGCTCTCAAGCATAATACCACTGCCGCCAAACGTACCAAATGCAGTATGTTTTTGGTTAAACACACTGATATTGTTTTTAAAATCATAGGACGGTATATCGTCGCCCGTAAAGCTAGTGCCGAGCCTAAAACCCGAGCCGGTGTTATTAATGGCAACATTATTTTCAACCGTAACTTTGGCCCCTTTACCACCAAACAAACTAAACACACCCTCGGTAGGCGCAAAGTTTGTAGCGACATTATTCCTAACAATCACGGTAGAGTTCACCCCCGTGGAGATAGACAGCGCCCCACTTTCGGGCGTGGGGCTATCTGTCGGTGTGCCTTTACGTACAATCAGAGATTCGCTCGCGTCCTTATAATAATTGCGCGGCCCGTTATCAAATATAAGCCCGTCCACAATAATCGTGTGCTTAGTCGGCTCCCCGCGCGCCTCGGCAAGGCGGGTCGCTGTTTTGGTGCTATCAATTGACAGCCGCGTTTGGGTTTCAAAATTTTTGCTATTATGCTCACCCGTAAAAATCGTTTTATGCGCGCCCCAAGGATCGCGCGCAGTGAAATCTGCGCTAAACCCGCCAATGACACTGACAGGGATATTTATGTCATCTACGCCTCTTTTGCCGCGCCCTAAATACTCACCTTCAGCGATACAAATCACGTCGCCCGCTTCCAACCTTGAGATAATATTGCCAAGGTCTTTGGCGGGTTTTTCTAGGCTCGCATCTTTCCCTTTACCCGTCGCGCCATGGACGAATTTTGTACACATATCGCGGTAATTATCCGCCGCCATCGCGCCTGTCGCTGGCACACATAATACCAGCACCGTGAGCGCACATGTTAATTTTAACTTGTATATTTCTTTTGTCATTTTACGCCCTCCTAAATCGCGCCATATGCCAGCATGGCATTAGCGACTTTGTCAAACCCTGCGATATTTGCGCCTTTGAAATAATCAACGCTGCCATCTTCACGCTTGCCTTTGGCAACGCATTGTTCGTGAATATTGGCGATGATGTTCTTAAGGTGCGTGTCCACTTCTTCGCGTGACCACGACATTCGCAAGCTATTTTGGCTCATTTCAAGACCCGACACAGCAACGCCGCCAGCATTAGACGCTTTGGACGGCGCGTGCATAATTCCTGCGTCGCGAATAATATCGATCGCGTCCGGATCGGACGGCATGTTGGCACCTTCAGATATCGCTTGGCAGCCGTTTTTCACCAGCGCCCGCGCGTCCGCCGCTTCGATCTCGTTTTGCGTGGCGCACGGAAAGGCCAAATCGCATTTTAGCGCCCAAGGACGGTTGCCATCATAATATTTCGCGCCAATGCCTTTCTCGCATTCTGACATGCGCCCGCCTTTGTTGTTCTTAAGGTCCATGACCCATTCTAGGTCTTTGCGGCTCATACCATTTTCTACATAAACCGTGCCGCCGCTATCAGACATAGAAATGACTTTCGCGCCCAGCTCGATTAATTTCTCAGCGCAAAACTGTGCCACATTACCAGAACCAGACACAGCACAAGTTTTATCCTTGAGCGTTTCGCCTTGCGTGGCGAGCATGGCTTCCATCATATAAACCACCCCATAACCAGTCGCCTCGGGCCGAATTTTAGAACCGCCAAACTCAACGCCCTTACCCGTAAGAACGCCTTCAAAGCGGTCAACAAGACGTTTGTATTGGCCAAACATATAGCCAACTTCGCGCCCGCCCACACCAATATCGCCCGCAGGAACATCGGTATTAGGCCCGATATATTTAAACAGCTCGGTCATAAAGGCTTGGCAAAAACGCATAATTTCGCGGTCGGATTTCCCCTTGGGATTAAAGTCCGCCCCGCCTTTACCGCCGCCCATGGGCAGTGTCGTCAGGCTGTTTTTAAACACTTGCTCAAATGCCAAAAATTTAAGCACAGATTGCGTCACGGTCGGGTGAAAACGAATGCCGCCTTTGTAAGGCCCGATGGCATTATTTTGCTGAACGCGATAGCCGCGATTGACGCGGATATGCCCCGCATCATCTTCCCAAACGACGCGAAATGATACGATCCTATCTGGCTCGGTCATTCGTTCTAAAATTTGCATTTTTTTAATGCGTTCATTATCCCTGATATATGGGATAATATCCATCGCCACTTCTTGCACCGCTTGATGAAACTCCGGTTCACCCGGATTGCGCCTTATGACGCCCTTCATAAATGCAGCCAAGTCTTTATCTTTAATGTTAGTCATATTGCGCCCCTTTTTAATGTCGCCCGATCGGGCGTGTCTTCACTATAGAGCCGCCCACAAAAATTGATAGCCTAAATGGTTAATTTTTAGGCGGGGCGTTATTCTTTTTCGATTTGCTGTGCAAATCGACCGTTCACGCGCTGACGCGGGACCTCGTGGGTAGTGGCAGACATTGAGGCCTCGCATCTTCGCTACGCTGCGTGCGGGATGACGAACCTTTGTAACGCCCAGCACCGATGGCGCGGCGAGTCTCCTCGCCGCGTGATAATCTTAGGCACCGCACTTATCGTCATGGCGGTTTGGATTTTAGTTTAAGCGGCCCCGCTCTCCCTTC
>Ga0209633_10005082_pt1 | contig 11642 bp, 10 predicted proteins | sample Cruoilmetagenom1_FD_187290 | JGI IMG/M metagenome (GOLD analysis project Ga0209633, IMG submission 187290) | Oil polluted marine microbial communities from Coal Oil Point, Santa Barbara, California, USA - Sample 1 (SPAdes) (version 2) | ecosystem: Environmental > Aquatic > Marine > Oil seeps ... | reverse complement strand
GTTTTCTTTCTTTGTTGCATCAACAAAGAAAAAACAACGCCACAATTGAGATAAGAGGAAAAAGAAATAAAAAGTTAAATGTGATATATGTATTCTCACACAAAGTATGGGAACGAAAGTTAAAAATTAATTCCCATACTTAACGGCTTTAATAGCCGCAGTAATATCATCCTGTCTCATAAAATGTTCACCTACAAGGAAAGCATCCGCTCCAACCTTAGATAACTCCACCACAGTCTCATGCGTGTCTATACCAGACTCTGCAACGATGATCTTCCCATTTGGTATAAGGGGGATGAGCTTTTCACTCAGAGTCATATCCATCTCAAAACTCTCAAGGTTACGGTGGTTTATACCGATGATGTCAGCCCCTGCAAAGATAGCTTTAACTAAGTCCGTTTTGTTATGCACTTCTACAAGTACATCCAAACCCAAGTGACGTGCATAGTCATGTAGCTCTTTAAGCTCTTTACGGCTTAGTGCCATAGCGATGAGCAAGATGTAGTCCGCACCAAATGCCAAAGCTTCAAGTACTTGGTATTTGTCTACGATAAAGTCTTTGCGTAAAAGTGGAAGGTTCACATAACGGCGTACCATACCAAGATACTCTTTATCACCTTGAAAAAAGTGTGGTTCAGTGAGTATAGAGAGTGAATCTGCCCCGCCCTTTTCATACGCTTGCGCGATGGTCATAGGGTCAAAGTCTTCGCGTATCACACCCTTAGAAGGACTTGCCTTTTTTACCTCAGCGATGATACGATAAGGGTTTTCTTCCGTAGAACGAAGTGCTGATTTCACATCTTTAGGTGTAAAAGGGTTAAACGCCAAAGAACGGCCTAGCCATTCCATGGGAAAATCTACTTTTCTCTTCTCTAGATCTGCTTTCGTTTTTTTGATGATTTCATCTAATATTTGAGCCATGATTATTCCATAATTACTATAATTTCGCGTATTATATCTAAAATTGGACTACTTAATAAGAGGTCTGTTATTTACACTGTTTGATGGCTTCCCAATGCTCTATGATCTCTTCTTCTTCAAGACCTTCTTCATCTACAACACGTTTCATGAGTTTATGGGCTTTTGCACACTTATGTTTTTTGTAGTATCCCCATGCAAGTGAATCTAGATAATAGGTATTATCAGGCTGCTGCTTAAGTGCATTTTCGATGATCTTTATACCTTTGTTTAGATCTACATTTTTATCTATGAGTGTGTACCCATAGTAATTTAGGTAGATACTGTCATCCACGCCCAATGCTATGGCTTTTTCAAACTGCGAGATAACCTCAGCTATCATCTTTTTATCATCTTTATTTTTTGCTTTTTCAAAAGTCAAGATAGCCTTTTCCGCTATCCATTTTGCATCTTTATCTTCACTGTATTTACGTTCTACAAGTTTCAATGCCTTCTCAAACAGTTTTTTACTTTTATACAGTTCATAGAGTATCGCGTCTCCCTCTTGGTGCATCTCTAAAAATGCTATGGCTCCAAGTGTATCTCTTTTGTAGGCATAACTATCGATGATCTTTGCAAGTACTTTATCATCTTTATCTTTCTCATAAAGTGCTTTATAGGTATCCATCAGTCCATCAATGTCTTGTTCTTTACTGTACATCACCAAAAGTTTTGCCAACACGTCATTACTTGAAACATTCATGCGACGATGTGTCTCGAGTAACTGTATGGCACGTTTACGTTCATCCGTATACTCATCCATAATGTCAGCCATACGTAGTAAAACCATCTCTCTAGGCATCGATTCATACACTTTACTCAAAAGATCCAGTGCCCGCTTAAACTCACCCGTATACAAAAAGGGATTTGACGCTAACTCTAAATCCAGAGGGTTGTTTGAACGTTCCAGTAGGTACTCTGCTTGTATCTTTGCTGAGTTGACTTGATTGACTGTTAAATATAGTGGGATAAGAAGTCTCTGCACTTCAGGTGTGTCTGGATGTGTCTTGTCCCATGCTTTAAGTCTTTTGATACTCTCATACATATGTGTTCTACCTAGAAGTGAGGCTGTAGCTTCTTTAAAAAGGTAGATCTCTGCTTGGGTAGAATCAAACAATCGTGCATAGACTTGACGGGCATTTTCATAAGCTTTATACTCATCATATAAAAGTCCTCTGATGATGAGCTCGTCATCAGAAACAGCCATCACTTTTTTAGCCTGAAGAGGCGTAAACATAACAATACATACGGTAACAAAGTACAATACTACACGATACCAGGACACTCTTTTCTTACCTCTTCTTCATTATTTTTAAACTGTTCCCAAAAAGGAAACGTACGACACTGTAAAGGTCGCACTGGGTAGATACTACATCGTTTCATAGTCTCATCAAAAAAGACACAAGCGAAGTTATCCTCCGCGAGCTTTTTTTCTGTAAGTGAATAACGGTGTTTCACCTTTCGTAAATACATTGTAGCGAAATCTTCTACACTAAGGTTAACAAAGGCTGCCATTTTTTCTATCTCAGCATATTTCGCCCAGATGTAACCGCTCTCACCCGTACAACAATGTCCCCCACACGCTTCACAAGCTGAGGGGTCGAATTTGTAGTTGTATTGTTCATGTGTCATAAGCTTTTCTATGAAGTCCAATACAATTCCTTTCTAGCATGTTATTGAATGTATTGTATCAAAAAATTCTCATTTTTTTAGCGTTCAAACAATATAAAGTTCCCCGTATTATACAATCCATCTTCGCTAAAGTTTGCACTTGTACTAGGATTGATATCGCCTGTATCTCTGTAGTTATATACCATGCCTAAAAGGATGACTTTGTTATTATGTTTCATTCCAGATAAAATTACTCTGCCTGAATCATTTAATCCATCTAACTTGTAAAGTCCTGGGATACTTTCTGCACTTGTGTATGTTGAGGAAAGTGTACTTACACTGTATCCTGTAGGTAGGCCACTAAAGTCTGGGTAAGCTGGTGTTATCATGCTATCAGTAGTACCCAAATGCATTATTCTTAAATTATCTATACCTGAGGATAAAGTAGCAGTGAGTGCAATTCTATTGCTTGTAACCGCGCCTGATGTCACGGTAATAGCTTCAGGGTCGTCATCATCAGGAAATGTATATCCTCCAAAACTTTTATTGGCTATGTCTGAGAGCGTTGCTACATTTGCTACTTTAAAGGAGAGTATCCCTCCCTCTCCTGCTGGCAAGTCAAGAACAAACAGTCCAGATCTTGTCATCATAGAACGTAAAGAACTTCCACCTATGTCCCTAAAGCGCACGCCATCTGTACAACCATTATTTACAAGGGTTGCTGCTTCTGTTCCCGTATTGTACGAAAGTGTTTGATGCATATTCGAATCTGTGGTTGTAAAACCAAAGTCAGAGTGTAATATGTCTATAAAATTTGTATCAGAACGGTACATACCGAAAATGTCTCGTTTCCCAAGTCCTATATGCATTGAGACGTAGTCACCACTTACATCTTGTGTACAAGCTGTATCATCTTTCAAAAACCCTATATGTAATTGACTACTCACTCCAGTTCCAGTATGAACGAATATAGCAACATCTGGCACATGCATCATAGAAAAAGACCCTGTAGGTACTGGAGGACAAGCAGAAAGTCCATCTGCACAAGTTACTGTACCGAAAGTACATTCTCTCAGTCCTGTACTGGCTTCTGGTCCACACGTTGCATCAAATGTATGTGTATAGTCTATGCCTCCCATGCCATTAACCACCTGCCACACTGCTGAGAGTGTATTGCCTGTCAGTGTCCACTCTGTGTAGTCACCTCTTGTACTCGTAGTAGCATAGGTACTACTCTTTACTGTGGGTGTTTCATCTGACCCACCTCCACCACATCCATAAAACAGTGTAGCACTGATTAAAAACACTACACTATAAATCATATATTTTTTCATAATTTATCCTTTTCTTTTTAAATTATTCACCCTCTCCATTTACTAACACTTCTGTACCAGCTGTACTTGCATCACTTTTCCATAATTTTGATGCGCCATAACGATACCTTGCTATAAACAGTAACTCATTTTCAAGTGCATCAAGCATATTAATAATGCTCACACGATTATCAAAATCATGCACTACTTCTGTACCAGCTTCTATACCATCACTTTTCCATAAACTGCTAAATCCACCTTCACCTCTATTTATATTGATATAAAGCTGATTGTTAATATACGTCATGTCACCTATATATTTTTCATCAAATGACTTCACAAGCACTGTACCTGATTCTGTACCATTACTTTTCCAGAGTTCGCTCATTCTAAGCCCATTTTCTACTGTAAAATACGCTGTACTATTCAGATTTCTAATGTTCTTAGGAATACTGCCTATTCCTCTATCTACAGCATCATCTCTTATATTTTTCAACAGTACAGTACCAGCCTCAGTACCATCACTTTTCCAGAGTTCCCTTCCATGCACACCATCATTTGCAGAAAAGTATAGCATCTCATTTACATTAGTAAGTTCTTCTGGGTAGCTATGTGATACAGCAAATAATCCATCTTCTGCATATATATTTTTCACCAATACCGTACCTGCTTCAGTACCATCACTTTTCCAAAGTTCTGTACCAGACACACTGTCATTTGCAGTAAAATACAGCATATTTCCAACACTTGTTAGATGTGTTGCTTGTCTAAGATCTCTGATTACTCTTTCTGTTGATTCATATTCACCTCTACCTATCTTCTTAACTAATGAGGTATCACTACCATCACTTTTCCACAATTCTATTCCTGGGTTATCTCTAGAAAAAAGATTTATTGTAAAATACAATGTATTATTGAGTGTTATCATACTATCTATAGATACAGACATCGAACTAGGATTGATATCTTTTACCAATACTGTTCCCACTTCAGTACCGTCACTTTTCCATAGTTCATTCCCATGTTCATCATTGTATGCAGTAAAGTATAATGTATCATTGATTTTCCTAAGCATTCCAGGAAGAGATTCTTCTTTTCCTACTTGTATGTCTTTAAGTAGTATTGTCCCTTCCTCAGTACCATCACTTTTCCAGAGTTCTCTACCATGTACCCCATCATCTGCTACAAAATAATAATTAGTACCTATCTTCACATATGCTTGTGTATAGTCAGATACTGATTGATTAGTCGTTTGACGTATATCTTTTGCAAGTTCAGTACCAGCTCCTGTACCATCACTTTTCCAAAGTTCCTCACCATGCACACCATCGTCTGCTACCATATATAGTGTTTCATTTAATCCTGTAAAAAATTCCATATCTAATGGATACTCATTTAACGCCGTATCAACAACGACTGTAGTACTTGCCTCAGTACCATCACTTTTCCATAGTGCTTTATCTATGGAAAAATACAATGTACCATTAACATTTGTTAGATTTTTAAGTCTACTTCCTTCATTCCCAGCTGTAATATCTTTAACCAATGCCAAGCCTGTTGTAAAATCAAACTTTCTCAACTCTTCACCATTTATAGGATCATATGCTGTAAAATAAAGTACATCATTTACATCTGTAAGGTTTTTTGGAGAAGACCTTTCTGTACCTTCATAAACATCTATCAAAATGGGGCCAAAGTTAGTATTGAACCATAATTCTTCTCCGTGACTTCCATCATTTGCAGTAAAGAACAGTACACCCTTTATATTTATAAGCTGTTTTAGGTTTGAGTTTCCCCTTAAATTTATGTCTAGAACAAGTTCTGTGGTAGCTTCATGGCTTCTCCATAGCTCCTTACCTACTCTTCCATCATCAGCAACAAAATATAAGCTGTCTCCCACAGCAGTCAATTCTTCTAGGTTTGAACTTTCTATACCCACATGTATGTCTTCTTTCATTTTTGTTCCAGCTTCTGTACCATCACTTTTCCATAGTTCTCTTCCGTGTATACTATCGTCAGCTGAGTAATAAAGTATGCCCTCCACGTTTGTTAAGTCTCTGGGCTGTGAGCTTTCCTCACCTGCTACGACATCCTTCACCAGTACTGTTGTACTCTCCGTACCAGCACTTTTCCATAATTCCATACCATTTATACCATTGTCCGAAGAAAAGTAGAGTATCCCTGCTACACTAACAAAATAAGTTGGACTTGAGCTATCTGCACCAACATATATATCCTTAACCATTGATGCCACGGCACCGTCATATTTCCAAAGTTCATTCCCCTCTCTGCCATTGTCTGCAGAAAAGTATAGCGTCCCATCAACATTTGTAAGGTTTCTTATGTTCGAACTTGAGACACCTTCATGTATGTCTTGTACCATACTCACACCAGAAGTATCACTTTTCCATAGCTCTTTACCATGTACACCATCATCAGCTGTAAAATATAATGTAGTTCCGATCTTCACAGGACTATTGCCAATACTGGAACCTACGTCTTTCTTTAGGTTAATATCTTTTAAAAGCCTAGTACCTTCTGCTGTACCATCACTTATCCATGGTTCTCCTCCATATCGTGCATCATCAAAAAAGACTAGCGTTTTATTGGCTATGGGTGTTGGTGTTGGTGTTCCACCATCGCCACCAGATCCTCCACCTCCACAAGCAATTAATAACACCATACCGACGTATGTAACGAGTATCTTCATTATTTTGTTTTTCATAATATATCCTTTCTCATTATAAACTTGAGCTAAGTAAGTCCATGCCTATGACGCAAGCATATGGTCTGTTGGGTATGACTGAAGTGGTGGGGATGGAGCAGTTTTTACCCTCAGTTCTTCCATATGTAGCACAACTCACATTGTTTCCCATCTCAACAAATATGGCGTTGTTATAGATATGTGCCATATCATTAACTTTCTTTTGCATCTTACATCCATGTTTATCCATGTACTTTAAGATGACTATGATTTTTTTAGCTTTTATTTGTTGTTTACTGTGGTCTAGAGGTTTTGCTTCAAGAAGAGTCAAAAGCACTAGACCTAAAACCAATACGATTGTATGTAATATCGATTTTTGTATTTTTCTCATTTTAATCCATCCTCGACCTATATCATTTAGTGACTTTTTTCTCTACCTTATACCTTAGGATTACTTCTGATTGGAAGTCTTTTTATCTTATATACAGATAATTATTCCTTCAAACAACGTACTGAAAAACCACTAGCACGACTAAAAAAATCAAGGCTCGCATCATCAACTGCACGTGACCCATAGCGAAGACTAAAGGAGTTGGAGGAGCTATTAACTGAGCTAGCTAGTACCACGCCATTAACGCCTTCTCCAGAGATTACTCCATCACTGCTGCTTCTAAAACCTGCAGATGGTAATTTGAGAAAACTATTAAACGCATCCATGTTGTTTTGTATTACAGCACTTCCTGCAACTAAAAGTTCCACTCTCAATTCTTCTGAGGTTGGTACCTTAAAACCTACAGGACAGACAGATGTGCCATCTGATTTAAGCCAATTTAAGATTCTTAGACTTCCATCTGCATCTACCGCTTGAGCCCAATCAAAATCTTCTGCCACACTAGAAGTAATAAATTCAGAATGTCCTACATTATCTATGTCTGTGGCTTGTGTACCGACTGTACTACTTGTACTGTCTTGATGACCATCAAAGTTTCTACCCCATTGATAATAATCGCCATAACATGCTACATCATCAAATGTTGTACAAACTCTACTAGCTCCTAAATTTCTATCTAACCATACTTTACCTGTGTAAGGTGAGATCACAGTATCATAAGTTGTACCATTATGCGTGATTTCTGTTTCTTCTACTGGATCTGACGACCCTCCGCCACATGCATTAAGTAAGATAAGTCCTAAGATGAGTGTAAGTGTTTGTAATGTTTTCATTTTGTATCCTTTTATTTGATATACACCATCATAACATCCAAAAATCATTTATCCGTTCTGTATGAAGTTTCGTTTATAATTCCCCATCAGTAATGATCCATCCTTTGTCATTGATTAGATTTTGTCTGCCCTCAAAAGCTGCAAGACACTCTGTATCAGTAATGCCAGTACAAGCAACTAGGCTATTTCCTCCACTAAAAGTCACATTGTCTTGTAAATTTATTTTCTTAAAATCCCATCCTTCCAGAAGTAAACGATAATTAGCTACACTTAGCGTCACATCTCTAAACATACCTTCCATACTTGTTACTGCATAGGGTTGCCAAGCTCCTACATTTTGATCAAATGATGTTGCTTCTGCAAACATTGTACGCATATCCGTTACATTGTTTACTTTCCAAAGTCTCAAATCTTGATTAAAATTTCTCGCAGTAAAAAACATAGAATTCATTGTTCTAACATTAGAGACATCCCAGCCACCAATGTTTTGGTTAAATTCTACTGCGGTAAAAAACATGGAACCCATGTTCTCAACACTTGAAACATCCCATCCGCTTATGTCTTGATTAAATTTAGCGGCATATGCAAACATTGCACCCATATTTGTCACATTTGAAACATTCCATCCACTTATGTCTTGATTAAAAGTCGTAGCCAGTGAAAACATGGTGGACATATTGGTAACATTATTCAAATCAGGATTATCAGATGCTTGTCCTGCTAAGTTTATACACCCCAAAAATGACTTATTCATATTCTTCCAAGGATTTGTTCCCCACTGATCTATGGAGATGATCTTATTTTTATCTTTTTCACCATTGAAGTATATCTGAGGAAAATCACCTTCTATTGCTATGGTATAGGTACCTGCACTGTCATACTCACAAATATAGTTAGCATTCTCATCTGTCGTTTCATTTTCACCATCATTATCACAATCTACATTGTAGTTATATCCAGCAGGATATGTAGCCACATTTGTAGGTATCTCAAACTCAACGTCGCTACTGTCTCCTGTATTGTCTGTTTTTACAGTTATTATAAACTTATTTGCAGATGCTTCTACAGCACCCCCACTACCTCCCCCACCACAAGCAGTAAAAAGTGTAAGGACAGCACCAAGAACTACCATCTCAAAAGCTTTCTTCAAGCTAAACGTATTTATAAAATACATATTATTTTTTGTTTTCATAATGTCTCCTTTTTATTTTGACATGCCCACATCATAACATCCAAAAATCATTTATCCGTTCTGTTTGAGTGTGATATAATGTATTAACTTAGGAGTTTTCATAGATGATTAAAAACATAAAAAGTATGCACCATCAGGAACTGTTTTTATATGGATACTTTATAGGGTATAGCCTTGGTCTTCTTATCTCTATAAGTTTATCTCTGTTTGTGTTGCAAGATTACATTAGCATTCTTGCAACTATCCCTTCTTTGGGTTTTGTCATATATCTCTATCTACATTACAACAAACACAAACTATATCGGTTCGCTGCATTAGGTCTATTGTTAAATTCAACTTTTGTAGTTTTTTTTCATGTTCTACATAACAAATATAGTCTTGATATCGCTTTTTTACTCATCATCCCTATGGCAGCAGCCATCATACTTTCTAAAAAAGATTTATTTCTCTATGGTACTCTTTATTATGTAGGTATTATTGTTCTTTTTATTTATGGATATTTCTACTACCCACATCATCTTTTTTTACATAACGCCCAACTGATGTCAAGTTTTGTCGTATTGAATTTTTTTGTTTTTGCTTTTGGAGCGACCTACCATTTTGCCATAACACAGTCATATGAGAGACTAGAAGAATCCAACAAACAAAAAGCCTTTTTACTCAAAGAGATCCACCACAGGGTTAAAAACAACCTAAACATAGTAGCATCCATCTTGGGACTAGAAAAATTTGAAAGTAACATAGAAGAAGTACATAAACTCATCAACCAAAACAAACTTCGCATAGAGTCTATAGCTATGGTACATGAGATACTCTATCAAAGTGATGATTTGGAAAATATAGATTTTAAAACCTACATTACTAAACTCATAGAACATATTATGGCAACAGAAGTAAAAGAAATGACGATTGACCTACATATAGATATAGTAGAACTTAAACTCAACATTGAGGCAATGATACAATTTGGTATCATAATCAATGAAATGTTAACAAACTCTATCAAGTATGCTTTTCCAAAAAAAAAGGGGCACATCAGTATTATTTTACAAAAACATGAACATTACTACAAACTCATATACAAAGATGATGGTATAGGACTCAAAAGTACAGTGAGTGGTTTTGGACAAAATCTCATTACAATATCTATACAACAACTCGATGCTAAGCTCACCACCATAAATAAAAATGGACTTCGCTATGAGATAGTATTTCAAAAAGAGGTATCATGAAAATTCTTATCGTCGAAGATGAACTTATCCCTGCAAATTATCTCAAAAAACTACTCACAACCAATGGCTATAATGTTCTACCTATCATAGATAGGGGAGAAAATGCTATCACTGTGGTAAAGAAAGAAAAACCGGACATCATACTCATGGATGTGATGTTAAAAGATCATGTCAGTGGTTGTGATGCTGCCTTAGAGATAAGTAGAAAAAACCCGGACATTCTCATAGTATTTCTCACTGCATACTCAGACAAAGAGATGGTAGAATTTGCAGTTGATTCAAAAGCCTTTGGATACTTACTAAAACCCTACAGAGATAAAGAGATACTTGCAACACTGGAACTTGCCAAAGCGCACCTTTCCAAACTACCTATGCAAGATGAAAATAAACCTAAAGAGAAAACACACATAGCCTTAGTAGATGGATATTGCTACAATACACGAACCCAAACACTTTTTGATAAAACACAACAAGAGGTTCCATGTGGGCCTAAAGCGCTACAACTCATTGACCTACTCTGTAAGCACAAACATAGTACTGTAAAAATAAACATTATTTTAGAAGAACTCTGGGAGTCTAAAAAGTCTCAACAAACCTTACGCTCCCTCATACATCGTATACGTGAGAATACCAGTCAAAACCTCATCATGAATGTCAATAAACTAGGCTATAAAGTAGGTTTAAAGGACTAAAAGTCTCCCTTGATGCTATGGGTATTGGCTTTATCGAAAGCGCTTTGTGCTTTAGGCATATAGACACTCTGCTCATCAAATACCACAAATGGTGGGAGTATCTGTGTCATTGACTTTGAGTTGTTACGTGCGGCTATCATGACGAGCTTTGACTCTCTGTCTATTTTAGAGTGTACAAACTGTATCTTTTCTGGGTTTATACCATTTTGCTTGAGATGCTGTAACAGTAAGTCTATCTGTTTAGCATCATAGCAAAATATGAACCACCCCTTAGGCTTTAAAAATGTTTTTACACGTTTCACAAAAGCTTCTATGGGCAGATGCTGTGCATATCTGGCGATGTTCAAGTGAGTGTCTTTACTTTGTGTCACAGCCTCATCATAAAAGGGAGGGTTTGAGATAATGTAGTCGTATCTCTCCTCTGTTTCTAGTTGTGTAAAGTCACCCAAGTGGCTTTTAGCTTCTAGGTCATTGAGTATGTAGTTATGTGTTGCATACTTTAACATCTTCTCTTGTTTGTCTATGATGCTAGTCTCTATGTTGAAGTCACGAGAAAGCAAAAGAGAGATGATGCCTACACCACAACCCACATCGAGTAACGTCCCTTTAGGTCTAAAAGAAGCTATAAAATCATAGAGAAAAATCGAATCACTGTTGTAGCAATATCCACTACATGGCTGATAAAGAAACATAAAACCTCTATTTTTTAAATAATTT
>Ga0209633_10005081_pt1 | contig 11645 bp, 12 predicted proteins | sample Cruoilmetagenom1_FD_187290 | JGI IMG/M metagenome (GOLD analysis project Ga0209633, IMG submission 187290) | Oil polluted marine microbial communities from Coal Oil Point, Santa Barbara, California, USA - Sample 1 (SPAdes) (version 2) | ecosystem: Environmental > Aquatic > Marine > Oil seeps ... | reverse complement strand
TATCGCCGCCATTTTAAAAACCCCGGAGGTCTTCGCCGGCAAGAAGGTGGGTGTGATTCTCACCGGCGGCAACGTGGACCTGAAGAAGTTACCTTGGGCGTAAGCCTGATCTGATATAGGAGCAAACTAATGAACGACCAAATCAATCTCGCCGACTACGAAGTCGGCTATAACATCCCCGCCGCCATCGGCATGGACGAGGCGGACATCCAGACCCCCTGTCTGGTTCTGGACCTGGATGCCCTGGAGCGGAACATCAAGAAGATGGGGCAGTTCGCCAAGGACATGGGTGTGCGCCACCGGGTGCACGGCAAGATGCATAAGTCCGTGGACGTAGCCAAGCTGCAGCATGAACTGGGTGATGCCTGTGGCGTCTGCTGCCAGAAGGTCTCGGAGGCTGAGGCCTTCGCCCGCGGCGGTATCAAGGACGTCCTGGTATCCAACCAGGTGCGCGATCCTGCCAAGATCGACCGCCTGGCCCGACTGCCCAAGCTCGGTGCCCGTACCATTTGCTGTGTGGATGATATCGACAACGTGGCCGAGCTCTCGGCGGCAGCACAAAAGCATGGCACCACCATCGAGTGTCTGGTCGAGATCGACTGTGGCGCCGGGCGATGTGGTGTGACAACTACCCCTGATGTGGTGGCCATCGCCAAAGCCATTGATGCCGCCGATAACCTGAAATTCTCGGGCCTGCAGGCCTACCAGGGCGCTATGCAGCATATGGACCTCTACGAAGACCGCAAGGCCAAGATCGATGTAGCCATCGACATGGTCACCGACGCATTAAAGGCACTGAAGAGCGAAGGACTGGAATGCGACATCGTGGGTGGCGGCGGCACCGGCAGTTATTACTTTGAAGGTAGCTCCGGGGTATTCAACGAGCTGCAGTGCGGCTCCTATGCCTTCATGGACGCCGACTACGGGCGCATCCTGGACAAGGACGGTAAACGCATCGACCAGGGCGAGTGGGAGAATTCCCTGTTCATCCTCACCTCGGTGATGAGTCACGCCAAGGCGGACAAGGCCGTGTGCGACGCGGGCCTCAAGGCCCAGAGCGTGGACAGTGGCCTGCCCACCGTTTTCGGCCGCGATGACGTGGAATACATCAAGTGCTCCGACGAGCACGGCGTGATCGCCGATCCGGAAGGGGTGCTCAAGGCCAATGACAAGCTGCAGCTGGTGCCAGGCCACTGCGACCCGACCTGCAACGTGCATGACTGGTACGTGGGCGTGCGCAACGGCAAGGTGGAACAGATCTGGCCGGTCTCGGCTCGGGGACTGGCTTACTAGGGAGAAAGCGTCATGATCATCGTTACTGAACAAACCTGCCAGGAAGTGATCGGCCGCGACCATGCTTTCGATGCCGTGGAAAAGGTCTTTGCAGCCATGGCTCGGGAAGATGCCTACAATTTCCCGGTGGTTCGAGAGGCAATCGGGCATGCAGATGCCCTCTATGGATTCAAGTCCGGCTTCGACCGGGCCAGCCTGACCTTGGGGGTGAAATCCGGGGGCTATTGGCCGGGGAACATGGAGAAGGGACTGACCAACCACCAGTCCACCGTGTTCCTGTTCGATCCGGACACCGGGTGTCTGGCAGCGCTGGTCGGCGGCAACTACCTGACCGCCGTTCGTACCGCGGCCTCCAGCGCCGTTTCCATCGCTCACCTGGCCCGCAAGGACGCCAAAGTATTGGGCATGGTCGGTGCCGGCCACCAGGCGGGATTCCAGCTCCGCGCGGCAGCCGAACAACGTGACTTCGAGCGGATTGTGGCCTGGAACCATCACCCGGAGATGTTGCCGAAGCTGGAACAGGTGGCCCGGGAAATCGGTCTGCCTTTCGAGGCCGTTGAGCGAGAGGAACTCTGCGCCCTGGCGGACGTGATCATCACCATCGCTTCCTCCTCCGAGCCGCTGCTGGAGAACCACTGGATCGAACCAGGTACTCATATTGCATGCATGGGAACGGACACCAAGGGCAAGCAAGAGGTCGCCTCAGACCTGGTCGCCAACGCCACCTTGTTCACCGACGAGATTGCCCAGTCAGTCAGCATCGGCGAGACCCAGCACGCCATTGCGGCGGGCAGCATCACGGCGGCGGACATTACCTCCATCGGAGATGTTATCAACGGTACCCAGCCGGGACGCAGCTCCGAGGACGAGGTCACACTGTTTGACGGAACGGGCGTCGGCCTCCAGGACCTTGCCGTTGCCTCCGTTGCGGCGAAACTCGCGGAGGCCCAGGGTAAAGCGCAAATTGTCGAGTTATAGGCTGCAATTGATCGCGCCCCGGGGGCTTTAGCTTTATGACTGAATTTACGTTGAACTCAACCTGAGGAAATCGGACTCGAGTGTGGTCATGCGTACACTTCCAGTATGGAATTCAAGGGGACGATGCTTTAAATCCCTCTCTCCGTCAAACAGATAAAGGCCCTGCAAAGGGTCTCTAGTACAGTGATGCACAAGTATCACAAACAATCTCGAAGCGCCCGAGCGTTCCTGACTGCGTTGCATAACCTTAAAATACACAAAGTATTCCTGCGGTTATGCGCCTTGCCAGCAACGCCCGTGCATCTCCGATATGGTATGCGAACTTATACATCACTGTACTAGTATGTTTATAACGGTTCCTAGTGCGAAAGAAGCAAGTCAGGCTCCTGCATCAGATCCGTCTGGCAACATTTATTGCTGTTGTGATCAATGGAGGCAGAAAGCATGAAATCAGGTTTCGAGCACATTCTGAAAGAGAATGAAAAAATTCTATGGTCTGGTCAACCGGACCTGCAGGCGATCAAGCAAACTCGTTATACCGGTGGTGGCTTGATAAACAAAATAATAATTGTTGGGTTCATAGCTGCATTTGTCTGGGTGATGAGCAGGGACGGGGCTACCTGGACTACAGGCCCGGCAATGAATTGGATATGGCTCGCTGTGGCTGCCTCTACTCTTTGGGTGATCTATAAACGAAAGTATCTCGATAGAAAAGAGCTGATGCAATGGACTGGATCTCTGGCTTATGTGATAAGCGATAAACGAATTCTGATATTGCGGGGTGGGGCAATTGATCATGCTGCTGACCTGGGCAGTGTCCAACAGTGCCAATTAAAGCCGCGTAAGGGCAGTTCGGGATTCAGCGACCTGATCTGGGAAAAGCGTGCGATCGAGGTTCGAGCCAGCGGCGGTAACATAAGATATGTGAGCCCACTTGAGAGGGAGCAGGCAGAGACAGGATTCAAAGCACTGGCGGATGCAACGTCTGTAAAGAAAATTCTTGACGACTGGGTTAAGCAGCAACAACTGGTCATCCAGAATCAGGATAGTGACTCAGTAAGTCATAGCCAAACGACGACAGGTGCAGACTCGGACGATTCCACAATTTCCAAATTTGAGCAGTTTGTCAGCCCGTGCTACGGATTTTCCATAGGTTTTCCAGCATCCTGGGAAATCAGTAGTCGTTACCGTAAGTTGGCTTTTGGTAAGACGGGTATTGAAAGGGAGGCAAAATGGTCAACACCAGGTTCCAAACCTGAATGGAATGTCATTCGCGGGCAGAACGAGATCAATACACTGGTGGAAGTCCAGGTACAGAAAATAGCGGCATTCAATACACTGGAGTCCCTTATGGGCTCCTCTAGATTAGCCATGGCTCTTGGTGAAGGTGAGATCATTGATCACGAAGCGTCAATCTCGATAAATGGCATTCCGGGTTTCTATGTAACCCGCCAGGCTGGTACCGGATCCATTTTGCCTGCCCAGGTCAAAGAAATAGCTTCATATTGGTGTGTACGAAAGTACGTTTTGCACGATGGCGAGTACCAGTATTACATTGAGGCCATGTGGCCGGCAGATCATCAGGGGCAACAGGACATTTGTAGGGCGATTATTGCGACACTGAAACCATGCTAGTACTCTCAATAGCCCATGCAGGCGGTCTACAAAACTGACCGCATTTTTAAAAACATTCTTGATGACAGCAATGCTATTTCTCGTTTTCCCCTTGTAATGCCCAGACTTGGGGGCCTGAAAAATTCGAGATTTTTTGCGGCAACGAGGAGTGTCCAAGTCCAGAGAAACGGGATCAAGTGGAGAGCTATCTCGGGGAAATTCTAAGCAAATTCAAAAGCATGGATTTTACCGCCACCGACCAAAACCAGCGCAGACAAGCGCATGGGTAATCTCATAGCTGGCAGAGATGTTTCGACAGTTATTCTGATGATCTATGATGCTGGAAAAACAAGTGGTTTCGCCAATGCACTAAGCCCCTGTTGCAAGAAAGTAGAGTTCATAGACAATGAGGGAAGAACTACTCTAGGGCCAATAATCAATACAGTCCCCCCATGTAATTTATTGGTTCCTGGCTCATGAGATGTTCCACACGCTTCAAACCAGCCAGCATGTATTTTTGAAGGCCAGCACCTGTGGCGTGCCCACCTGGTTGGATGAATAATGCGATGAGCGGTGGAGATGACTGGTTGAGGTGAGTTGACCAACAGCTCTCAGCAGCTCAGATGCAGCTTTCTGAAAAGAGGAGGGAGAAATGGTCGTTCTGTTTCAATACGGTGTTTCCAAACAAGGAATTGCCGGACTGATGGAGATGCTGATGGCTTAAGGAACCACTTCTACTGAAAGCAAATTCCTATCCCCCGGTCGTTCTTCCAATGTGCCGACCAGCCGTGCGTCGTCTCGATGCACCGGGATGGGAAATCCTTTTCGGCTTCGATGTCCGGAAGCACCTGCTCCTGCAACTGAAGGCAGCCCGACAAGAAGATATCCACGTAAGACTGCACGATCGGGTGATCTTCGTCCGGCAAAGACACATGGTTGGGTTTGTTTACATATATTCAAACCTGCGGGTCTTCGGGAAGCGTCCAGCCATCGAGAAGTTCGACTTGGGACGGGTGTACCGAATGACGGCAATACGAAATCTCGCGGATGTCCGAGCCGCGAATATTCCGTCCGTCCGGATCGCTGTAAATCGCTGCAACCATCTGTTCAGAGCTGACGATCTCAACGCCCAGATAGGTCGTGGAAAACCCCGACGCGGATCCGGGATCGTTCTACGATCGTTTGAAACCTGAAACACGCGCCGGATGGCTCGGCCCTGCAGTGGGAGCCGAGAATGCTTTCGAGTCCAGTTCCATCAGGCTGCCATACCCGACAACAAACTGGTGCAGAGTGCTGTCGGTTTCCGGGTGGCAGTCATCAGCCAGGGCCTATCTGCAAAGAAGCCAAACGCACGTTGCAGGGAGGGCTCTTGTTCACATTGTAACTCTCCTAATCTCTATGTCCCAAAGCTACACAGTGAGCTGGGACAACGCCTTTAGATGCGCAAGCCATGGCGGAGCCGAAAAACGGTATGCCACTTTTGAGTGGCAAACTGCCTGAATTGCGGCAACCAATCATATGGCAGGCAATCTATGCAGGATTGTGTCAGTGATGAACTCTGGTGCCTCCAATGACGGCCAGTGGCCGACACCCGCCAGCTTGTACACGTCGGTGGCGGGTCGCCAGAGTTTGATCCTGTCCGCCATCGCTTCGATCGCAATTGGGTCCGAGGTACCCCAGATTACGGTCATCGGTGCGGTTCGGAACCCGGTCAGAGTTCCAACCCAGCGGTCATAGAACTCTTTGCGTTCAGCGAGATAGCGGATCTGCTGCCCCATCACCAGATCGCCTTTTTTGGCGCGGATCTGGGCGGCCTGACAATCCAGAAACTCATCGGCGTTGGAGCATTTTGGCCCATAAGTGTCGCGCATACCTGCCGCGATTTTGTCGCGTGGAATTCGATCTGTTGCAGAAACATCAGGCCCCGCGAGAAACGTCTTCTGCATGTCCGACAGCTCAACCATATCGACCATCGTGGAGCCATTCAGCACAATCGCGTGCTTGATGCGAAACGGTAGCTTGCCCGCGTCCTGACGCGCCATGAGTTCGAGGCCGACGCTCTGCCCCATGTCATGGGCCACAAGAACGACGGTCTCTAATCGCTCCTGCGCAACGACGGCTTCGAACATATCCGCCTGCATCATCAGAGAGAAATTTTCTTTGTAAGTGCCAACAAGCGGCTTGTCGCTCTGCCCATAACCGATCATGTCGGGCGCCACGACGCGTGTCTGCGCAGCAACCGGCGGGATCACATTGTTCCAATCCCAAGAGGAACCCGGATAGCCGTGCACGATCAGCACGCCTTCCTTTCCGGTTGGGCCGGAGGAATGCACAAAAACGGTGTGACCGTTGAAGTCAAAGGCATGGCCTTGCGCAACCCAGTCCTTCACAGATTGGGGAAGGTCTTCGGTGTCAAAGTCTTTTGTCATCACATGGCTCCTATGATGTTGGAAAATGTGCAAGCCGCGCTCTTGCGCAGCTACTCATCCCGCCATTCGTTTTTGGGCAGCTATTGCTGCTCTTTAACCGGGATGTCGTCCAAAGGCGGCAGCCATTTCGGACGAGAGCGCCCCCATATCTGAACCTTTGGAGGAAACTGTTCGCGTTGGGCGAGGGTTGGAACGCGGACACCGTAAACGCGGGGTGCTTCTGCGCCCACTGCGAAAATTTGCGTTCCGCAAGTGCCGCAAAACCCAATGATCCGTCTGGCGCCGCTTTCGGCAATCTTAATGTATTCCTTGAGCGTTCCCGATGTGACGTGGAAATCGCTTTCGGGAACCAACACGTTGACGTGGCACGTGCCACCGCTGGATGTCTGGCAGTCCGAGCAATTGCACATCACGACTTTGTCGGGATCAACTTCGGCCTCATAGGTGTTTTCGCCGCAGGAGCATGCACCATTGGTTTTCAAGCTTTCCATCATGTCTTTCCGGGAATTTGGGGCAAAACGAATTTCTCGACTTGGCCATTTATAAACAGAAGCGACGCCCCAGTTGCTCCGGAGCGCCGCGTTTTTTATTTTCAGACGTCAGCCCGCGTCAGGCCACCGGATGGGTCTCGTTGTGAAGGGGGCGATCGGTTCGTGACGCTGTCTCAGACCACTTTGGCGCAGACGCCATACAAACTCGTTGAACCTGTCCTGCCCAAAGAAGGGCTCACCGTTGAAGATGAAGAGCGGAACTCCACCGTGGCCAGCCTGCGCCTGAACCTTGCTGTTTTCCGCCCAAACCGCGTCCACTTTTTCAGGAGAGTCCTGAATGAACTTGATCGCTTCATCATAATCGAGGCCTTCAATCCTGTTGAAACGCTCCTTCACATGTGCAGGCCAGTGCTCTTCCTGATTGCCAAAAATCAGGTGCGAAATATGATTGACGCACTCGAGGCTTTTTCCTTTCATCTGCGCATAGGCACACAAGCGAACCAGCCATCCGATGTAGGGTTGTTTTTCCGGCGGATGGACATATTCCCAGCGATCTCCGTGAACCGGGTAAATGTTCTGCCAGATCGGATCCGGCGTTGGCCATTTGAACGGAACACCATTGTAATGCGCGCTGCGCACCGTATCCCACATCGAATCGGGCAACTTGTACCAAACGCCGAACGCACCTCCGGCCTTGCCGGTGCCGCCTTTGGTCGACCGAACCGCAATTGGCATAACGGGCCGCACGGTCAGGTCGATATTGTAGTTTGAGTTCAACCAAACCAGCCGCTGCAGCGACAGGTAACTATAGGGGCTGCGCATTGACCAGATCACGTCAACCTTGAGCGGCTCATCCAGATTGGACTGCGGTGAAAGCGGGGCCGGAGGTTGCTTCGCTGGTGGATGCAGCCCGTCCCAGTAGTGGCTGTAGAGAAAGTTGTCCTTTGGCGGCGGCACATCGTCTGTGTCCGTCAGCGGTGGCAGGTCGGGCACGGCCGGATCATCGGGCCAGGTCGCGTCGTCGGTGTCGAGGCTGTCGATGAGTTCTGGTGTTACCGGAAACGGCGGATTGGCCGTTTGCGCAAAGGACGGTGCAGCGATGGCACAGCAAAGCAGTGCCGCCGTAGCAATTCCGTATGCGGACTGGAGAGGGTTTCTTGAAATCATGGGAGTTTCCTTTTGAGTCGAATTATCAACAGATTTGTAACACGTTCGGCATCCGATCGTACGTGACTTATTTTCGACGCGCAACACTTATTATTGACGAGCATTATTGACGCGCAACATTTCGCGCACATAAAGCCCAAACTACGTAAGCTTGGCGGGTGCCCCTCTCTGCCCGAGCCTTACGGGTCTGGTGATGTCAAGGATGATGCCGACGGTGACGCTATTCTGACCAACACTTTGCCATCAATGGACGCCCTCTTATGTTCAGGTGGCGCGTTGTGTGAGCTTCAAGGTGACAGACGGAAGCTCATGGAACAACCGCGAATAGTATCCAGAGAACCGACCGCAATCGAAAAACCCCCAGTGCAGGGCTGCGTCGGTGACACTTCGAAAGTGTCCCTGTTGAAGCCCCTCCCGTGCCCGCGCAAGGCGCCAGTTATGCATGTAAACAGAGGGCGTGACACCAAGTGTGTCCATGAATGCGTTGCGCAGGGCCTGGCGGGACAGTTGAAAACGGTCGCTGAGCCCGGTGACGGTCAGGAGATCTCCCGAATGCTCACGCATCAGATCTTCAACGCCCCTCAGCAGCTTATGCGGATCCATCGCACCGTCCTGCGCTTCGTGGCGGTCGTCGCGTGCGACAGCAAAGCTATCCAGCATATTGTCGAGAAAGTGCCGGAAGGCATAGTTGATCGCGCGTACAGGAGGCGCATTTACCGTTATGTGCCGCTGGAGATCGTCGCGATTTCGCCGGATCGAAGAGTTCATGAACCGAGACAGGGCAGACGGCAGGCTTGTCTGCAGCCGCGCTGGCAAGTTATCAGCGCCGCCTGCAAAGCCGCGCGTCTCAAGCAGCTGTTCGAAATGATCTGCCTGAACATGCGCAAAAGCGCCTTCCATAGATTTTACATAATGCGCTTCACGTTCGGTATTGGGTTTGAAAAAGATGAAGGTCCCCGAAAGGAGATCCCTGCTCATGAAGCTGTTTGTCGGATCTGAGTTGAGAAAAACGCCGACGAAATAGTGCTTCTCGGCAACGACGCCCCGTATCCGCGTATTGTTCCAGCTTGAAAACTCCAGCTTCTCGGTGTCTGCGGTATACGTACTTGTGTCACCTCTGATTGTCTTGTCACATATGGGCGTAACTTCGGAAGAACCGCCGCGCGCCCGGATAAGGTCCTGCAAATCGCTCACAGACCAGATGGATGCGTGTGTCGCTCCCGCAGCCCCGTTCGTATTCGAACCTTTGTGATCAGAAGCGCTTCGCATTTTCGGTGCCCCGATTGTGCAATCGGTATTTTCTTCGCCCGCCACATTATTTATGCCGTATCCCCAATTTTGCTATTTTATATGACCCTTTGGGCATTGTACTTGCTGATTTTCCTTGAGGATTGTATCTCGCCGTTCCCTCCGTTTCGCTGATTCAGGTCAAACTGCACCAGATGAATAAAACTGGTCCGCCGCGACTTACTCTGAGCTCGGACTGTGACACGCCGTCTTACGTAATTCTGACGTCCAAAGAGCCGAGCGTTGCCCGCCAATAGCTAATACTACAAAATATGGGGAAAATGGTCGGATCATTGGGCTGAGAAATTTCGCAAACTCCCTGGACAAAATCTGGAAAAACGCTCCCCGGGATCCATGGGCATTGTGGTATTTACTGCGCATTGAAACCGCCATTGACCAGGCGCAAACTGCTCTTGAGTCGCTGTTACAGGAGTATAAGATCAAGCTGAATCATCAGAAGAAATTTGACTACAAGCCATCGTTCTCCCTGAAACCGATCCAAATCAATATCGCTTTCGCTGCACCGTTAGGATACCGTGCTGCAAAACTCGTGGTGACTGCCGATGACGTGATCAAGCAGATGTTGCAGGCTCACCATGTTGACCTGGTCAGGGACAGTGAGGTGAAGCAAGCGCTGTTCAAGGTTGGCAACCACGTCCGTCGCGCATTCGAATCTGCCATGACATGTCGAGGATGAATGTCAGTTACAAAGCGTTGAAGAAGATGACGGCAGAAGCGCAGAAAGCCATTGATGCGCTGGGAGAGGTTCCCGCTGACATACTCATAGGTGAGAAACTCCCTCGTCACATTCCCAGGATGCATTTCTCCACCAACAAGCCGCGCACACAGAAAGCCATCTGGGCAGAACAGATGGCGGAGGCCTTCAATTGGAGTGTTGAGGAGGGTGATGATGCGGTTGAGATCAATGCTGGGTCAGAGAGCCAACAAAATGCATCATCCCAATCATGTGCATGATGGCCATGAATCTCTTTCTCGCAGAAAAGCCATCACAGGCCCGCAACATTTCAACGTTTCTGAATGCCAACAGAAAAAGAGAGGGGCATTTCGAAGGGGAGGGCGTTGTTATCACCTGAGAATTCGGACATGTTGCAAATCGCCGGTTCTCGGCAACTACCTGAATCCGTAAAAACAGTATGACTGCTCAAAACATGGCAGTTGACGATTTAGAGGCATTTGCTATTATGTATATACGTGGATATACACAGAGGTTGCTATGAGACTGCAAATTGCAAAATGGGGGAATAGCCTGGCTGTTCGGCTCCCGGTTGACTGTGTGAAAGCGGCGGGATTGCATGAAGGTGACAGCGTCGAAGCTGAAATTACTCCGGCGGGAGAGATTAGGCTCAAAGCTGAGAGGCATTTCGATAAAGCCGCATTCCTCGATCGGGTGCGAAAACTGCATGAGAGCATGCCAATGACGGAGCCGGTCGTAGAACAGATGCGACGCGAGGCTCGCTATTGATGGTTTATGTTGATACCAGCGTGGTCGTTGCGCTTCTCACGGTGGAGCCATCGACAGAGGCTGTCACCGCGTGGTTTTCTGAACTTGAAGAACCGCTTGTGAGTTCCGATTGGTTGGTGACAGAGTTTTCAAGCGCGCTCTCCATCAAGGTTCGTACCGGCCAGCTGACTGAATCCACCGCCAGAGCTGTCCATCGAGAGTTCCAGGCGCTTATTTCAGGTGGGCTACGCCTTGTTCCAGTCAGCCGAGTGGCGTTCAAGGAAGCAGCGGAGATGGCGCAAAGTTACAAACATGGACTTCGTTCGGGTGATTCCCTGCACCTTGCCATCGCCCGGGAAATCGGGGCCGAAACAATCGCCACCCTGGACAGGGTGATGATAAAAAATGCCGAACGCCTGAAGATGGCAACTGTTCGGTTTCGAGAAGAGTAAAAATGCGGACATCGCCTTATCCCTGACGAATTACGCAATCCCCATCCGTTTACAAGATGACGCCTCCTTTGAGGAATCTCTTCTATTTTCCCCTGATTTTGATAGCCGCCTTTAAACTTCAAGGCGGCTATTTTTTTGATTCTTGAAAATTGTTATTCCAGCTTCTACTCTTGTTTCTTCAATGCAGTCGCCTCCCTGTCAAAACAGAGGCAATCCCTTCTCTGGCGTGGGATCACATCTATCTTTCGACAAGGAGATGACGCCAGACACCAGCAACGGTGGATCCTGCACTTCCAACCCTTCGGGAAATACTTCCCCGTCGGGACGGTGTTTCCCTTTTTTCAGAAAACAGGAGAAACACCATGAGCAATGAAAATGCATCGACATCACTCCAGGAGTTTTTTGGAGATCCCATTTACGTCTATACACGGGAGCAGGCAATCGATGACGGCGTACTTGTTGATGTCACCGA
>Ga0209633_10005079_pt1 | contig 11646 bp, 9 predicted proteins | sample Cruoilmetagenom1_FD_187290 | JGI IMG/M metagenome (GOLD analysis project Ga0209633, IMG submission 187290) | Oil polluted marine microbial communities from Coal Oil Point, Santa Barbara, California, USA - Sample 1 (SPAdes) (version 2) | ecosystem: Environmental > Aquatic > Marine > Oil seeps ... | reverse complement strand
TTATATGAGATACTGAGATTGCAATTGAGTTAATTGAAATACCCCTGTTGGGACAGCGGTGAGTTCGTTATTAAATAAGTGCAAATGAGTTAAGTTAGTAAGTTGACCTATTTCAGTCGGTAACGTTTTCAATTTGCATAAAATAGCATCTAATTTTCTTAGATTAGATAGTTTGCCTATTTCCTCAGGAATTTTTATCTGATTGATTGAAATATTTAGAATCTCCAAATCGTCTAATTCACCAATCTCTGATGGCAATACCTTAAGATTGGCATCATACATATATAAGGACCTTATGTTTCCCTCACTATTGGTCAAAATGCCTTCCCAATTGCCTAGATTGGGGTCATCTAAATTTTCTTTCCAACCTAAAGTATTACCACTATTAGCCCAATAAATTGCTCTTAAGATGTCATAGTCGGTGAATCCAATTTTCACTTCAATTTTAAATTTTTGAATATTGCCGTGTATTTGAATGATATAATCAACAGGTTCCGTAAAATCTTGTACACCTTGTGGTTGATACGTTATATTGGCATCTATGCTAATTTTCGGTAACAGAGCAGATACGTTAGTACCTTCTGGCACTAGTGCAACGTAGGTGCTGTTTACAGGATTAAAATAGGCTGTCACATCTTTTTCCCATTGTTTTCGACCGCTCGTATTCAATGTTACAATTATTGGCTCACGAATAGAACGGGTTGATTTTAATTGAGGTATCTCTTGATTGGTCTCGTTGATATCTTCAGTGCTACACGCTGCCAAAATTAATAATATAAACAGCAGCGTTATTTTTTTTAAATTTTTCATGACACTATTTTTTAATTTATAAATGTTAGATTCTCTTAATAAAGAGTGCTCTTCAAAATCAAGGTAAATTTAGCCGCTGTGTCATTTTTGGGTTTTCAGCTTAGTTCTAAAAATTGTAACATTAGTTCTAAAAAGGGAAGTTATTATGCTTAAAAACGATATCCAAGTGCGATACCACCTCTGCTAACCTGTTCAATATCATTCTTCATATTTCTATTTTTTATAGGACTTGTCCCTACACCAAAGTAAATATCAACGGCGAAATCATTTTTACTTACCATTTTTATCCCAAGTGAAATACCAAAATGCAGAACAGTATATATACTTGAAGTAACTGTTCTTTCTTCAATCATACCGTTTTCATTTATTATTTCACGATCTTTAGTAAATTCTTTACCAGATGTTAGCATACAAAAACCTTCTATAAAAAAACCTTTGGCATATTTTTTAGAGAAATACCGTCGATAATAAGGAGTTATAGAGAAATTTCTGTTTTCATCTATCTCAAGAGTAAGATATTTATCTTGTGGCTCGACTTCATGTAGTTTAAAAAGTATGCCTATTCCTAAAGTATGATTTTTATGTTGCAAATACTCATACGACAAATCAATGGCTTGATATGCCATCAAATTAAAAGCATTCAACTTTATTTCATTGTGTGGATACTCAGCAACACTTTTTTCTTGTGCATGACTAGTAAGACAAATAACCAAAATAACTATAAATGCTATTGTTTTCATTTTTAACCTAACCAATAAATTAGTAATCTTCCTATAGTATAAATTAATGGAAAAAGGATGACGCAAATAATACCAACCAACAAGTCTTTAATTTTATAGGTATCTTTCATATGTCTAAATCTTCGTTAGTCATTTGATAATAAATAGTTTATCTTTTGTTCAAACAAAACTATATATCATTTAAGCAATAAATTTGCACTTGCGTTCTAAAAGTTTGAATTATAATTTAAAAACAGGTTTTCAACCCGAGTTGAACTCAGGCTTGAATGAAGTTTAGGTTTCTGAACTGTTTTTTTGAATGTATTCCGAGGGCGACATTTTATAAAACTCTTTAAAGCATCGTGTAAAATAGGATAAGCTATTAAAGCCAACTGAGTAAGCAACTTGAGAAATATTTTCGCCTTTTTGTGTGAGTAATTGTGCTGCACGTTTTAACCTGAAATTTCGAAGTAATTCACCCGGTGGATGATCTGTCAAGGCTTTTAACTTGCAATGTAATTGTGTTTTACTCATCCCCAACTGCTTTTGCATTTGAGGAACGCCGAATTCAGAATCAATATGTTTTTCTTCTAGCAATTCAAGTACCCCATTTAAGAACTTTTCGTCTAGCGATGTTATGGTAATTTCCTTTGGGTCAATATCTGGTTTTTGCGAGAACAGCTCTCGCAGTTTTTGGCGTTCATTAATAAGGTTTTTTACTCTTACCTGAAGCTCGCGAGCATTAAAAGGTTTGGTCAAATAATCATCAGCTCCAGTTTCAAGGCCTTCAAGTTTGTTTTCGATGCCGGCCTTTGCCGTTAGCATCACTACGGGAATATGGCTAGTATGAATACCTACTTTTAATTCTTTACAGAGAGTAATACCATCCATCTGAGGCATCATCAAATCTGTAATGATCAAATCTGGAACTACTCTATTAGCTTTTTTTAACCCTTCCTTACCATTGTATGCTTCGATAATTTCGTACTCGTTTTGCAATTGTTCTTTGATGAAGTGGCGCATATCATTGTTGTCTTCGATAATCAAAATTCGAACTTCCTTCTTTTCTTTTTTAACAAGAGGCTCTATTGTTTCGAACATCTCGTTCGGAGCAATTTCATAGTTGTCAAGTTCTTGATTTTTCTTTCCGTTTGATTTGATTTCTTCCATCTCAATAATCACCTTAAAAACGCTTCCCTTACCGAATTCGCTTTCTACATAAATATCACCGTGCATTAAATCGACCAGTTCTTTAGTGAGCGCTAAACCGATGCCAGAGCCAGCTTTTTCTCGGGTATAGCTATCATCTACCTGAAAAAAGCGATCAAAAATTCGAGGCAGTTTACTCTTTTCAATGCCTTGGCCGGTATCAGAAACCATCAGTTGCAATCGCTCGCTTCTATAGGAAGCTGTAAACATAATTTTTCCTTTATCTTGGGTAAACTTAAAGGCGTTGCTAAGTAGATTATAGGTGACTTTCTCAATTTTATCCCTGTCAAAATTAGTCCATAGTGGATGAGAAGGAATCGAAATCTGATAATCTATATCACGCTGAGCAGCATGTGAGCTAAACGATGAGGCCGCAGCGCGTAAGCATTTAAAAAGATCTCCTTCAGCAGCGTTCAATCGCAACTTACCGCTATCCAATTTTGAAAGATCTAACAACTGATTCACCAATTTTAGCAAACGATTGGCATTGCGACGTATCATTTTTACATTGGTCATACTTAGATTTGTATTACCGGTTTCTTCTAATTTTTTGACTGGGCCTTTTATTAATGTCAGCGGTGTGCGAAACTCATGTGAGATATTAGCGAAGAGTCGCGTTTTCATGGTGTCGAGTTCTTTCAGTTTTTCTGTTTGGTTTAGAAGTTCTAGGTTTTTGATTTTGATTTCTTGAGTGCGATCGTCAACTACTTTTTCTAAAGTCAAATTCTTCGCTCTAAGTTGATTTGAACGCCATTGTGAAAAAAGAATCAAAGTCAGTATCGCTCCCAGACCATATAAAACATACGCCCACCAAGTGCGATACCAAGGCGGTAGCATGGTAAAATTGTAGCTATCTTCTTCACTAATCTCACCAAAAATATTTTTAGCGCGGACTTTAAATGTATAATTACCTTCAGGAATATTGGTATAGTTTTTTTTGGTATCGAATGACCAAGAGGACCAATTTTCATCAAAACCATTTAATTGGTATTGATATTCGTTCTTTTCAGGCTTTGTATAATAAGGTAAACTATACTCGAATTGCATTGAATTGCTATCATAATCAAATTCCTTGTCCATTATTCCACCTTTACCAGCATATACCAAAGAATCATTTTTTGAAAGAACTTTTCTAATTTGAGCAGGATATAAATTTAATTTTGGCCTTTTAACAGCTTGATTATAAACAATTATTCCTTTTGGTCCAGTAAATAGAACCATGTTACCATCTATAATCGAAATATTGTAAGTGGGGAAATCACTAAAAAACCTATACTCCATAAGTTCCTTTATTATACCTCCTGAGTGCTCAAACATTTTGTAGGTATTATTATCTGAAATAGTCATTTGCCATGCACCGCTATTAAACTTGGATTCAAGAGGGCCAAAATTACTAATAGAGCTATCATATTGATTCATAATTAATGTGTCCTTCACAAATCTTTGTGATGACTTAATATATCTAAAGATCCCAGAGCTCTCATTAACCGCATAAATCTTATCATCTATACGATTGACTATATTTTGTGACATTGATGGTAGACCTGAAAGTGTGTCAAACTTTTTAGCTGTAAATTCTTGATAAAGAAAACCAGTATTAATATTTTTTAACAAAAATATACCTCGATGTCTACTGCTCAACCATAAATCACCATTAGATTCTTCAACTATTTTGACAATATCCGATTCATTTCTGAAAATAATTTTATACTCCCATTCATTTCCCATTAAATTGAATTGGTACAAATTACCAAGTTGTGAAGCCAGATAAACAGTATTAAAATGAACCTTAGACTTTACACCCGTCCTTATTACCTCTCCATGCCTAATTCTTTTTACTTGATTTTTCGCATTCAAATCAAACGTTATCGGACCTTGTAATACAAGTTTATGACCCGATGTTTGTATAATAGTGGAAACCGTTTGCTCTATACCTTTTATTGGATTCATATAGGGTTCAAAATAGCTTTTGTTCAATCGCTTGTTGTCCAACATGTATAGACCCTTACTCCCAGCAAAAAGAGTTTTACCGTCATATATTGTAGCTCTAACCCATTCAGAAAGGCCATTTGTCTCATTGAAGATTCTTGTTGCAGATTGTAAGTCAATTCTAGAAATACCCTTATCACTTGATAGCCAAATTGAACCATCAGAGGCATAAAAGACATTGTGCATAACATCACTTATTAATCCTTGCGCTTTCCCATATCTTTTAATAATTCTACTTTCAAATACATCTATTATAAAAACACCTGCATTATATGTAGCTATTGCGTATTGATTATTCGATAGTTTTGTCCCAGAATATATTTCGTTTTCTTGAAATATCTTTTGGATTTTATCTTCCATGGGTCTAACGTTTTTACCATCATAGATGAAAAGCCCCTCAAATGGGAGACCGAATAGAATCTTATCTTTCTGATAAGGCTGCATTATTGCAATTCTACCCTTAAGGTTATTGAAGTAGTCACCATTGGGTATTACAGTTAAATTATCATCTTTTAACTCCAGAACTCCTTGGTCATAATCCACTGTATAAACCTTTTCATGAACAACAAAAACATCTTGAAAACGGTGCTTTGGTCGCCAAACCCTGAATTCTTTTCCGTCCCACCTAAATAAGAAATCATAGCACGCAAATATTACGACGTCATCAATAGCTACTATTGACCATATATTTCCAAACTTGGAATATTCTTCGTCAAGTTTTATGCTCAAAGAGTGATATTTGGTATTTCCTTTCAAGTCTTTTTTTAAATACCCAAATTCTTCGTACCCCGCAACAAATACGATTCCTTTTTTTGATTTTGTCAACGCATTTATTTTGCTTTTATTAGGTAGGGATATAGATTTCCAAGTATTTCCGTCAAATTCCAACAAACCGTTCGCATTACCAACATAAATCAATCCGTCGTTTCCTTCTAGACTAGACCAGTTTTGAGGTCCAAAATTATAATCATCAGTAGAGTAATTTTGAACGTGTGGTAATCCTGCTTCCCAAATTTCTTGAGGAGAAAAGGAAGAAGTATCATTGGTTATTTCTTGAGCATTTAACTTTAAAAAAGCAGCATAACATAAAAGGAAAAAGCAGGGAAGTTTTATTGATTTTAGTCTCATAGTTATGGCACTATTTGAATATAAATTTACAATAAGATATTTATCTTATAAAATACACAATATTAAAGCGCAAAAGTTACTAGAAAGCATTGCCTATTGGTTTGTACTATAGTTCTAAAAATTTGTACTATAGTTTCAAAATTCATTACTTGATATACAAAACAAAACCGAAACTCGAAGCTTCGGTTTTGAACCAATGTTTAGTGGAAATATAATTATGGCAACATTGGATTACGAGGTGTAAAAATCCCATCTGGGTTTTCCATTTCTACCCAAACATGTAATGTCCATAGGCTAAATTCAGTATCAACCTTCCATACGTCGTCATTACCTGTATATCCTTCAGGCGCAGGTGGCGGATTATTGAGATCAGCTATCGGTATGCCGTATTCTACAGCTACCAATTTAAGCTTACCAGATGGATCATTTACAAATATTAGAACCTCTGGTTTCTCTATTTCAAATTTTCCGTCCAAAAGCCCCCCGTTTAAATAGTGATATCCCATTTGCTCCCTATATTCTGTGGCTTTAATATTATAACCAGCATTTTCGGCAGCATCAAAATCTTTGTATTTCTGTATTGCTGCCTTTAACAAGGCTACTTCAGATTCCCAAGGTTGTTGCGAAATAGTGTCATCATCATTATTACAACTGAACATAAAAAATGATACTATTATAATTGGCAGTATATATTCTTTTATTTTTTTCATGATTTCTATTTTTTTTATGATTTCTAATTAGCGGTTTCTGGACCAATAGTGGTAGAAAGCTCACTAATTTTATTGGCAGGAAAACCTCCTTTTTTTGCATGTTCTTTTAATAGTTCCTTATTAAGGGCTTTATAAACGCAGTAAACTTTGTCTTCTGTAACATAGCTATGTAACCATTCAATATTCGTTGCGCCCATTTCTTTGAGTACTGAACAGGATGTTTGTGATACACCTTTTAATTGTTCAGTGGTTAATTTTCCAGCTTCTGGAATTTCTCTTTCGATTACATACGTTTTCATAGTTTCTGTTTTTTCTAAGTTATTTGGATCTGTTTTTTGTTGCGCTATTGAATAGTTTGTAACAATAATTGCTACTAATAGTATAGGATAAAATGCTTTAAATACTTTCATGATAATTATGATTTAAATTTGATATGACAAAGCTATATAGCTTAATCAATAGGACTTATCACAAATCAATAAATAAATAGAAGAAAAAGACCTTTTAAGAAAGTTGCTTAAGAAAAGCTAAAGGTTTTAGATCAAATCTTTTTTTGGAAACACTTAGTAAAGTAAGAAGGGCTATTAAAACCACAATCAACCATGGTTTGAGAAATATTGCGGCCAGTTTTTAGTAGTTCTAGTGATTTTAATAAACGATATTCTCTTAATATATGTGTTTGGTGATAATAAAGTCAAAGTAGTACACTTTCTAAATAAATTTGACTTACTCATAGACATTTCTTTGCAGAATTTTTCTATATCAAATAGCGAGTTTTGATAATTCTTAGAAAGTGTATCAAAAAGCAATTGTATAAAATTCTCATCAATTGGATCAATCCACATAAAGTTATTTTTATTATGGATATTATTTTTGCCATCATCTTTGTAAATTTCGCGAATAATAGAGGCCATCATAATCTGATTTTCTCTTCCTATAGCACACAAATACTTAGCCATCTTAACTGTGTCACCAAATAAATCTTTGCTCTTATCAATGGGCATACCTGCATTTAGTCCTAACTTTAAAACAAGTAAATCTCCAGCGACATGTAATCCTTTTTGAATGGCTTTAGCACAATTAACAGCTTGCGTTACCGAAACGAACGAAGCAATAAAAGTTTCACCTTCAATTTCAACTTCTCTTCCTTCATGTTTTAATATTTGCTCACGCAGCATTTCATTATAAATGGTAAGTAATTGATTCGCTTTTTCATTGCCTAATTGATACTTTAATAAATTATGATTTAGTGTTTCTGAAACTAATATAATGCGAAAAGCGGGGTCATTAAATACTTTTAAATTTTCATTTCCTATTTCAAAATGAATATTTGGATCTGATATTCTTCCTAAAAACGCTTCTACAACATTGCTATTTACTTGAATAATATCATGAGGAAGCAACCCATGTGCTTTGTCATGCACTTTTTTAACAGATTCAATATTTGGAGCGTCAATTAAACAAAAAGCACTACCCCTTTCTTCATCAACCCAATAGGTCATGCATCTACATCCAAATTCGTCTTGTATCATCATATCAGCTCGGTGTGCCTCAGCGGCATGTTTTGCTTCAATGCCAGGTACAATATGTCTATCCATAAATATTGGCATACTCTTGTTATTTAGGTGTTTAAGTTATTGAACATTTCGGTCAATGGCAAAATATTTGAGTAAAGAAATGATTTTTTTAAGTAGAGAAATGAAACATTTGTTCCAAAAATTACAACAAATAGACCATTTTTTATGAAATTTCCTTATCATATATTTTTTTTGATTCTAAATTTAACTGGAGAAAAAGAAATTCGAATGCTAGGAGCTTGTAGTAATCTCGTACCAATAAGCGTTTGTTTTATGAAACTGTATAAACGGAAATAGGAGGTAAAGAAACTAAAGTCTCGTTTTCCGTCTTTTTTAGTAATATTGTTAATTGACCTTTTATGAGACTATATATAGTGTTTTGTAATACTATATTCAGCACATTCCCACTCCATTCCGTTACTCTTCATTTCGGGAAAAGAGCTTCGTCACAACCTTCTTGGACACAACACTAAATAGTTTTTTTCTAATTAATTAATCCGATACTGACTCTCCAAAATGGAAGAGATTTATTTCCTAGAATATATTTAGTGTTAAGTCCGCTTGATAGAAATATCCCATTTACATTTTACTCCAATTCCAATTCTTATATTATTCACAAGGTTTTATATCTAGCACTGGATTCTTAACTTCACCTACCTTTTATTGGCAGCAAAGCAACAATATTCATTGTTGAACGACTGCATAATCAGGTTCGCTTTACTCTCACTTTTTATAAGTCTTATCAACCCTGAATATTGAAAATAAATAGCTTCAAAAAAGATAACAGCAGATAGCGCTATGGGAAGTAAATCAAGAGAAACACAAATATGTATTCAATCCTCTATATCAAACTTAGACTCCATTTCATAAAAATCAAAAAAGAAAAACGCTTCCAGATATAATAAGTAAATCATTTTTCAGTAGCCCAGGTTCAATTTAACGTTTTCATTTTCTTAAATGGAGAAAATAATAAATTTTGATGCTAAAACAGGTCATTTAAGGCTAATCAGAATTTTAGAATAAACTTTTATCAACGTATCTTTAAGAAGCCCTGTTATGGATTTGATTTGGCGATAAAAGCAACAGAAACTGAGTTTTGGTTGTATGAGTTTTCTGTATGTTTTGCATACGGAAAACGAATAGCAAGAGGGTAACACGCTGCGCGATGTTACATGTTAGTTATTTAATTGATAATCAATTAAATATAGCGTATTTCAAATTATGTGATTTATGAAAATTGACGCAAAAATAAGAATAAACCCAGCAAAATCAACAATTCATTGTAACAATATCATAAAATATGGATGATTTTAATACAATTCGGTTAAAGAGAAAAACACTTGAAGAATTCAAGGAATATTCTCTGAAAACAAGCCCAAATTATTCAGAAACATTGGGCTTTATGATAGCTTTTTTTAAGGATACAGGTATCTCTCCTTATGACACTATACGTAATCCTATTTTATTATCGACAGTTGGTATTATTAGAAGATTAGATTATACAATAGCACTGCTGAAAAATATTGAAAAAACGCAATTGATACCAACAAGAGAAATGTTGGAATCTTTGTTTGAAAGACCAGCAAAAGAAAAACCAGTATTAGTTGAAAAGAAACTACTTAAAGAATCAAAATTAATTACCGAAGATCCGGCGTTAACTTTTTACAGAGAAGGGTACAATAAATTACTAAAACGCCATAATACACTCAGAAATGAAATCAAGGACTTTACAGCAAAAATTAGTTATGAAAAACCAAGTTTTAGGAAACACTATTTTAAACTAAATCTAAACAAAAATGAGTTTGATAATTTTAAAAATGAAAATCATATTTAAGATTTTTCCAATGATTCAAATTGCAATAAAACACATCAAATCTAACATGACCAAAATAAGGAAGAGTATCGGACAAGCTTTAAACCAATCGGTACCAGAAGTGGGACAACTAGCGAACCAACACTGTACCAGAATCAAGACAAGTTGTGAACAAGCAATGGTATCTAAAAACAAACATATCAAAACTAATCAAAACAAAGACAAACAAGAAAAAGAAAAAAAAGAAATTTACTTTTTTGAGTTTTTATTTCGAAAATTCGTCAAAAATATTGAAACATCAAATCGATACAAATTTTATGAATTAAAAATTGGTCAAACCAAAAATGGAGTTGGCCAAAATCGGCACTACTTCGTGGGATTTGTTTAACTTAAAAATTCAGGACACTTTCTAAAGCTTCATCGGTATCTTTATGAATAAAATTTGACTGATACATGATCGTGGTGGTGATTGAAGAATGGCGATATAATTTCTGTAGCATTTGAATCGGAATTTTATCTCCAGAAATATTTCCAAAACTGTGCCTGGCAATATGCATTGTTAATTTTTTATGTATTCCAGCCTTTTGCGCAATTTGTTTTAAAAAGTGATTGAATTTCTTATTTGCGGTTTTAGTTTTTGCATACACATCTTGGGCGTTTCTTGTGTTTGCTCTTTTTAGTTCTGGAAAAATAAAATCATTATCAGATTGCTTATCATCAAGGTAATGGGCTAAAATGAGTTCAGCTTTTTCAGGAATTTTTAATGACAATAATTTTGAGTTTTTATTCATTCTGTAATGTAGCCGTCCATCGTATATATCACTCCAACGAATTTTTAGCACGTCTGCGACACGTATGCCCGCGAGATAGAAACTAAATAGCCATGCGTTTCTTGAATGTATTTCAGGCTCTGAGAGGTCTTTCATTGATTCTATAGTTTGAATTTCTTCAATAGTCAAACCTACCTTTTGAGTTTCAGGAAATTTAATTTGAATTTTATCAGAACCAAAAGGATACAGCTTTTGATCTACAATACCCATTTTAATTGCTCTATTATAAATAGTTCGTATAACTACTAAATTGTTTACAATAGATCGTTCAGAGATCGAACGATGCGTTCTCAAATACAATTTGAACCTTTTCAAAAAAGGTTCATCTATTTCATGAAACGTTAGTTGATTTGATTTTGCGAATTTTATCACATGACCAATCCTTGCTTTATCAGATGAAAGTCTACTTAATTTCTTATTCCGTTCTATTTCTAAAAGATAGTCCTCGGCAACTTCAAGAAACGGGGTATTTTCTATAGAAGCATAAATTTCTCGTTTTATTTGGTTTGCAGATAGATCCTTTTTTTCTGACTGTAAATCAATTAAATTTTTATTTACTTCAGATAATTTAGAAGCTAACAAATTATTCAATCTATTTGCATTTGGATGCGATTTTCTAATGCGTATATTTTTTTCATCCCAATGCTTCAACTCAATATAATGACCGATGTAATGATAATTTGAACGTCTATTCTTTGTAATTCTAATAGCTAATGGATATAAACCTTCCTTATTTTCCTTTTTTCGGAGTACTATTTTCGCATTTGAGGCCATATTTTAGTTATTTTTAGTAAAAACACCATTTTAGGTACAACATTTCGTAAATTTACATCAACAAATGTACGTATTTACTGGGATTAA
>Ga0209633_10005078_pt1 | contig 11649 bp, 3 predicted proteins | sample Cruoilmetagenom1_FD_187290 | JGI IMG/M metagenome (GOLD analysis project Ga0209633, IMG submission 187290) | Oil polluted marine microbial communities from Coal Oil Point, Santa Barbara, California, USA - Sample 1 (SPAdes) (version 2) | ecosystem: Environmental > Aquatic > Marine > Oil seeps ... | reverse complement strand
AATTCTTTATTGGATGTCATTCGTCGTGAAAAACCCGACCATTTAGCTGTGGCGTTTGATAAAGGTGGATCAGTAACACGAAATGAAGCCTTTCCTGAATATAAAGCAAATCGTGGTGAAACACCCGAAGCCATTAAAATAGCGGTACCCTATATCCATAAAATATTAGAGGCCATGGAAATTCCTATTATTGAAGAAGCGGGTTTTGAAGCCGATGATTTGATAGGAACCTTGTCTAAACAAGCCGAAAAAGAAGGCTATCAAACTTTTATGGTCACACCTGATAAAGATTTTGCGCAATTGGTTTCTGAGAATATTTTTATGTATAAACCATCCCGAATGGGAAATGGCATCGAGATTTGGGGAATTCCTGAGGTTCAAGCTAGATTTGAAGTAGAACGACCCGAACAAGTTATTGACTATTTAGGTATGATGGGCGATAGTGTTGATAATATTCCTGGTTTACCTGGTGTTGGTGATAAAACAGCCAAGAAGTTTTTAAAAGCATATGGTAGTTTAGAAGGTCTTTTAGAAAACACGCACGAATTGAAAGGTAAGATGCGTGAAAAAGTTGAAGCCAATGCTGAGTTAGGGATACTATCCAAACAACTCGCTACCATTATGCTAGATTGTCCAGTGACTTTCCAGGCCAAAGATTATGAGCTGTCAACACCAAAATTTGAGGATGTTCAAGTACTGTTTCAAGAATTAGAATTCCGTAGAATGTGGGAAACGTTCAACAGAATTTTTAAATTACCGGAAGAAACAACAGATACAATGGCAACTAGCCAACAGCCAACAGCAAAACACCAGCAAGCATCAGCCAAAGAGCAAGATGGTATGCAATTAGATTTATTTGCATCACCTGTCGTTGAGGAAAATTCTAAAACGATCGGGTTTGGCAGTTTAGAAAATACCAATCATTTTTACCAGCATATTAATACGCCTTTGAGTAGGAAGTTGTTTATAGAAAAGCTATTACACCAAGAATCGGTTTGTTTTGATACAGAAACGACGAGTTTAAATACTTTTGAGGCAGAACTTGTAGGTATTGCTTTTTCCTATGAAAAGGGAAAAGGTTATTATGTGTCGATCCCCAAAAATAAAGAGGAAGCACAACAAATTTTAGAAGAATTACGTCCGTTTTTTGAAGCTGAAAACATTGAAAAAATTGGGCAAAACATCAAATATGATTTAAAAGTATTAAACAATTATGGCATAACAGTTAAAGGCTTACTTTTTGATACGATGCTAGCTCATTATTTGTTACAGCCCGATATGCGACATAATATGAATGTATTAGCTGAAACCTATTTGCATTACCATCCGATGCCGATTGAGAATTTAATTGGTAAAAAAGGGAAAAATCAACGTACCATGCGGAGTGTGTCTATTGAAGAGCAAACACAATATGCGGTAGAAGATGCCGATGTAACCTTTCAATTGAAACAAATTTTTGAACCCAAATTAGCTGAGAATAACTTGACCAATTTATTTCAAGACATCGAAATGCCTTTACTGCGTGTTTTGACAAAAATGGAGCTAGAAGGGATTCACTTAGATGTTGCTTTTTTAGAAAGCCTCACTCAAGATTTGAATAAAGATATAATACAACTAGAAAGTACTATTTATCGTATCGCCAATAAAGAATTTAATTTAGCCTCACCACGTCAATTAGGTGAAGTGCTTTTTGACGATTTAAAATTGGTCGAAAAACCTAAAAAAACCAAAACAGGACAATATGCTACTGGCGAAGAAATTCTATCTAAACTAGCTGATGAACATCAAATTGTAGCTGATATTTTAGCATGGCGCGGATTGGTAAAACTAAAAAACACCTATGTTGAAGCTTTACCAAAAGAGGTAAATGCCAAAACTAAACGTGTACACACGACCTTTTCACAAGCGGTTGCCGCAACGGGTCGATTGAGTTCGAATAATCCGAATTTACAAAATATACCCATCCGAACAGAAAGAGGTCGCCAAGTGCGTAAAGCTTTTGTCCCTAGAAGTAAAGAGTATACTTTATTAGCAGCAGATTATTCACAAATCGAATTGCGTTTAATTGCCGAGCTCAGTGGAGATGAAACAATGAAGCAATCATTTATGCGAGGAGAAGATATTCACAAAGCGACAGCCGCAAATGTTTTTAAAGTAGCTTTAGATGAGGTGACACGAGAGCAAAGAAGTCATGCTAAAACAGTCAACTTCGGAATTATTTATGGTGTTTCTGCTTTTGGACTAAGTCAGCAAACTAATTTGTCTCGTAAAGAATCTAAAGAATTGATTGATACCTATTATGAAACCTATCCAACACTCAAAACCTATATATCAGAACAAGTAAATGTAGCACGTGAGCAAGGTTATGTGGAAACTTTATTAGGTCGCCGTAGGTATTTAAAAAACATCAATTCACGGAATGCTATTGTGCGTGCAGCCGATGAACGAAATGCAGTAAATGCTCCGATTCAAGGTAGTGCTGCCGATATTATTAAGATTGCCATGATCAACATGCAAAAGCTCTTAGAAGAAGGTAATTATCGTTCTAAAATGCTTTTACAAGTACATGATGAGTTGGTATTTGACATCCATAAAGAGGAATTAGAAACACTAAAACCCTTAATTAAGGAAACCATGGAAAATGCTTATAAAATTTCCATTCCTTTGCTGGTTGATGTTGGCTTAGGAGACAATTGGTTAGAGGCGCATTAATCTGAAAAAATTATTGTTTAGAGACGTTGCATGCAACGTCTCTAAACAATAATTCTATTTCACTACTTCAACCCAACTACCTTTAGAACGCACTAAATAATCATGATCATACATGGCTTCTGCCTGCACACCATAACGGTAGTAGGTTCCTAAATAAGCTGCATTTAGCTGTACAATAAAGGTTTTTGTAACAGAATTTGATAAGTTAAAGTAGAAATTTACCCGATCATCACGAATATCAGTATAATCAGCTTTGCTACTCGTGGTACCACCATATTCAGTGAAACTCGTATTGACAATTTCCCAACCACTTGGAAAAATCTCAGTTAGTGCAATATTTTCCACATAATTTCTAGACGTATTGGTGATGTTTACTTTGGCCGTAAAATCGGTTCCTTGTGATAATTTACTTACATTTAATTTGTTACCATTTGTATCATAATACTGCACATCGATACTAAGATTTCGTTTTTCTGCAATTTCAGTTCCTAAAGGTAATTTTCCAGAATTCAGTATGCGAACAAACACTGTATTGTCAAGCTTATTGGAGATGTTCACCAAATTTTTACCATCACGAATATCTAAACCACGTTGCGAAACTGATTTAGGTGTTTTGATTTGATCTTTTGTTCCGTTGATTTCAAATGAAACATCAAGAGATTTTCCACCACCTTTTTCGACCATTTTTGCCATTGCTAATAATGACATAGAGGTTGTTTGTGTGCTCATCCAACGATCAGATGATAAAGTTTTGGCGATACTCTTCGCAAGATTTACATATTCTTTATCATTGACTAATAACATGGTTTCCATTGCCATCGCTCTATTTCTATTCACGTCACCATAGGTGTAATAATCATATTGGTAGGGTTTAAAATCGATATTAGCCGTATTGGCGATTTTTTGGGCTGCTTCTTTTTGTCCTGCTAAGGCATAAGCTGCTGCTAAACGCCATTTTCCATTATTAGAAATTTCTTTGAATTCTCGCAAGCGATTCATGGCTGCTAGATCGGGTTGACCTGCTAAAGCTAAGGTATATAATCGATAGGCTTGTGCCAAATCGGTGTTATAACTTCTATAGGATGGTCTCCAACTGCGAGCAGCTTGTTTTTGATAACGCAGCCAATTTGATTTAAAAGTTAGCGGTAACACATACCCTTTTTTCTCTGCTTCAATCATAAAATGACCCGCATAGCTTGTTCCCCAATCATCAGCATTTTGATAACCACGCCAATAACCTAAGCCGCCATCAGCTGTTTGAAAATGACCTAAAGCCTTGATGCCTTCTTTAATATTTTCTTGCATCTCTTGTTTGCGTTGCGCACTGATATCAAATATATCTCCTAAATATAATTGTGGAAAAACACTTGAGGTTGTTTGTTCTACGCATCCATGTGGATAACGAATTAGGTATTGCATACGTCTATTGAAATCCATAGGAGGTAAGGTAGAGAATTCAATAGTTGCTAAGTTGCTACCTGCTACACCAAAAGTTTCAAAAGACATGGTTTGTGTGGCATTGGCTTGTAATTCTAAATCGACGTATTTACTCGTAATCGGATTTGGATTCACCACATCAATTTCTACCTTATAAGATGCTTTTTCTCCATTTCCGCTTGCGATTACTTCAATTGTTTGTACACCTTTAGCTTGGCTCACATCTAAATCAAAATAGCTCATTTTTTCATCAGGTTTATCAAATCTTAGTTGTTGAGAAGCATCTCCTATCACTTTGATTCCCTTGCCTAACTTGAGTTTTAGGTTTACATTCTTAACCTTATCCTCCATGGCAAATACCGTAACGGGAAGTGTTACTTTCTCACCAGGACTTAATTTTCTTGGCAATGAAGCTAAGACCATAAGCGGTTTACGTACAGGTGTTGTTTTTTCAGCATTTCCATAGGCAGAATTGGCATTGTTTCCAGCGATTAACATGGTGCGTACAGAACCCACATAGTTAGGCATCTGTATTTTATGAGAAGCTGTTTTACCTTTCTTTAAACGGAATGGACCTAAATAGGTAACAACTGGTTTAAAACGGTTGGCTTTTTTTCCTTTTTTAGCATTAGCTTCTTCATCACCACCGATAGCAAAAACTTGATCGATTGTACCACCATACGCTCCAATGACATCGTCAAAAATATCCCAAGTAGTTACTCCTAATGCTTGTTTTTGATAAAACTCATCCCATGCATTGGGTGTTTTAAAACGGGTAATATCTAACAAACCATCATCGACAACTGCAAGTGTGTAAGTCATTGCTTTTCCTTGTTTTTCAGAGACTTTTACCGTAAAGGATTCTTCAGGTTTTAACACTTCAGGCATCGAGATCTGTGGATCTAATCGTGTATCAGGGTTTTCGACCAAAACCGGTACAACACCATATAAACGCAGTGGTAAATCATTGGCTGTAGCTGCATGAGGCTGTAATAAAGAAATGTTTAAAAATACATTTGGTGCCATATCACCTGTAATTGGGATGGCTACGGTAGTTTCTCCTTTTGTGGTTTTTTCCCAGCGTTGTTCAATGACTTCGCTGCCATTTTCTATACTAACAAGTGCGCGACCATCCGTTCCTGATGGAAAAGTAATTTGTGCCGTTTCGCCTACATTATATTTTTCTTTATCCGTTGAGAATAATAACATATTGGCAGATTGCGAATTATTTCCTTCAGGACTGCGCCACCAATTTTTGTAGAAATAAGCCGTTCGACCAGTCGCATGACCACTTTTAGGATCATAAATTCGAATTAGGTAACGACCCCCTTTATTATCTGGAATGTTTAAATCGAATGAGGCTTTACCTTGTGTATTTGTGTTGATGGTCTTATCATATACTTTTTGATGATATTGACTACTGGTATAGCTCGCTAAATTATCATATGAGGAGCTCCACCACCAACGCCAGTTAATTTTATAGACCTTTAATTGTAAGCCTTTTCGTGCGATGGCTTTTCCTTCATCATTGACTGTTACTAGATCAAAAGTTGTATTTTCATCTGTATTAAACGATCCATAAGCATGTGGTTTAGGTGATTGTAAACCCACAAATGCATTATAAGGAGCAACATTTTTGGTAAATACATCCATAGAGAAATCTCCTCCTTTCTCAAAAGCACGGGTAAAGAAACTTGCTTTTAACATGCCAGGAGCTGTTTTTGTGTTGGGGAATTTTTTACGGATGGATGCTTTTCCTTCTGCATTTACATTCGATTCAAAAACAGTAATTTCTTCAGAATCAAAGGTTCGGGTAGGATCTTGAAAAACATATTTTGGATACTCTTTAAACGAGGTTTGTGTGCTGGCGAGTTTCATTTTTACTTCGGCCTTTACATTTTTAGCAGGCGCGCCATGTAGCCAGTTTATGGCTAAATCGCCTCGAATTCCTTCGGATGCTTTGATCACTTCATCTTTTCCAAGATCAATGGCAATTTTCAAACGATTGGGTTTGATGCTTGCAATTTTTAAGTTTTTAGTGAATACGGCGCCACCAACTTTTACAGTGGCATTCCAATTGCCGGTTGGGGCATCTACATCAGTCGCTACGCTAAAGCTATGGAAACGCTCGGTGGCATGTGTGCTCAATTGCTTATAAACGAGTTGATTACGTGCGTCTCTTAATTCAAATTTAATAGGATGCCCTTTTGGAATCGGATTCATTTTATCATTCAACACAAAAGTGAGATGCAAGGTATCACCAGGACGCCATACGCCACGTTCACCATAAATGTATCCTTTTAGTCCTTTTTGAATTTTTTTACCAGCTACGTTGAATTTACTTAGCGAGAGTGAATTACCATCATTTAATTTGATATATGTTTTACTGGCACCTTGTGAAGCTATGGCAAAGGCAGCATTTTTAGATGCTTTGTATTGTGCCATACCTTCGTTATTGGTTTTAAGACTTGCTATTTCTTGCTGTTGGTAGTTAAACAATGTTATGTTTGCGCCAGAAATTGGTTTGGTACTCAATATATCAGTGACCACAAAATGATAGTTTTGATTGCTTCCTTTTTTAGCAATGACTCCTAAATTAGAGGCGAGAATGTTGGCGGTTACAATACGATCTTCATTATAAAATGCTGGGTGACACGGATTGTCTCGTTGTTGCCAATTATAGGTATACCTTTTGTAACTGTATATTAAATTATCCCAATATTGTTCTTCACGTTCGTCTTCATCATTTGCAGACTCCGTAGTGTACTCGTCATAATCATCTTCGTAGTAATACTCATCGTCATAATATTCTTCCTCATCATATTCATAGTTGTTTTCATTTACTTTTGCTTCACCACATTCATAGATAGCATCATTTTTATCAAAACTTAGCTCGATACGATAGATTGCACCTGGATCAGTTTTAATTAGTTTAGATAAATCAATTGCATAGGCTTTCCATTTACCTGAATTTTGATCAACATCATTAAGCAATGTAATTTTCTTTTTAGCAATGCTACGACCTACTTGACGAATACGACGTTTATTACCGCCATCTAATTGATTTTCTTGTAAAAATTGCAAGACATTATCTTCAAAAATTTTGATGACTCGTAGCCTTACAGATTGTAGGTTAACGGCTTCGAAATTAAAATGGAGTTTATTTGAATTGGGTAGAATTACGCCTTTGTTTAAGACACGTACAGCAGGTTTTATTTGTGCAAAAGCGACCATTTCTGAATAAGTATTCTTTAATTTATAACCATCAACACTTTTAATGCCTGTAAAAATTTCTGTCTTTACGTTTCCAACCATACGTTTTGAAGGATATACTTTTAATACATTTCCATCGACGGTATATCTTAGTTTTCCTGCGTTTTGAATGTTGACCAATCCTTTAAAATTTTGTTGTTTTTTAAGTGGATCAGAGAAATTGATTTCGAGATATTGGTCTGGTGATTGCACCACATCAACTCCAAGAATTGCAAAATTATTTCTACCAGGAATGAGAACTGTATTTGTTCCTTCATTATTGATGTCTAATTCTTTACCTGTCCATTGCACGTTTATCTTTGAATCTACCTCTTTTCGTTGGATGCTGTCAATGGTAAATTCAAATTCACGAGGATTAATTTCTTGCCATTTTACAGAAAGATTCGTGCTGTTTTGATCTGCGCTGAGGATGCTCTCACATTGTGCTTGTGTCATGACATCAGCTGCACGCAAAGACCCATTTAGATATTGCCATTCTTTAGAATAAGATTGTAAATTACCTGTATTTATGACAAAATTTGGTTTAATAGTTTTAAACTGAAATTGATATTTTTTGAATTCTTTAGGAACACCTGTAAATAGTTTTTTTAGGTCTACTTTAATAGTATATTCAGTATCTGGTTCTAATTGAGTTTCAGGAATAAACTCAATCTTACGTGCACTTTTAACAAAATACATCCCTTTTGTTTTAGGAGAGATGTTTAAAATACCTTCATCTAGTTGTGTGTCAGCACTATATTGCGTAATATCTTGTGCAAAACTAATTTGTATGGGGTTTTGTACGGAAACTTCACCAGAGGTTGTGTGATAGATATATTCTTTAAATTTAAAGAGGTTATCATTATTGGATGTTTTGTCGTTACAAGAGAATAAGCCTAAACTGATAATGACTAGAATGATGCGTTTTTTCATGTTTTTTATATTTTGAATTTTAACCCTTCAAGGGTTTTAAACCCTTGAAGGGTGTGATTGGTTGGATTGTTATTAATCAATTAATATATCTGAAATATTATCTAAATTTTGTTTTTTAGAATGATAGTATTTAAAATTTTCTACATCATCAAATAGTTCGATTACACGTTTTCTTTGTAAACGTGTTGGTTTTGTTGAAATTATGCTTCCATACGATGACCAAGGATAATCATTGATATCATCTGTAAACCCATGTTGTACTGGGTTATTATGAATGCAATATACTAAATCTTGAAAGTATCTATCCGAATTAACTTGTTTTCTTTCAAAGTTCTTTTCAAATAGGCTTCCTGTTCTATTATGTCTTTTGTTTATTGCTTGTGTATATGCATTAAAAAAATGTGAAAACTGATTGGTAGCCGAAATTACTTTTGGCTTATCTACGGTAGAGTAGTCTAGTATATTTGAATTAATTTCAGATTCAGTTTTTACATATATCAAAAGATGAAAATGATTGTTTAATAAGCACCATGCAAAGGTTTCAACTACAGGATCCATATATTTTTCATACAATCTAAGAAAATGGTAGTAGTTTTCAGTTTCATAGAATATATTGTCACCATTATTGCCACGATTGTAAATGTGATAATAATTTCCTCCTTCTAACAATACTTTTTTCATATTAATTAAATTGATATTAACCCTTCAAGGGTTTCAAACCCTTGAAGGGATGACATCTACAAATTTACATAAAAAAAACCGCCGATAAGAAATGCTTATTGGCGGTTTGGGAAAAATATTGATATATTATTTAATCGCTTGTAATTTTTACATCATCAAGTTCGTAAGTACCGTTATTAGTACTGGAGCCTCCACCGCCATCACCTTCGTATTTGAAAGCAACATATACGTTATCTCCAGTCATGCAAGAAATATCAACATAATTAGAATGTACCCAATTTTGATAATATTCATCATCATTCACAATTGATGCTTCTGGAATGGTATACCAAGTTGCCTCTTCAATTTCATTATTATTTCCAGTCCAGTCATTTGATATTAATACAGTCAAAGTACTATCATCAGAATAACTATTTGAAGTCATAAAGGATAGCACTTCTCCAGTCTGATTGTTCATATTAATAGGTGGAGTTATTAACCATGATACAATTTCATTACTTCCGTTATTATATGGATTAAGATGAGCTGCTCTACTTCCTGAGTCATCATCATCATAAGCTTCCCATTGTTCGGTACCCTCTTGCATATAATTTGTCCATCCATTATTATCAATAGTTTCATATTCAGAATAGGAACTAAAATCATCTTCAAATAATACATTGGTACCGTCAGACTGAGTTGTTCCACAAACAAATTCACACTTACGTTCTTCAGTTAAATTTACATCTGAAGTATCTCTAATGTAAATTTGATTAGTATCAAAATATTGACTTAATACAGCTGTAACTGTACCATTACCACTTGGAAAAGGAACATTTGCAAAATTGGCATATCCACTATTTCTCATAATAATTTGTGAATTCATTTCACAATTTTCTAACGTTCTATTAACAGACTCATTTCCATTGTAGTAGGCATAAGCAGAACCTAGTTCATCATAGGTTAATTGTAAACTATTAATTGTAACCAATGTACACATAGGTACATCTTCTTGTTCAAATCCTGTAGGGCTTCCAGGGTCAGGGATTGGGTTTCCTTGATTGTCTAATGCATTTCTAGTAACAGTGCCACTACTATCTAAAATAGCATCTGATGGGATTATTTCATATTCCTCACCACTATTTATAAGATAGCTACCTAGAGCACCATTTGTTATTTGAGAAGGATAACCACCATCCACATATCCTATTGATAATACTCCATAGCTATATCCAATATATAAAGTATTTAATCTAAGATATACTTTACTTCCAACAGGATATCTTGTGAAAAGATCATATTCATCTGTTAAAATCTGTATCCCTACTGTCGGATTTTCAACGCTATCTTGAATATAAATAGTCTTATAGAAATTACCAGGGGCATCATTAGAAATAACATAACCTTCGATAACATCATCATTTATTCCTAACTCTCCCATATTTCCATTTGCAAGTTCACTTAATGTCATCGTTGGTGCTAGTTCAACTCCATCGCATCTTTCTTCGGAAAAATCAATATCTTCGAGGCTGTTAATTTTTATCACATAAAAATCATCACTGTAATCTCTAGATACTATTCCACTTATTGTCCCTTTTCCGAAAGGCAGTATTACATCTTTAAAATCGGCATATGTACTAGTTTCTAGACGAATATACGAACCATCAGAACAATTTAGCATACCGCGATGAGTATCAAAACTATCCTCAACAGAAACAAAATTTTCATTTAATAGATCATCACTAAACTGAAGATTCTCAAATTTAACAAACATCCCAAGATGATCTTGAGTAAGCTCCAATGGTGATGTAATTATCTTGGGTGTTATTTCTACAGGTTCGCAATTTCTTAATATTTGTGTTTTTGCTGTAATTTCACTTATTTCATCTACTTCGCTATTATTTTCTTTACCTATCACTATTTCTCCATGAACTTTATTAATTACTAGTCCATTCAATTTAATAAATATTTTCCTTCCAACATCATATTTTGTATATAGATCACTTACACCAACAGCTACTTTAACAGCATGAGTTGGATTTGTTGGATTATTCTGGATAAATAATTCTTTATAAAAATTACCAGTGTTATCACTTGATGTTATATAACCTTCAACATAAACTGGCTCAGCATTTTCACCTTCAAAATAAACCAAATTAGTAGAGATACCATCAGGATTATCAACTAGCCACTTATTAATAACTAGTTCTATAGAGATTATTGAATTTGCATCAATTTGCGGTTCTTCACAATCTATCTGTGGTGTATCGTAATCAGTGTCTTTAACGCAAGACGTGAGTGTAATGACTACTAAAAGCACACTCAGTAAGTTATAAATTATTTTTTTCATTTTAAATTATTTTAATTTGTTAGTATTTTAGAATCGTACGTAAAAGTTAAGGTAATAGGAAGTGGTTCTTCCGTACCAATATTTATTGCCAAAAGTAGGTGTTTCTCTTTCTTGGTCTTCTATTAATTCTCCATAATTTGCTTTACGAGATTGTTCAAAACCACCTGTTTTAAACTCCTCACCTAAAAGATTGTTTACACTAGCAAAAAAGCCAACATATTTATCTTTTATTTTCCAAGATTTTCCACCTACGAGATTAACTAGGAAAATATCATCAAATTTTTCTTGCGCCAAAGCAGTATCAA
>Ga0209633_10005076_pt1 | contig 11653 bp, 13 predicted proteins | sample Cruoilmetagenom1_FD_187290 | JGI IMG/M metagenome (GOLD analysis project Ga0209633, IMG submission 187290) | Oil polluted marine microbial communities from Coal Oil Point, Santa Barbara, California, USA - Sample 1 (SPAdes) (version 2) | ecosystem: Environmental > Aquatic > Marine > Oil seeps ... | reverse complement strand
GGATAAGCATTTCGGACTGTCTGAGACCGGAGGGCGAGTTTCCGAAATGCCCCGAGGACGACCGAGCAGGCCGTATAGAATTTTCGCCGGGCACCATTCTTTGGGTCACCTTTCTTGGGCGCGCAAGAAAGGTGACAAAGGACATCTGCCTGAATCTCTTTTTTATGCTTTCCAAGTGGCCGCTTCTAATTTTAGGCTGTTTGTGACTCGCTTAGAAGTGCCTACTGTTGGTTGCGCGAGATAGCTTTTGGTTCCGGCCTGTCCCGCTCCTGCGGGCGCCACCCGACGTTCCTTACGGTTTCGTACCGACAGCGTACAGCACACCCACATCCAGCCAGATCCCTTGCTTCGTCCTGAGAGCGTCGACTTCCTGCAAATGCTCATCCTTGAAGGCATCGCGGTCCCGGGGCGAGAGCTGGTTCACCAGCCTGCGGAACCCGGCGTTCCAGATCACATCCCACCACTCTTCAGCACTGTCCAGATGGTAGCCGACGTTCTTCTTCTCCACCCTGACTTTCGATATACTCGCCTTCTTGAACAATTCCCTGCAGCCCTCCTCCGTCGCGATGCGCCTCCAGGTCTGCGGAGGCTTCTGGACTCCATAGCGCTCAAGGACTCCGTACATCATGTCCACGAGGGGGTGAAAGAAGTCCTCCTGGAAACCGGAAATAGCCACCGTGCCGCCGGGCTTGACCGCGGCCGCTATGTGCGCCAGCTGGGTGTCCATGTCCTCGACGAAAAAGATGCCGAAGGCGCAGATCACGGCGTCAAACCGGCCGGCCGGAAACGTCAGGGCCTGCATGTCCATCTCGATGAAGTCGACATTGCCAATGTTCATCGCGGCCGCCTTCTTCCGTGCCTGTTCGAGCATACCCGATGAAAAGTCGACGCCCGTTACGCGACCCCGCTGGAGGCGCGAGGCAACGGACAGGGCCGCATGTCCCGTCCCCGTGGCCACGTCCAGGACCTGCTCGTCACCACGGAGGCCGAGAACATCGGCCAGATAGTTCGCGCTCTCGGGAAAGAACCGGAGCGCTTTGCTGTCGTATCCCCCGGAGACGGCATTGAACGTCTCCTGCATCATTGTCCGGCGCTGCTCTTCGTCCATACTACAGCGATCCTTCCTGCGAATGCGCAAATGATACCGCTCTGTGCATGATTGATTTTTTTCTGTGCCGGTGCTCATATGACTCCGGCACAGCGTCATTCTCCCCACGACCCGACCAGTTATTGCTTCTTGAACTCACGCAGTTGCTTCCTGCAGTCCATCTGCAATTGGACATAGTACGATTCAAGGCACCGTATGACGCGAGGCTGGTCAGGCTTGTCAAAGCTGCAGTAGTGTACGATCTCCTCGAAGCATGCCTGGTTCAACTCCTGCATCTTCTCTTTCAACTCGTCGATCCAGTCCATACAGGAACTCGGCAGATCGTCGGCATGCTCGTTGAGGCACGCGAGTAGACGGCCGCCGCCCGGCACGATGCCGCTGCAATACTCTTTCAGACCGTCGGTGCAGGGGCCAGCGTCGATCGCAGAAACCGGAACCGCCCCGGCGATCAGGATCAAAAACGCTGCCGCGATAGTGCATGCCGCCATTGGAAAGTAAAAGAACCTGTTCATCTGCTTCGTCTCCCTTCTTGAATAGTAAGACGGTAGGCGCTGCCGAAGCAATCCATCACCCCGGCTCTGGAAGGACTATACAATAAACGTATGAACGATGGCAAGAGATTTGAGGCGCGCGTCACGAGATACCTGATGCATGATGCCGGATGCCAGATAAAGGATTAAAGAAGACCGCATAGAAGAGGAGAGCCGGGGAAGGATCGAATCGGGGGACTTGTCAGTTGAGAGAGCCGAATACGGAAGGGAACCTGCAGTCCCAAAAACATTGCAGATTTCAAGCATGGCACGTCGCCGATGCGAGGCTATCAGACTGTCAACATTATAAAACGCCCTTGGCTTTGAGCCATTTAACCATACCTGCCGGGATCTCTTTTCTCGCCTTCCGCAAAGGCTTCGCATCCACGTTACGATTAAGCAGCAGTTTCACGACCTCTTTGGCGCTGTTGATGGCGGCGACGGAAAGAGCGGTCTTTTTCGGTCCTCCGAACATACCGTAGGTCCTGGCTTCGAGATCGGCGCCAGCATCGATGAGACGTTCGGCCGCTTCTTTCGCGTTTTTTTCAGCAGCATACATGAGCGCCGTCATGCCGTTGTCCTTGTAGGGCAGGTCGACCTCGGCCTTGTGCCGGAGAAGTGTTTCCATGGCCTCCACGGCATTGGAGGCGGCAGCCATGGCCAGGGCCGTTGCCGGTCCGCCGACCAGGGGCGGTCTGCTCCGGTGATAATCGACGTCCGCGCCGTGGACAATCAGCCATTCGATCATCTCTGCATCATTGTTCATCGCAGCAACCAGGAGCGGCGTAAGACCGATAAGCCCTTCGCTATTGATGTCTACGTTCAGCCGCAGCAGCTCATCGATGGCTGGGATCGATCTTTCTTTTACTGCCTGCAACAGTAGGTCTTCAGGAGGAATCCGGTCATTCATGTTCGGCCACCTGTGGCTAACCTCAAAAAAGATAAACCGCAAAGTCACATTGAACGCAAAGTGAAATGACTGTAAGAGGACGCAGATTAAAAAGTCATCTCCTTCGCAAACGAGGGATGCAATCGATGCAAAAAGGGGGGCATTTTTTGCGGCCCCGGAGACGATTGCAGCAACAAAATTCTGCGGAAACTTCTTCCTCTCAGTCGCTCCCGGCTCAGTTAATCTATCATGTATTCAAGCGTTACTACTGCTTTCACAACTTTCTTGATAGTCGACGTACTATAAACACCATAGCCCGAAATTTCAGTGGAATTCGGAGCGGTAATTTGAAAAACACCCTGCCGCGCGGAACTCAACGCGCCGACCTTGCCGCCGCTGTTAAGGGCCAGGATCCCGGCGCGCTGATAACCGTTTTCAGTCGCTTTAGCAATTAACTCGACTTTTATATCATCTAGATTTGAAACATAATACTTCGGTGATCCCGCGTAGAGGTCAATGCCGTTTTTTATCAATTCGGTGATTTTTTGATGGACATCCTTGATTAATTGCACATTGTTCGACGTAATTGTGATGCTTTGATTGGCAGTGTTATACTCAATTTCATTTGTCGTATTGCCTTTCGGATCCTTTTTGAATATTTTTTGCGTGCCAATATTGCCCAGCTCAATTTCTTCTTTTTTTACTCCCTTTTTCTTCAAGAATGCTAAAATAATTTTTTTGCTTTTTTGCAAATCACGATACGCACTGTTGAGAGTGACCCTTCTTGCTGAAAAAGAGCATTCGAATTTCCCGATGTCCGAGATCACACTTTTTTCCGCGTATCCCTTAACGGTAATGTCCTGCTCATGCTTGATCCTGACGAATAATTTCGATAGAAAAAGCGAAGATAGGACTATTCCTAGCGCCACGATTATTGCTGCCACATGGGTCTTATTCATGTTCTCCATTATTCACCTCATCGTAATGTAATAGTATGTCAGACTCTGAGTCACCGTTTAGAGTTGACCTTCCCTGCGCAGCGCGGATTCTGCTATCAGAAATCCCCATTGAGCCAGCCAGCCTTCGAATCGTCCCCGACGGGGGATGATCTCGCCCCCTGACTCGCGCAGTATGCGATACAGGGCCTTTCGTTGCCTCCCGGTGAAAAGGGTGTTTTCGCACACCATCCTTAGAGGAGATTTCCCGTCGTCCATAAGCATGTTCGGATCCGCGCCGGCCTGCAGCACCATCGTCAGGATCTCCCCGTCGCCGGACCGTGCCGCCAAATGTATCGGCCGGTAACCGCTCAATCCATGGCTGATCAAGATGTCATTATGAACATCGGTGCCCTGTTGTAATAACTGCCGCACCTGATCATGCTCCATGTTGACGATGGCCCAGTTCAGATCGACCTTGGCAAAATGGGCGTCCACTTCCTCTTGAACAGCGGGATTGGGCGGCAGCCTCCGGTACACGCCACGGCACTTGCGCCGTGCTACCCAATAGGTGTTGTCTTCGACGGGACTCCCGTGCTCCAGTATCCGTTCCGCCAGATCGCAGTTCCCGCCGTAAAGAGCGCCTTCGAGCACGCGTGCCCCTTCCCTTTCCCAGTCGATGCCCTCCCTCAGTGCCTGAGCTATCCTCTCCGTATCGTTCTTGAAGGCGGTCTCTCCCAGGTCGGATGTCTCTATGTCGTTCCACCAGTCGTAAATCCAGGGCATGTTTTTTCTCTCCGCAGATTAAAAGATATCCTCTTCGTAATCAAAGAATAAAATCCATGCCAAGTCCCCAAGAGCCGTCTTAATCCGGCCAATCATCTTCCTCCCACATTTTCTTGCCTAAGTGCATACCAAACACGATCAGGGCTATGATGACGATCCCAAGAATGATCACGGCCCAGATGTTGTCTAATACGCGAAAATAAGCAGCAACCAGGCCGAGCACCGCTCCGGCAACAATGATGCTGATAATCTCTACAATCAACTTCATAGGCCGTCCTTCCTGACCTTCCGTACAATTCCTGAGGTACCGTGAGTAGTATCAACACAATAGCATAATTTCACGGGAAATCAAGAGGGCGGAAAATACCAGTGACCTGCTTACCGACATCAGCGTACCAGTATGATGGTGTGGGGCTTGATAGGAATCGGTCGGGATGGTATAGTATTGATCATCCTGTGCCAACCCATTCCCCGTACCACAAGGAGGAAGAGATGCCCAGAGTCGTAGTCTTACTTGCCGACGGTTTCGAGGAAGTGGAGGCCATGGCCATCGTCGATGTCCTGCGCAGGGCCGAGATCGAGACAATCATCGCCGGACTCCATGACGGGCCCATAGCGAGCGCACGGAAGGTGAAGGTCATCCCTGATACGATCATCGACACGGTGAAGGCCGATGACTTCGACATGATCGTGCTACCCGGCGGCCAGCCCGGCTCGGACAACCTGAACGCAGATCCCCGCGTGAAAACACTCATCAAAAGCTTCAACGACAAGGGCAAGCTTACGGGTGCGATATGCGCCGCGCCCACGGTGCTCGCGAACGCCGGCGTACTCGACAACCGGCGCGTCACGTCCTATCCGACCTACAAAGACCGGCTCGGGACAGCGCTCTACGAGGAAACAACCGTGGTGCAGGACGGCACCATCCTGACCAGCCGCGGACCAGGCACGGCCCTCTGCTTCGGCCTTGCCATTGCCGAGAAACTGGCAGGCAAGGAAAAGGCCCGGAAGGTCAAGGAAGGAATGCTGGTGGAGTATGACTGCGGGTGACTGGGGGCAATGAATAGTGCGGAGTGGGGAATTCGGAGTGCGGAATGAAGAAATGGTCCACTTTCCGAAATTACCTCATCCCTGCCAATCCGTGTTCACGAGTGGCCGCCTCTGTCTCAAGGCTATCCGTGGCTAATAACTTCTGCCGTCCGCACCGGACGGCATCAGACCTTTCACGTATGGCAGACCGTCACCGGCATGTGGACAGCGTCGGCAAACACGTCTTTTACCTCGGCTTTATAGTAAGGACACCGATCGCCCCGGCAGCCGTGCGGGTGCCGGACAACCTGCTTGCAGATAACAGCGGGATTGCCGACTGGCAGCACGATGCCGAACTTCTCTTCAAACAACTCCACTGCCGACAGGAGGGAGGAACGGACGTAGGCCTTGCAGCAGCTCGGGCCCGTCAGCTCCATCATGGCCGTCGCCGCCCTGGTTACCGCCTCCATCGTGATCTTCTGCTCTGAGTCCGAGCCGCACCGGGAGCCGAGAAAGACCGAGAAGCACGCGCCGATAGCAGGCGCAATACCGCACACGCCCGTCAGTCCGCAGTAGCCGCTCACGGCCTGCTTTTCCGTCCTGTTGAAGACCTCCCTGATATCCTCATCCGTGATCCTGCCCTCCAGCACATTTTTGAGCCCGGCCATGAACGAGCCGGCGGCAATAAACGCGTGCTGGCACCCGAGCATCGGAAGGTTGGGGATACTCATCATGAACTCGGCGATCTCCAGGGGGTCCGGTGACCCGGCTGAAAATGCGAGATTCTCGATGGCCTGCATGGCATCGCGGCCGTGGCAAGCCTCGCAGATGAAGTGCCCGTCAGGACAGGTAATGTGCCCCTGCTCCACCCTGCCGCAGTAGGCACAGGTCATCTCGCCGGATTTCTTGCGGTAATCGAGGCGTGAACCGCAGACCATGCAGTTTTCCAGGTTATGAATAGTACTCATACCCTTCATTATACCCATTTTACCCATAGGTTACAATGCTCACGGCAGAAGCACCCTCTGCTCAGGGACAGAACGGAGCACTTTGCTTTATGTTTATATGCATGAAATTTCATAATTATGCATTCCCTGGGGACGTCGCTTCCCTGCTTCCACACCCGGAGAAATAGCTAAAGTTTTCACGGCATATATCCGTCTATCCTAGAACGAACGTTCGCATTGAAAGGCAACCGTATTATTTTCTGATATACTTAAGGCATTCCCCGCTTTTTCTTAACAAAGATTCAGCATACTATGCCTTATAAAAAAGAGGAGGGGCTATCATGCACGGGGGCGAATACGGCTGGGGCATGGGGTTCGGATGGATATTCACGTTCATCTTCTGGGGACTGATCATCTTCGCGATCGTCTATCTCGTCAGGCACACTGCCGGAGGAAAAAAGGAGGGCTCCGCCCTCGATATCCTCAAAAAACGTTACGCTGCGGGCGAAATCAGCCTCGAGGAGTTCGAGCGGATGAAAGAGGATATAGCCAAGGAATGACACGGGGACCACGAAGGACACGAAGAGTCACGAAGGAAAGACTCTGTAAATAACCGAATCCCGAATATTTATGGTGCTCTTGTTTTTGACCCACGGTTTCATACGATATGCTCTCCTCTTTCTGAACCTTCATGCTCTTCATGAATACATCTGCAATCGAGGCCCTTCATGAAAAAGTTTACCACCATAGCACTTCTGTTCTTTTTTTTCTTTATCCCCGCCTGCCAGAAGGACAAAGCTTCGCGTCCCGTCTTGGGCAACAAGGCGCCGTCCTTCTCCCTGAAGGACCTGGACGGGGACACTGTACGTCTGTCGGACTTTTCCGGCAAGGTCGTGGTCATAGACTTCTGGGCCACGTGGTGCGGGCCCTGCAAGATTTCCGCGTTGGAATTCGAAGCGCTCAGCCGAGCCTTCCAGGGGAAAAACGTCGCCGTCCTCGGCATCAGCATGGATGAAGGAGCGAGCGCCGTGGAAACGGTCCGGGAATTCGCGAAGGCCTACAACCTGACGTACCCGTTGCTCATGGATGACGGAAAGGCGGGCAAGGCCTACGCGATTCGCAGCATCCCGATCACCTATATTCTGGGCCAGGACCACACCATCGTGAAGATCTATCCCGGCTATTTCCCTGGCATGGGCGAAGCGATTGCCGAAGAAATCGTAAAACTCCTCTCATGATGCCGGCAGGATAGGCTTGGCTAAGAACACAAGTGGCGTTGCTCTTTCCGCGAAAGGTACCTCCACCAAGGCAATAATCCTGTCCTCCCGGACAAAAAATGTTACTCGGCCCTCTCTCTCTCCTAACTGGCCTGGTTTTACTATCTGAAAACTGTAGTAAATGCTTCACCTCGTAAATCAATAACTCCACAAGTTACGTGCAGCGACGACAGGCGTTTTGTAACTTATTGATTCGATGATAAAATTCACCGCCCTCTTTCGGCATATGTTTTGCAAAATTTCACGTAAAGCAGTAAATCCTATGAAACAATTACGACAAAAGGAGGAGCACATGAAGCGGAACATAATGATGTTAGCGGTGGTGACGGCGACACTCGGTCTTATGACTGCGGTTTCCTTTGCCCAGATGGGCGGCGGGATGACGGGCGGACAGAAGCACGAGGGTATGCAGCACTCGTCTCAGCTGATGCACCAGGAGATGATGCGAGACATGTCCGGCATGACGAACCAGATGCAGAAAACGATGGGAAAGATGCAGCAGACCATGAACATGCCCATGGATCAGGGCAGGATGAAAGAAATGTCGCACATGATGGAAGACATGTCCGGAATGATGCACGACATGTCTGAACAGATGGAGAAGGGATCGATGGACCAGAGCAGGATGAAAAACATGCAGGGCCGAATGAAGAAAATGAACAAAACGATGGATAAGCTCCAGAAACAAGGAAAATGAATAATGAGAAAATAGGGCACACAAATATGGGTATCTTTATTTCATTGCGGCTAAAAATTCTCTTCGCGAGACATCTCGGGACCCGGTAGATCCATCAGCGCTGCCTGACCACCATGAACATCACCATGAAGGGAGGGAGAGCAAATGAACGTCACCGATCCAGTATGTAATATGGAAGTCGACGAAAAGACGGCGGTCACGACGGAGTGCGACGGAGACATCTCCTATTTCTGCTCTGAAGGATGCAAGGAAAAGTTTCTGAATGGACAGATCTGCAAGCTTCCGCGCACGTCCTATGACCTCATTATTATTGGCGGCGGCCCTGCCGGGCTGACGGCCGCGGTGTATGCCGCCACGCTCAAAATGGACGTTTTTCTCATAGCAAAAGACCTCGGCGGGCAGGCGTTCGACAGTACAAAAATAGCAAATTATATGGGCTACGATTTCATTACCGGGCCTGAACTTATCGAAAAGTTTCAAGATCAATTAATTCACTCGAATTATATCGATCATCTGATCAGCGAAGTTGAAAAGATTGAGCCTGCAGAAGGCGGCTTTATCATAACGACGGCGGAACTCAAGAAATTTTTCACCAAGTCCGTGATCATAGCGGCCGGCATGGCGCGGAGAAAGCTGAACGTGGAAGGCGAAGAAACGTTCCAGAGAATGGGCGTTTTTTCCGGAAATATACAGGACCTCTCCTTCGTCCAGGGCGAAGACGTAGCCGTTGTCGGCGGGGGAAACTCGGCGCTCCAGATGGTGGAGAACCTGCAGGGTGTGGCAAGGAATATACATCTTGTCTCGGTCACCGAACTCACGGCAGACCCCTCGATCATCGAACGGCTTCGGGGGATGCACAACGTGGAGATCTATGAACTGCACAAAGTCGTTGCCTTGAAGGGCGACCGCACGCTCTCCGGTGTCACCATCAGAAAACTGGCGGGGGAAACAACCGTAGACCTGCAGGTGAAAGGAATCTTCATCGCCATCGGACTTCAACCCAGTCCCATTCTCGACTCACGCATGGTAAACCTGAACGATCGCGGCGAGATCATGATAAACCCCGACTGTTCCACGTCCTATCCCGGAATTTTTGCAGCCGGCGATGTTACCGACGCCTTCGGCAAAAGGATCGTCATCGCCTCCGGCGAGGGGGCCAAGGCGGCCCTCGCCGCGCGGCAATATATCATCGACCTGAGAAAAAGGGCGGCATAAGGGTACATTGTAGGTCCTTACCAGGCAGGATCTCGGAAAGACAGTCGTTATGCCTGAACTTGAGAGATAGATATCATGCAGAACAGTGACCACGACATGAAACAGGCTGCACAGGAAGGGCGTCATGAAATGCAGCACGATGACAAGAAGGCCCGTGACCACGGCAGCCACCATGCCCACATGGTGGCAGATTTCAAAAAACGATTCTGGATTTCCCTGGCCCTCACCATCCCGGTCCTCATGCTCTCCCCGATGATACAGCAGTTCCTCGGACTCGGGGAGACGATCCGGTTCACCGGCGACCTCGCGATCCTCTTTCTCCTGTCTTCGTTCATCTTTTTTTACGGCGGCCACCCCTTTCTGAAAGGGCTCGTTGACGAGCTGAAACAGGCGGCGCCGGGAATGATGACCCTCATCGCCGTCGCCATCACCGTGGCCTACGTATACAGCAGCGCCGTGGTCTTCGGCCTGCAAGGCAAGATTTTTTTCTGGGAACTCGTCACCCTCGTGGACATCATGCTCCTCGGCCACTGGATAGAGATGAAGTCCGTGATGGGCGCTTCCCGGGCCCTCGAGGAACTTGCCCGCTTGATGCCCGCTGAAGCCCACCTCGTCAACCCCGACGGCAGCACCGAGGACGTTCCGCTGGGGCGGCTGAAGAGCGGGGACCGGGTCTTGATCAAGCCGGGTGAAAAGATGCCGGCCGACGGCGCCGTCGTAAAGGGCGCGAGCTCGGTCAACGAGGCCATGCTGACGGGTGAGTCAAAGCCGGTTTCCAAAAAGCCGGGCGACAAGGTCATCGGCGGCGCGATCAACGGTGAAGGTTCCCTCACCGCGGAAATACAGAAAACCGGCAAAGACTCCTTTCTTTCCCAGGTAATCGAGCTCGTGCGGGAAGCACAGGAGAGTAAATCAAAAACGCAGGACCTGGCCAACCGCGCCGCCCTGTGGCTCACCATTGTCGCCCTGGGAGGCGGGGCAATAACCCTGTTCATCTGGCTCGCCGTTATGCACAAGGATTTCGCCTTTGCCCTCGAACGGACCGTCACCGTCATGGTCATCACCTGTCCCCATGCCCTCGGCCTTGCCGTACCCCTCGTTGTTGCCGTTTCCACGGCGTTGTCGGCTAAAAACGGCCTGCTGATACGAAACCGCGCCGCCTTTGAACGGGCCCGGAACATCGAGGCGATAATCTTCGACAAGACCGGCACGCTCACCGAAGGACGGTTCGGCGTGACTGACACTATTCTCTTGAGCGACAAATTAAATGGACAGGAGCTGATGAACTACGCCGCCTCCGTGGAAGCACACTCGGAACATCCCCTTGCCAGGGGTATCGTTGCTTCCTCTTCCGGAACGTTCGAAGTCAGTGGCTTCAAGGCCATACCCGGCAAAGGAGCGGAGGGAAAGGTGAATGGAAAGGACGTAAAAGTCGTAAGCCCCGGATACCTCCGGGAAAAGCATCTCCCTGCCGAAGATACTCGGATCGAAAAGTTGTCCGCCCAGGGCAAGACCGTGGTATTCGTCCTGATCGACGGCAACCTGGCAGGAGCCATCGCCCTGGCAGACATTATCCGGCCTGACTCCAAAAAGGCTATCGCAAAGCTGAAGCAGATGGGCATTCAGACCATGATGCTCACGGGAGATAATCGCGCCACAGCGCGATGGGTGGCCGGCGAGCTGGGACTTGATGATTACTTCGCAGAAGTCCTCCCCCACGAAAAGTCGCAAAAAGTGAAAGAGGTGCAGTCCCGGGGGCTCATGGTGGCCATGACCGGCGACGGCGTGAACGACGCCCCGGCCCTTGCCCAGGCCGATGTGGGCATCGCCATCGGCGCAGGCACGGACGTTGCCGTCGAGACCGCGGACATCGTCCTCGTGAAGAGCAGCCCCCTCGACGCAGTAGCGATCATCGGCCTCGCGCAGGCCACGTACCGAAAGATGGTCCAGAACCTCGCCTGGGCCACGGGATATAACACCGTCGCCATCCCCCTCGCCGCAGGGGCGCTTTACCATGCGGGGATCCTCCTCAGCCCTGCCATGGGAGCGGTGCTCATGTCGCTGAGCACCGTTATCGTGGCGATCAACGCGAGAATTCTGAAGGCCCCGCAACGCTGATGGCCGCTTTCACCTTTACTCCCTCCTGAGAATATGCTACAATTTATTTGCTCCTGAACATGACGTGACAAACCACGAAAACTCGCTCATGTACATTGCCCCTGCGCGCGAATGCTGAGCCG
>Ga0209633_10005075_pt1 | contig 11654 bp, 11 predicted proteins | sample Cruoilmetagenom1_FD_187290 | JGI IMG/M metagenome (GOLD analysis project Ga0209633, IMG submission 187290) | Oil polluted marine microbial communities from Coal Oil Point, Santa Barbara, California, USA - Sample 1 (SPAdes) (version 2) | ecosystem: Environmental > Aquatic > Marine > Oil seeps ... | reverse complement strand
AGGCACCCGCCAATATCTTTGTATTCCCATCACTGGAAGCGGGCAATATTGGCTATAAGATAGCAGAGAGATTTGGCGGAGCTACAGCCGTTGGTCCAATCCTTCAGGGATTAGCCAAACCAGTTAATGATCTATCACGTGGAGCTGATGTAGAGGCCATAATCAACACGATTGCAGTGACTTGTTTGCAGTGTGAATAGACCGCTAGGTCACCCCCCTACTTATAGCGGCTTTTTTCAGTAAACAAGAATAATCTAAAAACTCACTCAACGATGAGAATGTTCATTTGCTCCATTCGGATGAACATGACGCGTTTCAGGGTATCCATCTTTCGCAGGATGAATATGCGCATTGGTATTTACCTTCGTGCTTTCACATGAAATTGAATGCACATGTTGTTTATCACCACCAGCATGTGAATGCGTCCTAGCGCCAAGACAGGCGTTTTCAGGATGAATATGCGGCTTCAAATTTTTGTTAGACTTGGTTACTGCTGAAGAACCAGGCTTTCCTGATTTATCTTCTGAGCCTGAGCAGGCAGTTAAGGTTAAACTTAAAACACAGCTTAAAACGAAATAATGTAAAACGACAAATTTTCGTTTTTGTTGTTGAGTAAAGTGATTTTTAAATAAACGCATAACATTCATCAGTTCAGTAAAGTAATAGCATGAGTATATGACAAGTTAATCAAATCTTCACTACACCATAAAAAAAGCCTCAGCTGATGACAGTTGAGGCTTTAATGAATCTACCCTAATAAATACTATCAGATAGCTTTATTTTCCATAGTTATGCGTGTGTGGAATTCTACCCGATCTATGAGTATGCGTAACAGAATTTGTTTTGCTATTCGCTGGGTGAGTATGAGTGTAACCTACGCCACTCCCCATTCCGTTAGCATTTCCCGTTCCATTGCCCTGACAGCTATAACGATGCGCATGCTTACCTTTGCCGTTTGGATGTGAATGAGAGATAGAGCGTGTGCATTTGTTTGCTGGATGTCTATGTTGATTTGCACCCATTTTCTTCTGGTTGCCCTTACAGCTGTAACGATGTGCGTGCTTACCTTGACCATTTGGATGTGAGTGCGAGATAGAGCGTGTGCATTTGTTTGCAGGATGTCTATGTTGATTTGCACCCATTTTCTTCTGGTTGCCCTGACAGCTGTAACGATGTGCGTGCTTACCTTGACCATTTGGATGTGCATGAGAAATTGAACGTGTGCATTTATTTGCAGGATGTCTATGCTGGTTTGCTCCCATTTTCTTCTGGTTGCCCTGACAGCTATAGCGATGCGCATGAGCACGTTTACCATTTGGGTGTGCATGAGAAATTGAACGTGTGCATTTATTCGCAGGATGCTTATGTTGATTCGCACTCATTTTAGCATTGCCCTGACAGCTATAACGATGAGCGTGTTCACGTTTGCCATTTGGGTGAGCATGTGAAATTGAGCGTGTGCATTTATTCGCTGGATGCGTGTGCATATTTGCACTATTTGGCATATTACCTTTACAATTATAACGGTGAGAATGCGTGCTGCCACCATTCGGATGTGAATGAGAAATCGAACGCGTACACTTTTGTGCAGGATGAGTATGTGCTACTGAAGGCTTCTTAGTTATTACTCTACTATTAGGGCGACAATCGTAACGGTGCTTATGTGTACTGCCACCATTTGGGTGCGTATGTGTTATGGAGTTAGTACATTTATTCGCAGGGTGAGTATGTGCAACACCAGTAGGAACTGGTGTTGCTACTGATGATACTTCATCTTTTTTTGATTGTTGACCAGATATACTTCCTGCATTTTGAGAACATGCACTAAGCATTAATCCCGATGCCAAGATGGTACTTGCCGTGGATAATAATTTTACGTTCATATCTTCTTCCTTAATTTTTTGATTTGTATGTAACTAGTTTTATATTAATAATATTTTCTTATTATATATGCTTTGTTTTTTTATACGCATTTATCCGTAGAACAATAAACCATATAACCTTACAAATAAAGTCATAATATTATTCACTTTTTACTCACGTATTTACTCAACTTATGTAGCGTTTGTTAGCCTTTTTTACATTACTACTTTGGCACCTCAAAAGTCATTGAAGCCCATAAACTCTCCCATACTGCATTATATTTGTGGCTTGTATCCAAGTCTGGTTCAATCATTTTTACCGCATTCACTAAATACACACTGTTCTTTTTAACGGATAAGCTAAGGATACCTTTCTCATCAGTAACATGTTCTGTGTGGATGACCTTTGCTTTTGCCACAGTTAGACTTTTACTACTATCAGGTTTTATTTTAGTAAAGACATTCGCTTTAACGCCCTCATAGGGTTTACCTTGAGATAGTAACTGCAATTTAATCTTGTCATTAACCTCATGGTTAAATGCATAGGGATTCGTTAAAGCAACCCATTCAAGATCCAGTCCTAACGCCTTATCTTTACCTAGTCCGTTGCCTACTTTTATCAAAGATTTCGGGAAACGACGATATACTTCAGTAAACCCTATTTCAGGTAAATCTCTATCTTTGTGGGCTTTTGATACCCACTCAAGACCTTCTGCTTTGAGAAATTTATTGAAAATATTTCTATCTTTATAGGTTAATTTTGATCTTGTGGTCTTCGCAGATAAGACCAGCAACCCTTCTTCTTCGATTACCCCTTGTACAGCAGGAAGTGATCCTAAACGCGGAGACAAAGGATGCGTTATGTCATTGATTGTGTAGCTTAATTTCTCATAGCTCAAATCTAGATAGGCATATTTATTGCCTTTAAAATTCTGCCCAACCTTCTCATGAGCTGAAAATTTATCGCCTTTTGTAATTTCAAAAAGCACCGGCTCTAACCACATTTCATGTGCAAAAACATTCTGAGAGAACCCTACTATTAATAACGATATCAAATATTTATTGATTATATTTTTGATATTAAAATCACTCTTTCTTTTAATGAAAAACACAGTATGATTCGACCTTTTAGTTTTAAATGAATATCTAAGATAGGCATTATGCATTTACTCCATCGCCCACAGCAAGAATCCATATTGAATAACATCATTAAATACACGCTACTGTTTTTATTGTTCTTTTCTTCGGTTGCAAGCGCGCATGAAATTCGCCCTGCGATTGTAGATTTTACATTCAATAAGGCGGGCTACTATCAGCTTAATATTCAACAGAATATTGAGGCACTATTAGCGCAAGTAGGTGATCAGCACGACGATACCGAACAATCTGAAAATGCAACTAAATACGATGAGCTAAGGTCACTTCCACCGGAAAAACTTAATCAGGAATTTGAGAAATTTAGCGAAACCTTCTTAAGTAAAATGACGCTTAAATTTGATGGTAAAGAAGAACCAGTGCGCATTCTGGATGTAGAAATACCCGAAGTAGGCGATCTCGATCTAGCCCGTGATTCGATCATCAATATAGCTGGATTAATCCCTGAAGGAACTAAAAACCTGAGTTGGCAATGGGATAAGAGTTTTGGCAATGCCGTTTTCAGAGTCAGCTCAGAAGAGAATCCAGAGCTTTATTCTGCTTATCTTACCGAAGGTAAAGTTAGTGAACCCGTTGCTATAGGTATAGATACTGGTATAGATTGCTCCAATCCAGAAAACCAGACAAAAGCGGGTTGTGCCTCACAAACCGGTTGGTGGGAAACACTCATCAATTATATCGCAGTTGGCTTCGATCATATCGTTCCAAAGGGTTTAGATCATATTCTTTTTGTTGTTGGTTTATTCCTATTAAGCACTCGATTAAAACCACTCTTAATCCAAGTAACAAGTTTCACACTGGCTCACAGTGTCACGCTTGCATTAGGTATTTTTGGTGTAATCTCGATCTCTCCTGCCATCGTAGAGCCACTGATAGCGGCATCCATTGTGTATGTCTGTGTCGAAAATATATTTCATGAAAAACTTAGCCGTCTGCGCCCTGTCTTGGTGTTCATGTTTGGTTTGCTACATGGACTCGGGTTTGCCAGCGTACTAACCGAATTTGGATTAACTCAAGGTAATTTCGTCAGCGGTCTAATTGGTTTTAATATAGGTGTAGAACTGGGACAACTTAGCGTGATTGCCGCTTGTTTTCTTCTATTCGGTTACTGGTTCGGTAAAAAGAGCTGGTACCATGCCAGAATTACTATCCCGGCATCTATTGTGATTGCACTTATTGCGGCTTACTGGTTCTTTGAAAGAATTGGCTGGATGTAATTTTAATCAGTCTTAATTAAATAATTAAGTCACCCTCATACTTTTTGACACTTTTTTTGCAAAATCTATAATAACTTAACAACACCCAGTGAATATATATGACACTCAATGAAGATTTATTTAATATCGATTATTTAATATACAGCTCGCATAAAACAGCAACTCAAACTCTTGTCAATACATTTAATAGTAATAATTTTAACTGCAAACATTGTCATCATTTAGTAAATATAGATCTTATAAAAGGTAGCTTTCAGAAGTATACAGAAGAATTCCTACAAAAAAATGGAACAAGAATAAATATTATTAGCGTTTTTAGAGATCCGATGGAAAGACATATTTCTTCTTTCTTCCAATGGTATGGATCGAAACCTATTCGAACAAAAGAGGTAGAAAGCGAACTTGATACAATGATATATAAATATACAATTGAGGAGTTGCAGAATAAGTTTATTTCAGAGTTAAATGACAAGTCCTTAATAGGTATTCATGAGTCAATTCATGAAATATCGAGAGAATTACAGTTCAATGTAGAGGATTTAAATTACGATTTTTTAAATAGAACTGGAGCTATTGAAGCTGAAAATTTTAAACTGTTTTTTTTCAGATTTGACCACCTAATTAGCAATTTTGAAGGAATATTATCTAATATCACTAATAAAGATATTGTCCAGAATAATGCAAACTTAAGCGATTCAAAATGGTATAGGGACAAATATCTAGAATTTAAGGAGACAATCCAAATCCCTACCGCTACTGTGTCTTCTGTTTATCAATCAAAGAATGATTTGATTAATCTTTTTTATCCTCAGGGATTCCAATTAATTCTAAACGAAGCTCTCGTAAAATATTCTCGAATTCAAAACTAGATAAATTTAATAAACGCCAATTTTAAAAACAATTAATTACAAATGGACTTAGGACAAAGAACGGCTAATACAATCTCGCTACTTACAATCTCGAAAAAATACAGCCGTCCGTTTTCCACTGAAACCTATAATAGCTTATCGCGAGACTGGTACATTCTCACCTAGTACAACATTACCCACGCTGTTAATACAATCGATTAGACCATTAGAGAAATTTAAGATTGTATTGTCACGACACACAGCTGATGCCGCTCCTTCATTACTAATTCCAATAGAGCCTTGCTGATCGCTATTGATGACTACATTGCCTTGCAACAAAATCTGGTCTCCACCATCCATAATAATTCCAAAACTATCGCCCTCGCTTATAGTGTTGCTAATATGGTTGTACTTCACGATAGCCCCCTCTGCATCATCCATAAAGATGCCAGAAGCTGACGAAACACTACCCTCAGAATGAGTACCATTTATCTTATTATTTACCACTTCCATGCCCGGTCCAGTTACTAACATGCCAAATGCTAATTCAGCTGTGGAACCTCCAGTAGCATTTATAATATTTCCGCGTATTACATTACCAATTCCTTCAACATTTACTGCTACTCGTTTATTACTATCAAAACGATTGTTTTCGACCACATGACCACCTCCTGGTGAAATATCACCACTTGGGGCTTCTAGGAGAAGACCAGTCTGAAAGCCACGGATATTTCCATTGCGCAGTATAATATTCTTACGTCCCATTGCATAAATGCCAGTTGACTGTGTATTTGCCCCAGCAGCTAATCCACCCAGCTTGAATTCATTAAAATCAATGGTGACATTACTGGTTTGTATATCAATAGCTTTGATATTGGTTTCGCTGCTAGCAAGGTTGTTTTTTAGACAATATATACCCTGCTCGGTGATAACCGTTGGTATGCTGGTAATTTCAGTGCATTGAGTGATTTCAGCCCTGACATTTGAAGTGCAAGAAATTGCCAATACGGCCATTAATGATAGTAGTGACTTGTGCTGAATCCGAATCAATTGATCTATAGTTTTCATGATATACCCCTTTTTTTGAATTGTTGATTTCAGGGAATTGAATAATCAAGCCTCTCATTATTTAAATCATTATTACAAATAATAATAACGACTTCAGTTCCCCTTAACATAAATATAACTTATATTTATGGATTTTTGTTAGCTAATTATTATTTTATTTAAGCTTCAGAAGTGCAGTAGAAATAAATAATAAGATCCTTCATAATCTTTATTCGTAATTTCATGACAAGCAATATGATCCTATATATTCTTAATTTAGTATTAAATTATATTGCTTACCAGCAATGTTAATAATTACAAATAAGATATATTTCTCCCTTCGTGATTACCAATAATAAGATAGCAGTTTAAACTTGATAGCATTGTTTATACCGACACATAGCGAAGTTATAATGCGCTAGACCTTTCGAAGTTAAAACACTATCGAATATATCGTAATACATTGTTTACTAATAAGCATAATCACATTAATGGAATAGAGAATTTGTTGGAACTAGGCTAAGCATTACCCGCGGAAAATTAATGGATTTCCAAAAGATCATTTTCTTCTCTTTTTAAAGGAATTTGATTTGCGTTTTAACAACAGTGAACCAAAGACTCAATTAAAACAATTGAATCAATGAGAAAAAATAAAATAGGTTGATTGACTAGGACATTCCGTATTTTTAAACCAGTTTAATACTGTCTTTCTCAATAAGGATCAAACGTCGTTTATACAACGCTCCCAGCGCTTTTTTATAGGCTTTTTTACTGACTTTAAACTGTGCATAAATATCATCAGGTGAGCTTTTATCGGTAAGCGATGAAGAGCCACCTTGTTCTTTTATGTGAGTGAGTATTTGATTTGCCAAATCAGTTCGTGTTTTTTCTGACGGCAAATTCAAACTCAAGTCGAGTTTATTATCAGTCCGTACAGTCTTTATATAACCTTTGAACTTATCGCCAATTTTTAATGGTTGAGGTAGCTCACTCTTGTACAATAAACCAACGTAAGTTGTACCTACGACGGCTTTATAACCTAACTCTGTTTCTGCATAAATCATAAGATCTACGGCTTGTTCTGCTTGATGCGAATGTGATTCTTCGAGCAAAAACTTATCTAACTTTGAAGACGCCATAATACGTCCGCTATGCTCGTCGAGATACACTCGTACCACATAGGACTTGCCCTTCTCCATTTTTACGTCTTGTTCTGCATAAGGGACAAACAGATCCTTCATTAGGCCGATATCCAGGAACGCGCCTACTTTGTTCACATCAACTACTTTTAGAAATGCACACTCATCAACCTGAGCTAGGGGTATTTCGGTCGTTGCGATGATTCGATCTTCTGAATCGTAGTAGATGAAAACTTTAACCAAGTCATCAACTTTACAGTCTTCTGGCTCGTATCTTTTTGGTAACAAGATTTCATCAGTTTGCGAACTAGCAGAGAGATAAGCACCAAATGGCAAACGCTTTACCACGCGTAATACATTGGTTCTGCCAATTCTAAGGCGTTTAAACAGATGCAGATTATCATCTTCTAGAAGCGACTCTTCATCAGAATTGTTTTTATCTAAGTGCGTTTTATCTATGTTTTTTTCATCATAATCCTGATTATCTACAGAACTGTTTGCAGAGTTATCTACAAAGCTATCTTCAGATTTATCAGCGTTAGATTTTCCGCCTTTGATACCACCGTAATGACTTTTACTCATCTGAATCACCTTTCTTTGGTAAAACACGAGTATAGAGTGAACTACCATCTACTTTTTCTGGTGCGGCTGGTTTATCAGAAGCTGGTTTGTCAGAAGCCGCTTTACTCGAATCTACTTTATCTGAAGTTTGCTCTTTATCCGGCTTATTATTAGGCTTTGCTTCTTTAGCTACTGGCTTTTCAGAATTAGCCGGTTTAGCTTTAGTTTCGTAAGGCTCATAAGGCTTCTTCGCTTCCTTCACTTCGGAACTTTTAACTTTTCCGTATAGCGAAGGCTTATCATTCTGAGGAGCTTCTGGCTTTCTAGATTCTGTATTTTTATTAAGCGTTTTTAGTTTGGCTTTTTTCGACAGTTTATTTTTCTTATGCTTTGGTTTTTTCTTTTTCTTGATGCTCACAGGTATTTGAGGAGCTGTTGCATCCGCTTCAAATCCTTTAATTTGTTCACGTTCCAGTATCATTCCAGTGCGTTTTTCTATGACGCTAAAATGCTGATACTCTTCATGAGAAATCAAAGAAATTGCCATTCCATCTTCACCCGCACGACCGGTTCTGCCAATTCGATGCGTATAGTCATTGGGTGATCGTGGCAATTCATAGTTAATTACGCAAGGTAATTGTTCGATATCGATACCACGTCCAGCCACATCAGTAGCAACTAATACTCTGACTGTACCAGCCTTGAAGTCACGCAAAGCACCTGCGCGCGCATATTGATGTTGATTACCGTGCATCGCACTTGCTTCCACGCCGAGTTTTTCCAACTTCATTACCAGGTTGTCACAACTACGTTTGGCGCTACAAAATACCAAAACCTGTTTCCAGTCATTGGTTTTTAATAAATGCGCTAATAATTCAGGCTTGCGTGAATGATTAACGGTGATAACTCTTTGCTCGGTTTTCACATCATCATATAAATCATCGACATTGATGATTTCAGGCTCATTCATTATCTTACGCACCAGCTTACGAATACTTGGCGGGAACGTTGCCGTAAACATCAGGTTTTGTCTGCCTGCTGGAAGCTTAGCAATGATTTCATCAATCTCTTCGGCAAAATCACCTTTCATCAAACGATCCACTTCATCGATGACGAGTGTTTTCGTCTGATGTAATAAAATCGCATTATTTCTTTCTAAATCTAATAAACGACCTGGTGTTGAAACTAATACATCAGCTCCGCCACGTAAGGCGATCATTTGAGGGTTAATTTTAATCCCACCAAACACACTCAAGCACTTCACTTTCGGTTCGATATTTACAGCAAAACGCTCAAACTCTTCACGGATTTGAATCGCTAATTCGCGTGTTGGCACGAGTATTAAAACTCCTACCACATTGGATTTATCCAGCGGTTTTTTCTTCGCTAACTTGGCTGCTTTTTGTCGAAGAATTTTTTCTAATAACGGTAAAACAAAAGCTGCTGTTTTACCTGAACCCGTCTCAGCGCGCGCCAATACATCTCTGTCATTCAGGATTGCTGGAATTGAGTCTTGCTGCACATCAGTTGGCTCTTTATAACCAGCCTCTTCAATCGCTGAGTAAATTGATGGAGATAAGGTAAATGACTTAAAGTCGGCTTTAGCGGGTGTCTTTTTCATGGGTGCTCGTGAGTATCTGGGGAGATTTAGGAGAAGGTAGAATTGTAACTTCTGCCTAAAACAAAATAAGAACGCTATTCTAACGTAAAACCAAGATAACTATCACTAAAACCTCGTTAAACATCTATAAATACTAATATTGTTTAATACACATTAAATTAGGTCACCCCCCTACTTTTAGGCCATATTTATCAAATACTTAGAATTAGCTCTTAATCACAGAAACAATCAAATAACTGAAAATATCCCTAATTTCTACTAAGCTTTCAACAATAATTTAACAATAAGTAGACTCTAAAAAGGCAAGACTATGAACTCTGAAGCATTTGTAGAAAGTACCGGCAAACCTTATACACAGACGATAACCACAGGTAATCACACTCTGGTTGCAGACGAGCCAACTAATCTTGGAGGGGCTGACAAAGGACCTGCGCCTTTCGATTATTTATTATCTGCACTGGGGAGTTGTACTTCTATCACGTTAAGCATGTATGCCGAACGCAAGAATATTCAACTGGATGTAATCACCGTTCGCTTAACCTATATACCGCCTAATGAAATAGATGGCAGTAGCTCACGCATTATCCGTAAAATTCATTTGGAAGGTGACTTTACCGATGAGCAAGAACACCGCATGCTAGAAATTGCGGATCGTTGTCCGATTCATAAAACATTGCGGTCGAATGTCGATATCATGAGTAGTTTTGAGTGATTCATGATCTAATACGATTATACATATATTAGAGAATTTTCAATGAAAGCAGGCTATTTAGCGATAGAATCTCCACCAATAGGTACGGACGATTCGGGGTTGGTAAAATTATTAAGTTGGGATGAGTTACCTCATGAGGCTACTCAAAACCAGGACGAAGCAAATCATGCAAACTACCCGGAAAATGTCCATTATGTGGCACGATTCAACGATATTCTGGCGGCTGGCATGCACTTCCATAATGGTTTGCGTCGCCAACTGGTCGATATCAATGAAAAGACTTATCGAGCTGAATTAACCCACGCCATAGCAGTAATAGAGGCTGAAAGTGATTTACGCCATGAGCGTATCTGGATGGATCCGGCAATTGATCAGAATGATTTAGAAGCGATCAATCAGGACGCTGACAAAATTCGCTCAAAGAAAAAGAAAATCAATTTAGCGATTAAGATTTTAGGTTTTATCGCAATTGCTATACTCATTTTTAATGCGATAGCACCTATGCTCTAAAGCTTAATTATTTAGAGCTTAAAAAAACAAGATATTATTAATATTCAAACACTAACAGCGATTATCTATCAAAATAGTTGCTGATAGTCACCGTATAGGAATGTTCATCATCGCTTAATAGCAACTCACCGTCCTGGATATTGCACTGTAGTTCCATATTCCGTTTAACCAAGTTTTCTACACCCTCAGCTTCTATATGCATCACCCGCAGGTTATTGTATCGAGCAAGCTTTGCATTGATCTGATTCCACCAGATATCAGATTTTTGACTGTTATAGGTATACACAATCACCTGATCAGCTCTGCCACAGGCTTTACGAATTCGCTTTTCGTCCAGCTGACCAAAATCAATCCAGAGCTCGATATCACCGGTCAGTGACTTCTGCCAAATTTCAGGCTCATCATCGACACACAAGCCTTTGGTAAACGTTAGCTCTTCATTCGCGTTTAACGCATAGGCAATAATTCGCACCATAAAGCGAAAATCAGTCTCTGACGGGTGTTGCGCGGCAGTAAGCTCGTGACTTTGATAATAATGCCGATCCATATCTGCAATATTGAGTAATACTTTATTGATGGTGGCGCTGATTGCCATACAGGTGTCCTGAGCGATTGCGAATACTGAGAAATCGAGATTAAAACACACCCCCCTACTTTGAGGCACTTTTTTCTGGGTTCTATTACACATAAGAACCACGTCCTTAGGACGTGGAAGAGGTTCAAGGCTCTAGCCTCAAGAACCTACTCAAGTGCATCCTAGAGTTGTTATCGCCAAACAACCTCTCTAGGAGAAAACACATGAGTAGATTTAGTAAATTATCGCACGTTATCTGGCATTGCGAATATCATATTGTTTGGGTACCTAAATACCGTTATCGCATATTGAAGGGAAAGATAGCCTTTGAGTTAAATAAGAGTATTCGGGTTTATAGTGAGCGTTTAGGCTGTGAGTTAGTCGAATTAAATGTTCAAGAGGATCATG
>Ga0209633_10005074_pt1 | contig 11655 bp, 10 predicted proteins | sample Cruoilmetagenom1_FD_187290 | JGI IMG/M metagenome (GOLD analysis project Ga0209633, IMG submission 187290) | Oil polluted marine microbial communities from Coal Oil Point, Santa Barbara, California, USA - Sample 1 (SPAdes) (version 2) | ecosystem: Environmental > Aquatic > Marine > Oil seeps ... | reverse complement strand
TGTCGCTACCCAATGACTTGGCTACATCTTCTCCTAAAAGCCCATCTTTATTCGCGTATCATGCAGCACTGGTGCTTTTGGATGCACGAGGACTTTTCTCCAAGATCAAGGTCGCAGACTTGCTCGACCCTTCAATGCACGCAAACCGAGCCGCTGTGGAACGGCATCATCTTTTCCCCAAAGGCTTCCTGGGTAAGCAAAGTATTACTGGCATCCGCGATACCAATCAGATCGCCAACTACGCATTGGTGGAGTGGGGCGACAATGCAGATATCTCCGATCAAGCACCTGCAGATTATTTGCCTAACATGAAGGCACGCTTCAGTCAGACGGAACTTGAGCGTATGTGCCGGTTGCACGCTCTACCGTCAAACTGGGAGCACCTTAATTATAAAGTTTTTCTGGAAAAACGGCGCGAACTGATGGCACAAGTAATCTTGGAAGGCTATGCTACCCTTATCGCTGAGAATTTCCAGGAAGAAATGGAAGCGGTGGAGTTCGATTTTTCAAAATTGGTTTTGAACGGTGAATCAGAGGCGGTTGAGTTTAAATCTACCCTGCGCACCAATCTTCACACAGGCGACAAAGACCCTCGCATGGAGTTGGCGGTACTCAAAACTCTTGCAGGCTTCCTAAACACAAATGGTGGGATGTTGGTCATAGGACTTTCAGACGATGCCACTCCAGTCGGTATCCAAGCGGATGACTTTATCAATGAAGACAAGATGAGCTTGCATCTGGTAAATATTGTCAAGTCTCGTCTGGGCGTCCAAGCTATGACCAGCCTACACGCTCATTTCGATGATCATGATGACTGGCGGGTCATGGTAATAAAGTGTCGCAAGTCGTCAATTCCCGTATTTCTTAAGGACGGCGATTTGGAAAGATTTTATATTCGCACTGGGCCATCTACTACAGAGTTGAGTGCCAGCCAGACACAGGAATACATCAAACAGCGGTATAAGGGTTAACAAGGTTTTTACAGCGGATCGCAAAAAGCTGCGCCCGCTGAAAAGCAAGCGTTATACAAGAGATAAAAAAATAATGAGGCATTAAATGAAAACATTTTCACAAACAAAACAAGAGTTTGATGACAAGTATTCTTCTCAAAAAAAGTTTATTGCCTTTATCCCTGTTAATCAAAAACTATTGGAAAAATACGACATTAAAAACAAACAGGGAGAAACAAACGAAGAATACTATAAGTGGCAATTTTTTTACTCTTTAGTCCATTCTGGTTTATATCCAAAAGATTATTTGGGTTGTGAAGTTTATTTCCCAAAAGGAAATAAAAGTTCAGCTCCCATAAAATTAGATGGTGCTATTTTTGATGATCCCAATTGGTTTGATTGGTATAAAAAATATCATAAAAACAAAGATCAAGAATCATTAGATTGGCTAAGAAAGCATTTATTTGGAGTTATTGAATTTAAAAAGGAAGATTCAAAAGATACTAACGTTGTTTACAATCAACAATTAAAGCCAGCAATTAAAGAATCCGAAAATGATTTTTGCTTAGGAATATTGTACGACACTGAAAGACTTTATCTTTTCCAAAAAAAGAATAATTTTTATTTAAGGCTTGATGAATCTTTCAATTTGAAAGGTGAAGAAAGTAAGACAAAAGATTTATCGTTGCATCTTACAGATGCCTATTACAAAATTCCTTCTTTTGAACAATTAAAGAAAAAAATAACAAAAATTACAATAGACAGATCAAAAAGAACTATTGATAATTTGGATATTGTTACAGGAATTTATAGCAAACAGCTTACAGATGGAATTTCAAATATTCTTAGGGTTATGGACAAAATAGGAATGAAGAATCAAAGAGGTTATGAGATTCTCATTCAAATAATGGCACTGAAAATATTTGATGAAAAAAGAAGCTTAAATACTGATCCAAAACAATATTTAGACTTCTACAAAAGTGATCCAGAAAAACAAAGATTAGATTTACTTTTTTTTATTACCAAAAGTGAAAAAGAGCATATTAACTTGGGAGACGAGGAAGTACAAAAATTTATTGACAGAATTAGAATGTTATACAGTGAGGCTTCAGAAATATATCAAAAAATCCTAAATGCGGATGATACAGAAACTATAAATTGGGACAACAACGTTCATATTCAAATTATGAGCGAAGTTGTAGAGCAATTTCAGGATTACAGCTTTGTGAAATCTCATAAAACAGATTTATACCAAATTGTTTTTTACAAATTTGCTAATGAATTTTCAAAAGCGGATAAAGGGCAATTTATAACACCGATCCCTCTGATAGATTTTTTGGTTCAAATTGTAAATCCTCGCAGTACTGAGAAAGTCATTGATCCAACAGTTGGGATAGCAGATTTTCTTTCAGTATCGTATGTAAATTCAAAAAGCAGACTGAACGACAAAAATATTTATGGAGTAGATAATGACAGGCAAATGGTTATGCTTGCTCAATTAAATATGCTTTTGAATGGTGATGGAGAAGCAGTTTTAGAACATAAAGCTGATAAAGGGTCAATCACTTGGAAATTTGCCAAACAAGGTGGGCTGACAGAGTTAAAGCCTAATTTGAATAAAAACGGAAATTGGGACAACAAAACACAACTCAAAAAATTTGATGTTGTTTTGACAAATCCTCCGTTTGGGGAAGATAGAAAATGGGAACCAAAAACCCAACAAGAGAAAGATCAAGCCGAAATGTACGAACTATGGAATATTGCCAAAAGCGGGAAGTGGATAGACTTAGGACTTGTGTTTTTAGAAAATGCTTATCGCATTTTAAACAAAGGAGGCAGGATTGGGATCATCGTTTCTAATTCGATTGCCTCAATTGATAGATGGGACAAGGCTCGCCAGTGGCTAATGGAAAAAATGAGGATTGTTGCTTTGTTTGATTTACCAGCAAATGTATTTGCCGACACAGGAGTAAATACAACCTTGATTGTTGCCTACAAACCAAAAGAAAATGAGCTTAAAAAATTGCAAGAATCTAATTATGACGTTTTTGTAAAAGATATTAAGAAAGTCGGTTATGAAGTAAGGACTTCAAAAAGAGTCAAATACTTTAATCCAATTTATAAAATAAATGAAAGAACTTTTGAAATTGAACAAGACGAAGAAGGAAACCCTTTGATAGATGAAGAATTTACAGGAAATGTTACTGAATTTAGAAAGTGGTGTTTAGGCCAAGAAAAGACTTTGCAAGATTTATTTGTTAAGGAAAAGTAAAATGGCAGTAACAACATATAAATATATTATTGGCATCAAATATAATCTAGCTCCAAGTCAACTAATGACTTTGGGATCTCCAAATAAAAACATGTTATTTGTTCGTGATTTATTGTCAAGAAAATTAGAATTTTCTGACAATGGTAATGAAGTGGGTTCTGTTAATTACATTTCACGATCTCCAAAATATTTTATTAGAGCAAAAGCATTACAAAAAGAATCTTTTTTACCGTTTTTGACAGAAGAAACAGAGATACCAATTCGTCCACAAGTTTTTACAAATTTTGATTTAAAAGCAGGAGATCTTTTAATCTCCAAAGATTCAAATATTGGAGAAGTGGTAATTTTAGATAAAGATTTACCAAATCATACTATTTCTGGAGCATTGTATAAATTACCAGTTCAAGAGAATAAATATTATTTATTTGCTTTTTTAAAACACAAACATTTCTTAAATCAATTGGATTTATTAGTTCCCAAGGGTTCTACCATAAGACATGCAAAAACTTTGTTCTTGGATTGTAAAATTCCATTTCCAAATCAGAAAAATAAAGATGATGTTGTTAGTTATGTTGAGTTATTAACTCAAGCAATCATCAACAAAGAAAAAGGAATTAGAAAAAAACATCAACAAATTTTAGATAAAATAGAAAAGGAGCTTTTGGATAATCAAAAAAACGAGGAGTTTGAATATCAACAACCTAATTTAGTAAAACTGAAAAAGTATAATCGAATAAATGCCGGATTCTTTTCAGAATATTTTTCAAAAAGTGAGTTTATAATTAAAAATTATCATTTAGGGTTTTCTAACATAAAAAACTTAGGGTTTACTGTTAGTAGAGGACAAAACTTACAAATTTCGTGTATCGGGAAGAGTGTCTATTCAGCTAAATATAAAGAAGGTTTTTACACTGTAATAAAACCAAAGCACTTATCTATATATGGAACTGCGTTTTCCCAGGAATATTTAGGAAATGCTAAAAAACTTAAAACTTTAAAAGCCGGAGACATAATTTTTGGGGCAGAAGGGTTTGACAAAGGTCGATCTATGGTGATTCTAAAAGATAAAGACAAAACTATAACAAACATACATGGAATAACTATAAACCATAAAGAGGGGGATATTTCTTTATTTATTTTTATAAAATGTTTTTTGGACTATCTAAGAAAAACCGGAATGACTGATTTATATGCTGTAGGCGGAAATGGAGGAAGTTTAGCTATGAAATATTGGGACATCATCCCATTCCCAAATTTCCCAAAAAACAAGCAAGATCAGATTGTGGGATTATATCACAATTTAACTGTTTATCCAAAACATCTTAACTTAAAAAATTTTTTAGAAGAAGATCGAAAGTGGAATGAAAAAGCTGGTATTGTAGAGATTGATAAATCAACAAAGCGGTTAAAAAAGCAATTAAATAATGTTTTAGATAAAATTGTGAATGATGAAATCGTGAATTTAGAATTTATATAACAAAAAAATGCAACGGACACAAAAAGCAGTGCCGCTGATTTTGACGTTAGGCACAAATAAACAATTAGGAATTAAACATGACAAACCAATCATTTGATGATTTCGTAAATCAACGAAGTAAAGCTTCGGAGAAAAACAAAATTGACTGGGACGCTAAACTTAAAGATTGGAAAAGATACTTATCAATTTTTCATGGAAAGGTTGAAGAGTTTCTAAAGTCATATATTGAATCAGAAAAACTAACCGTGACAAAAAGAGGTATCGGGTTACGTGAAGAGTATATTGGTTCTTATGAAGTTGATGCTTTAGATATTTTTTTAGGTGATACAAAGATTACTCTTACACCCATAGGAACCAACTTGATTGGGGCAAAGGGTCGAGTGGATATGAAAGGCCCTAGAGGTACAGTGAAATTTGTTCTCGTGCCCAAAGATTCAAGCGGTCCAAGAATTAGCGTTCAAGTACGAATTCAAGGCGAAGAGGCACCCGCAAAAGAGGAAATTAAACTCATTACCGATTGGGAGTGGAAAATCAGTACACCGCCACCAAGGATAAACTATATAGAGTTAGAAGAAGAATCCTTTAAAACCGCTTTAATGGAAGTGGTAAATGGCTAAACATAAACGAGTTTCCTTCTCTGAACAAAACTTGGTCTTAGATGAAATTGATCAGTATTATCGGAACGTAGAGGCATCTACACGCTTCTATTTTTCACTATTCAATCCGATTGCTAATGAAGTATTCGCAGGTAGGACAGAAGTGGAAATTGAATATGAGCTGGGGATAATTTCCGAAGAAAATGAACGTCTTGTTGCATTGAATTTACTAGCTTCAGTAGAAGCGGCCTTCCGTGTGGATTATTTACAACGATGTTACAGGAGAAAAAAGGATTCCCTATCTCTTGCGCTCCGTACTATTCATGACACTAAAGGAAGTCATGCCTCACTAGAGGATGATATTTTCACTGCATGGAAAGATAATACAATCTCATCAAATTCTATTGTTTCTGACTTAAAAGGCGCATTCAAATACAGGCATTGGCTGGCTCATGGCAGATACTGGGAGCCTAAGCTTGGCAGAAAGTATGATTATTTTTCTGTGTTTACTCTGGCTCAAACAGTTTTTAGTAGTTTTTCTTTTGAGGGAGCTAATGCATGAACTTGCCATTTTAAACAACGGTGCTATCCCATTCTTTGGAGAAGAGACAAGGGGTCAAGTCTATGATTGATCCCTGCTAATACTTTCTTGTATTTTTCGGTTCTTCCGGGTTTTTTGTGGAAAGGGTAGGAAGAATTTGATATTGTGAGATATGGATGACAAAGAATTATACAGACAAATATTGGAAGTTGTAGCTCCTTGGGAAATCGAGACAATAGAACTAGATATGGATAAGAATCGGGTAGATATTTATCTATAGTGGTCATATCATACAGACGAACATTTCCCGAATGTGGGAAAGATGCAAAATACATGACCGCAGAGAAGAAAGAATATGGCGTTATTTAGATATCTGCCAGTTGAAAACCTTTATTCACTCCAGCACACCAAGGGTGAAGTGTCCGGAACATAAAACCAAAACAATGTAAGTTCCCTGGGCAGAAGATATGTCCGGTTCACCAAGCAGTTTGAACGAATAACAATACAGTTTCTGGAATGTAGCGAGAACCGAAGTAAGACAGCAGAGATTCTGCGTCTAAGTTGGTATGAGATGAATCACATTATGCCGGAAGCAGTTAAAAGAGGTCTTGAAAGAAGAGCTGATGAACCAATCAAATATATTGGTATGGATGAAAAGAGTTTTCTAAAAGGACAAAGCTACGGTACCATCATGACTGATGCCGAAGGCAAAAGAATTCTGGACATAGCGCAGGACAGGGAAACAGAGGCTCAGGGTACTGGTCTTAGATATATTCAAGAATTATTGGGGCACGATAGTTCAAAAACGACAGAGATATCTCCCATGTATCTAAAAAAGCGATTGATATAACAATACACCCAATGTATAATTTTTTTGACTATAAAAAGTGATGTAATGATAAAAGGAAAATATAAACAATTGTGCTTGCACCGCCAATATAGCGGTATATGTGCAATTGCTTATACACAGACGTTATCTGCAATGATTTGAAAATATATACAGGGAATAGACCATGCCGAAACCCGGAGAACACAAGATCGTTCAGAGCGGGATCAACGACCTCGCTCCGTTTGATCCGGGGATATGACTAAATTGGGGTACCATCATGAAGGAGAAACAGATAAAGAAGCTTAGGAAAATAGGATCACTTAATGACAAAATCGAATTCCTGATATCGGAGCAGATCGACATCACGCCTGACGTGATTGACCTGCTCTGGTCTGGCAGGTACCCCCTTCGCGGTTTTTTCATTCTCCCTCAGTACGTTTATCAATTGATCAATCACCTCGCGATTGATTTGGGTATCAACTCAATGCTGGATCCCTTCTGTGGTAGCGGACACTTGCTGTATTACTTGGATGGTTCCATACAGAAGAAAGGGGTGGAAAGGAATGTAGAAACTTCAAGGTTGGCCCAATTACTCAATCCGAAAGCAAGCATTGAAGCAAGAGATGTAGTAAATAATTCCCTTGAAGAAAAATATCAGTTCGTGTCCACAGCACTCATTCCATTTTCCTCAGATTTCAAGCAAGTGGATCGAACCGTAGACACGCTCCTCTCCTTATTGCAAGAGGATGGACGTTTGGTGTTTGTAGCGCCATCCTCATTGCTTTCAAGTGTAGCAAACCAGAAAACCAGGAAGAAAATCCTTAATAAGTACAGTTTGGAAGCCATTGTTGAATTAGGTCAGGTTAGTTTACAGATCGCAGTGGAATTAAGCATGATCGTGATAAGAAATACCTCGCAAACTCAATCAGTCTATCTGGGCAAGCTAATTCCGGGTAATAGTGAAAATGTTCTGAGAGATTTCAGAGAACACGCTGGCGAATACTGGGTGGATGTCTCCCAACTTGGTATTCGCTGGGACAGGTACTTTCACGATCCGGAATACTTGGCTCTCGAAAATGAGTTGAACCAGAAAGAGGCAAAACCGCTTGGAGAATTAGCTGAAATCGTTGCTGGTGTCCATGTCGGTTTCCGCGACAGAATATCCCACGGGCAATATTTGGTACTGACCCCAAGGAACATTCAGAATTCTCATCTGATCAGTAGTGAGAGGGATTACTATACTGATGGCATTGACAGTCCGCAGTTTGAAAGAGCCGCACTGAAAGAAGGTGACATCCTTGTGAGTGTACTCGGCCCCAAATTTAAAACATACATATTCAATAAAGATGACCCACTTGCTGTGGCTAACCAAGACTTCGCCATTGTCAGAGGGGCACAGTTTGCCAAGTATGTAGAGGTATTTCTCCGGAGTGATACAGGCTATGAGCAATTCCTCAAACAGAACAAGAGAAGGATCAGAGGATCAGTCATACCGCGAATAAATATCGCTGACTTGCGATCTGTTTTAGTTCCACTCCTTCCTCTCGATGACCTCGACAAAGCTATAGATCATAGATATGGTACCTTCAGTGAAGATGCCATTGCCACTACATTGACCAGGAAACTGGAGGAAAAAGGCTGGGAAGTTCGGAGAGACTACACGATTCAAAGTGGCAAACGCATCATGAGACTTGACCTTGCCCTGTTCAACCATGGGACATTGGAAGGTATCGTGGAGATCAAACAGTACACCTCAGTTGAAAGTGATATCTTCAGCATTCGTGCCCAATTGGATCGATATCTTGATGCAACCGCCGCTCTACGGGTCTTTGCCTTCTTTGATGGCGAGTTTTATGAGTATAGAAATGGCGAATTGCTCTTGCTGAAGGATTTCCCTAGTCCGCTCAGCCCTGTGGAGCAACCAACAAGATCAGCCACAATGCCTTCCGAGATGTCTGCCGGAATATCAGAGATCAAAAGCCTTGTACTCAGATTATTTTTGGAGATGAAAATGGATCACGAGGCAATAAAAGAGACCACAGCAGAGATCCTGAGTGTGGTGAAGAACTTGCACAAAGCTTTTGGATCAGTGAAGTCAATGCCTATTGATGTTGAGGAGAAATTAATTCTTTTCAATCAGGAACTGGACCAGAAAATTTCAAATCTACAAGCTGAAAACCAGGACCAGCTTGATAGGTATGCAGGTATAGTCCAAAGATGGTTGAGTTTTGATTGGGATAGGCTGGATGCTCTTAGCAAGCTGTTCCTGCCCTCGGCGGAGTACCTTTTCACACAACTAGCTAGGTTTCCCGACACGGACTGGTCTCCGTTTATAATTCAGTATTGCAGGGCTTTAGAGAACGAAATGCTAAAAAAAATATTTAGGGCATACCTTCAGAGCCTGATTGATCGAGAAATCGATATCGAAAAGGATTTCAGCTGGGACTTTGGGAAGAAGCAAAGCGGCAAGCCGAATAATGAAAACACACTCAAATTAGCAAAATATATCAGAGGATGCCTTTCAAGAAAGAGGAATACTTGGTTCTTTGAATTAGGAACAATGGAAACAAATATGAGATATTTGACGGGCAAAACTGTGAAGAGTAGCCCTCTTCTTCAGGATTTGAGGGACTTTATTTTTAACTACTTTGAGAAAAATGTCATTGAAGTTGACTTCCTGAATGAATTGAAACGCATCACGACACAATACAGAAACAGAGCCGCACATACAGAAATCATCACAATTGAGGAGGCAGAGAAAGGCAAACATGAAATCAGAAACATAATCATACAGTTCTTGGAGTACTACAAACAATGACTGTGGACAACCTCTTCTCATATTTAGTAACATTCAAATAACAGCAGATAACATGGTATATCTGGCTCACTCCGTTCGCCCAAATTTTTGCCTTTGGCAAAAACTTCAGATATACCAGAACCGTTATCCGCAAGGCTGAAAAAAGAAACTGAGTACGTAAATTGTAAATATTGAAACGAGAAATAAAACATATTATTAGAAAACTGACTGATGGAGAGATTTTGTTTTTACCGATCCGCTTAAAAAAAGAGCCAACGCACATTGCACACATTTGCAAATCGCACTGGCTGACCCACATTCCAAAATTTGCAAAAAAGTGCAATCTTGCAAATGCTAAAGAAGATAAAATATGAGTGATGTTCATGATAGAAAAACAAGAAGTTTTAATATGTCAATGGTTAAAGGTAAAGACACAAAGCCTGAGATCATTGTTCGTAAATTCCTTTTTCAAAATGGATATAGATACAGGGTGAATTACTCCAAACTAGCCGGCAAACCAGATATTGTTTTACCAAAGTTCAAGACTGCAATTTTTATTAATGGATGCTTTTGGCATGGACATGAAGGATGCAAATATTTTGTTATACCAAAAACAAGAACTGACTGGTGGTTAGAGAAAATAAAAAAGACAAAAGAAAGAGACCAGAATAATTACAAAATATTAAGCGAAACTGATTTGAACATTATTGTAATTTGGGAATGCGAACTAAAACACAATGTTGAGAACAGATTAGAAAAGCTAATCAGGGATATTGAAGAATGATTAAAAAAATTCCTGTTATAGATTTGTTTGCAGGCCCTGGCGGACTGGCAGAAGGTCTTTCCTCGATATTTATGGAAAAACAACGGGTTTTTGACATTAAACTTTCTATTGAGAAGGATAGAAATGCACATAAAACACTTGAGTTACGTAGTTTTTGCCGACAGTTTCCGAAAGACGAATTACCATATGAATACTATGAAGTCCTCAGTGAAACCGATTTAAAAAAAAGAGAAGAAAAGAAAATTCAGTTATTCAAAAGATATGACATTGAATATACAGCAGCTAAAAAAGAGGCTTGGCTTGCTGAACTTGGAAACAAAGACTTCCCCCCCGCTTTAATTGACCAACGAATAAAAAAAGTTATAAAAGGGGAAAAAGATTGGGTACTTATTGGAGGTCCACCTTGTCAAGCTTATTCTCTTGTTGGAAGATCACGTGTTGGTGGTGTCCGTGAGGAAGATCACAGGGTTTATTTGTATAAAGTAAGGGGTCAAGTATTGATTTAATATATTAAAAGTGATAGCCTGTTAAAATGCCCAGACCACAGCGAATAGAATACCCGGATGCCTATTACCATGTGATGAATAGAGGTCGTGGCCGTCAAGCGATATTTCATAACGAAGCGTATTACCATGCATTTCTAGAGACGATAAAAGAAGCTAGCAGTCATTTTGGCATGGAAGTACATGCTTACTGCCTCATGGGGAATCACTACCACCTGTTAATTAAAACGCCCTTAGGAGTAAGGGGTCAAGTATTGATTTAATATATTAAAAGTGATAGCCTGTTAAAATGCCCAGACCACAGCGAATAGAATACCCGGATGCTTATTACCATGTGATGAATCGAGGTCGTGGCCGTCAAGCGATATTTCATAACGAAGCGTATTACTAGGCATTTCTAGAGACGATAAAAGAAGCTAGCAGTCGTTTTGGCATGGAAGTGATGCTTACTGCCTCATGTGGAATCACTACCACCTGTTAATTAAAACGCCGTTAAGCAATTTGTCACGCTGTATGAAAGCAAGGGGTCAAGTATTGATTTAATATATTAAAAGTGATAGCCTGTTAAAATGCCCAGACCACAGCGAATAGAATACCCGGATGCCTATTACCATGTGATGAATCGAGGTCGTGGCCGTCAAGCGATATTTCATAACGAAGCGTATTACCAGGCATTTCTAGAGACGATAAAAGAAGCTAGCAGTCGTTTTGGCATGGAAGTACATGCTTACTGCCTCATGGGGAATCACTACCACCTGTTAATTAAAACGCCCTTAGGTAATTTGTCACGCTGTATGAGGCATGTGAATGGCGTATACACCCAGCGCTATAACCGGCTTAAAAATACCGACGGCCCCTTGTTTCGTGGTCGCTTTAAAGCAGTATTGGTAGAGAGCGATGCTTATC
>Ga0209633_10005073_pt1 | contig 11658 bp, 8 predicted proteins | sample Cruoilmetagenom1_FD_187290 | JGI IMG/M metagenome (GOLD analysis project Ga0209633, IMG submission 187290) | Oil polluted marine microbial communities from Coal Oil Point, Santa Barbara, California, USA - Sample 1 (SPAdes) (version 2) | ecosystem: Environmental > Aquatic > Marine > Oil seeps ... | reverse complement strand
GCTGGCTCAGGGATTGGCGGCGGCGTTCAGGTGGTGGCGACGTTCATCCCGATTATCGGTTTTCTTTATCTGTTTCTGTCGGTTTTGGAAGATTCGGGTTATATGGCGCGTGCTGCATTCGTGATGGACCGTTTCATGCGGTTCGTCGGCCTGCCGGGCAAAGCGTTCGTGCCGATGATCGTCGGTTTTGGCTGCAACGTCCCCGCGATCATGGCGACGCGAACGATGGAACATCAGCGCGATCGCATTCTGACCATACTGATGAACCCATTTATGTCGTGCGGCGCGCGTCTGCCCGTTTATGCGCTGTTTGCGGCGGCGTTTTTTCCGGTCGGTGGGCAGAATCTGGTGTTTCTTTTGTATCTGCTGGGGATCGCCGTGGCGATTATGACCGGACTGATCATGAAGCGGACGCTCCTTCAGGGTGACGCATCGCCCTTTGTCATGGAGTTGCCCGCGTACCACCTGCCGACTCCGAAGGGTGTGCTGCTGCGTACCTGGGATCGGTTGAAAGGCTTTCTGTTTCGTGCCGGCAAAGTGATCGTGCCGATGGTGTTGGTATTGAATGTGCTCAACGCTACGAGCAGCGACGGCCGTTTTGGCATCGAAGACAATGAACACTCGATTTTGAGCGGGATCGGTCGGACGATTGCGCCGGCATTCGCTCCAATGGGTTTGAACGAAGAGAATTGGCCCGCCACCGTCGGCATCTTTACCGGTGTGTTGGCCAAGGAGGCGGTCGTCGGGACATTGGACGCCCTGTATGGACAGCTCGCTGCGGCGGACGGTCCGGGCGGAACAGGGGAAGAGAACGAATTTGATCTTGCCGCTCGTCTGGAAGAAGCGTTTTGGAGCATACCTGAGAATCTGAAGGATGTGGCCGAGCGCGTATTGGATCCGTTGGGGCTCGATATCGGGGATGTGAGCGACATCGAGTCGGCGGCTGAAAACCAGGATTTGACAATGGGCACTTTTGCGGCGATGCGCGCCCGTTTCGACGGGCAGACTGGAGCCTTCGCATACCTGCTGTTCATTCTGCTCTATTTTCCCTGCGTCGCGGCGACAGCAGCGGTCTACCGTGAGACCAATCTCGGCTGGACGGTGTTTGTCGCCTGTTGGACGACCGGGCTGGCTTATATGGCTGCGACGCTCTTTTATCAGACGGCGACCTTTGCGCGTCATCCGACCGGCTCCATGCTATGGATTTCCGGGTTGCTCATGGGGTTTGCGGCCGTCGTGGTCAGCCTGAAGCTGTGGGGGCGGCGTCGAACTCACATCGGGCGGCCGATGGCATCGAGCGCTTGATGATTGCGGACGGAGATGTGTTCATTGCGGGCAGGGCGGGAACAGTGGTTTGAATAAAATAGTGGCTGGAACCGATGATTCTTTCGGATTTGAAAAATTATCTTAAAGAGCACAAGCGTGTCGCGTTGGTCGATCTTGCCAACCGTTTCTCCATGGAGCCCGATGCGCTGCGGGGCATGCTGGGTAAATGGATCAATAAAGGCAAAGTCCGCAAACTGGACTCGGGCACGCGCTGCGGTGATGGGTGCTGTCAATGCGATCCGGCGCAGATCGAGCTTTATGAGTGGGTTGATTAAGGAAGGCCCGGGTTGCCTGCAGATTCGAATTTTGCCGTTCTGCTAGGAGGCTGTCCGAGAATAGACTCCTTGGTACTATGGTAGAATGTTGACCGGTTGAGCGTGGTGGAACGCCGCTTTGCGGTTGCGTAAACCCTCGCTGCAGTTGGTTGACCCAGTTTTTTGACGAGTTAGGAGAATGTAGATGGGCGCTTATAGTGGATTGATTACTTTTGCTGTTGCTTTTTGGTATCTTCAAACCGTTTCGAATCTCAACGAAACGGCTGCCGATGAGAATAAAAAAAATGGCTGGAAATGGTTCTGGATCGGTGGCGGGATCTATTTTGGGGGATTCATCCTTGGCATGTTTGTGAACCGGCTGTTCGTGAGCGCCATCGGCGGAATCGATGTGGGCATAGGTACCGAGTTTGGCGAGGCGACTGGCGGCGATACCGGAGCGCTTGGAATCACGCTGGAGTTGATACCGATCATCGTCGGCGTTGCGGCCGCCTATGTTGTCCGAAGAGTGTGGCTGCTGAACCAAAAGTTCGATTTTTCAGCTTTGATGTCGCGGTTTTCAGCCAAGCGGTAACCGTCGATCAGACGCCGCGCATCGCAAGACCTTGTGGTGCGTTTCGGCTTTTCCTCATGCGGGAAGCTTTCTCATCATCGGGATCTCAGCAACAACGTTGCAGCACCACCGATCCGATGCACCGATTTGCGCCATTGTCGGTGCATCCCGGTTCGTGGCTATGAATAACCATTGATCTTCGCATTCCAGGTGACAATTGCCGGGGAGTCGTGATAGGCGCCGAGCACGTTGAGTGTTGCGGTGTCGAGGACGAACATATGGCCGTCCTCGACCGGCAGGTTGATCCAGCGAATGGCAAACACCCGCGAGAGATGTCCGTGAGAAAAGACGGCGACATCCCCGTCAATCGCCCGAACTTTTCGTATGACGCGGTCGACGCGCTCGCCGACCTCGCTGGGGATCTCACCCTCCGGGCATCCCTGTTCGAACAAGTCCCAGTCGGGCATCTCTTTTTGAATCCGGTCGGTGGTCAGCCCTTCGAAGCGGCCATAGTTCCACTCGGCAAGATCCGGATCCACGACCACACCATCGGCAAAGCCCGCCAGCTCGCAGGTCTTGCGTGCGCGCTGCAGCGGGCTGCTCAGTACCTGTTTGAACCGCCAGCTCAGCAGAGCCTTTCGAAGCAGGTTCGCCTCCTCTCTACCCTTTTCGGTCAACGGCAGGTCTGTGAAGGATGTGTGACGGCCTTCACGCGCCCACATTGTTTCGCCGTGCCGTATCAACACAACTTTTTGTTTGAGCTTCTTCATGGGATCGAACATGCCTCCTGTTAGCGTCTATTCCCGCAGCCTGGAGTCGATCGGCAAGACCTGTTCGGCTTTCCGGGCGCTCAAATGAGCGCACCGCACGACTCACAGGCCCATCTAGGAGGCTGTCCGAGAATAGACTGATCTACTGCGGACAAGTCTGATTGGCCAGATTTCCCGATCATTATCGTTAAATAGGCCCACTATTCGCCTCAAATGATCGAAAAATCTGACTCAATCAGTCTTGCCCTCGTTACGATCGCTATTCTCGGACAGTCTCCTAGCACAATCCGCGTGACCGGCGGAAATCAGAAAACCCGATTTCTAACACAAACCCGAGCACTTTTCAAAGTTTGTTTTCAGCGGGAAAAACATCCGCCATAATATTTAGGGTAAAATGATAGTCGATGGTGAGCGAGGTGAACCTGTCCACAAAATCCTCTTTTATCAGGGGAAGCGTTTCAATGCAACCGATGTGACATTTTATCGAACAGAGGAACAGGATGAGCAGCAAACCGAGTGATATGACCCGGCCGGCGGACTTGACGCGGCACGCTAAAGGGACCGGACCGGTGCGGAGTCGACGCCCGGTCTATCGGGATTTTCTTCCACCCTGCAACGATGCCTGCCCCGCGGGCGAAAACATTCAGGCGTGGCTGTCGCATGTGCAGTCCGGCTGCTACCGGCTGGCGTGGGAAACATTGATGCGCGACAATCCGATGCCGGCCGTTCATGGGCGGGTCTGCTACCATCCCTGTGAAGCGCATTGCAACCGCGGCGAGATGGACAGTTCGGTCAGCATTCATGCCGTCGAACGCTTCCTGGGGGATATGGCGCTGCAGGAAGGTTGGCGGATCGAGCCGGATGTACAGCCGAGCGGCAAGCAGGTGCTGATCGTCGGCGCCGGCCCCAGCGGTCTTTCCGCCGCCTACCATCTGGCCCGCATGGGCCACAGCGTCGAGATTCATGAGGCCGGACCGATGGCGGGCGGGATGATGCATTTCGGCATCCCGGCCTACCGCCTGCCCCGTGAAGAACTGGCTCAGGAGATCGAACGGATCAAGGCGCTGGGCGTCAGAATCGTGTTGAACCGCAGGGTCGAGGATCTGCTCGCCGAGAAGGAGGCGGGAGATTTCGATGCAGCGTTCGTCGCGATCGGTGCCCACCTCAGCAAGCGGGTCGATATTCCCGCCCGCGATGCGGGAAAAATTCTGGATGCGGTCAGCTTTTTGCGCGATACGGCCGCCGGCAACGCCCCGAAGCTTGGCCGTCGGGTCGCCATTTACGGGGGCGGCAATACAGCGATGGATGCCGCCCGCGTTGCCAAACGCCTCGGCGCCGAAGAAGCGCTGATCATCTACCGCCGCGATCGCGAGCACATGCCGGCGCACGCCTTCGAAGCGGACGAGGCGATGGAGGAGGGGGTCAAGATCAACTGGCTGCGCACCATCAAAGAGATCGATGAAATCACCTTCACCGTCGAGCGCATGGCCATCGATGAGCAGGGACGTCCGCAGCCGACCGGAGAGGTCGAGACGCTGGAAGCCGATGCGCTGATTCTTGCATTGGGGCAGGAGACCGACAGCCGGTTTTTGGCAAACGTGCCAGGGATCGAGTTCCAAAAGGATGGCACGGTGATCGTCGACGATCAGATGATGACCGGCAGCCCGGGAATCTTCGCTGGCGGAGATATGGTGCCCAGTGAGCGCACGGTCACGGTCGCTGTCGGCCACGGCAAAAAAGCGGCGCGTTACATCGATGCTTATCTGCGGGAAGATTGCTATATCAAGCCTGAGCGGCACGAAGTGGTCGGCTACGATAAACTGCACATCTGGTACCTGACCCAGGCGGAGCAAATCTCGCAAAGCGGATTGCCGGTCGAGCAGCGCGTGACAGGGTTCGAGGAAGTGGTCGCCGGACTGTCCGAACAGGAGGCGGTGTTCGAGGCGCAGCGCTGTTTTTCCTGCGGCAACTGCTTCGAATGCGATGGCTGTTACGGCGCCTGCCCCGAAGATGCCATCATCAAACTGGGGCCGGGAAAACGGTATGAGTACGATTATGACCGCTGCACCGGCTGCGCGGTCTGTTTTGAACAGTGCCCATGCCATGCGATTGAAATGGTTGCTGAAACAGGAGCCCACTCATGAGCGAAACCAAGATGACCACGCTTGACGGCAACGAAGCGGTGGCCAATGTCGCCTACCGGATCAATGAAGTATGCGCGATCTATCCGATTACGCCGTCATCGACCATGGCTGAACTGGCCGATCAGTGGGCGGCGCAAGGCAGGACGAACATCTGGGGCTCTGTGCCGCTGGTCGTGGAAATGCAGAGCGAAGGCGGTGCGGCGGGTGCGGTGCACGGTGCCTTGCAGACCGGCGCGCTGACAACGACCTTCACCGCATCGCAGGGCCTGCTGCTGATGATCCCCAATATGTACAAGATCGCCGGAGAGCTGACGCCGACAGTCTTTCATGTCGCCGCCCGTTCGCTGGCCGCCCAGGGGCTTTCCATTTTCGGTGATCACTCCGATGTGATGGCGGTGCGCAATACCGGCTTTGCACTTTTGGCTTCGGGGTCGGTACAGGAGGCGCACGATATAGCCTTGATCGCCCAGGCAGCGACTCTGGAAGCGCGAGTGCCTTTTATCCATTTTTTCGATGGATTTCGTACCTCCCATGAGGTCAACAAACTCACGCTGCTCGGCGACGATCAGGTGCGTGCGATGATTGATGATGAACTGGTGCGCGCCCATCGGGCGCGCGGTCTCAGTCCGGACAAGCCGTTCATGCGCGGGACGGCGCAGAACCCGGATGTCTATTTTCAGGCGCGGGAGACGATCAACCCCTTTTACGCCAATGTGCCTGCTATCGTCCAAAACGCGATGGATCGCTTTGTGGCGCTCACCGGACGCGAGTACCACCTGTTCGACTACCATGGCGACCCTGCTGCGGAGCGGGTGGTGGTGATCATGGGCTCCGGCGCCGAGACCGTGCGCGAAACGGTGGATCATCTGCAAAAGTCAGGCGAGAAAGTCGGAGTGATCCAGGTGCACTTGGCGCTGCCGTTCTCGGCGGACCATTTTCTCTCCGTGCTGCCGGCATCGGCGCGCGCGATTGCGGTATTGGATCGGTCTAAGGCCCCCGGTTCTACCGGGGAGCCGCTCTATACCGACGTCGTCACTATTTTGTCCGAAGTGTTTGCGAACGGTGTCATAACCTGCCTTCCGAACATCACCGGCGGGCGCTATGGTTTGTCGTCGAAAGAGTTCACGCCGGCGATGGTCAAGTCGGTACTGGACGAATTGGGCCGATTGCGGCCGAAAAACCATTTCACCATCGGCATTCATGATGATCTGTCAAACTCCAGTCTGGAGTATGATCCTGAATTCGACATCGAACCGGATGATGTCGTGCGTGCCATGTTTTTCGGCCTTGGCGCCGATGGGACGGTGGGTGCCAACAAGAACAGCATCAAGATCATCGGCGAATCGCCGAATCTGTTCGCTCAGGGCTATTTCGTTTACGACTCCAAAAAATCGGGGTCCCAAACCGTTTCGCATCTGCGCTTCGGCCCCCACCCGATCCGTTCGCCCTATCTACTGCAATCGGCCAACTTCATCGGCTGTCATCAGTTCAACTTCATCAAAAAGGTGGATGTGCTGAAACGGGCCGCGCAGGGTGCCACCTTGCTGCTCAACAGCCCTTACGGGCCGGATGACGTATGGGACCAATTGCCGGCCTGTGCGCAGCAGCAGCTGATCGACAAAAGAATGGCTTTTTATGTGATCGATGCCTCCAAGGTTGCGCGCGATACCGGCATGGGATCACGCACCAACACCATCATGCAGACCTGTTTCTTTGCGCTCTCCGGTGTGATGCCCGGAGAGCAGGCCATCGAAAAAATCAAAGCGGCGATCAAAAAGACCTATGGCCGCAAAGGGGAGGAGGTGGTTCGGAAAAACTTTGCTGCGGTCGATCATGCATTGGCGCATCTTTATCCGGTTCGGCTGCCGGAACGGGTCAGCAGTCGACTGGACCTGGAGCCTGTGGTTTCGAAGCAGGCGCCTGACTTCGTGCGTGAAGTGACTGCTGTGATGATGGCCGGCCGGGGCGATGAACTGCCGGTGAGCCGGCTGCCGGTCGACGGCACCTACCCGACCGGAACTGCGGCCTTCGAAAAACGCAACATTTCCGCGTTCGTGCCGGAATGGGAGCCGGATATCTGCATCCAGTGCGGAAACTGCAGCCTGGTCTGCCCCCATGGGGTGATCCGGTCCAAATTTTACAACCAAAGAAGGCTGGAAGCGGCACCCGAGTCGTTCAAAACGGCGCCCATCAACGCTCGAGGCTTTCCGGAGATCCGCTATACGCTGCAGATCTATCTGGAGGACTGCACCGGCTGCGTATTGTGCGTCAACGTCTGTCCGGCAAAAAGCCTGACGCAAAGCGGCGTCAAAGCGATCAACATGAGACCCAAAGAACCGCTGTTGGCCGATGAAAAGACGAATATCGCGTTCTTTGAAACGCTGCCGGTGAACGATCGCTCCCGCGTCGATTTTTCTTCGGTCAGAGGCGCTCAGTTTCTGGAGCCCCTGTTCGAGTTCTCCGGTGCCTGCGCCGGCTGCGGCGAAACGCCCTATCTGAAACTGTTGTCGCAGCTCTTCGGTGACCGGCTGATCATTGCCAACGCCACCGGCTGTTCGTCGATCTACGGCGGCAATCTGCCGACCACGCCCTGGACCAAGAATGCCGAAGGGAGGGGACCTGCCTGGTCCAATTCTCTGTTTGAAGACAATGCGGAGTTCGGTTTCGGTTTTCGTTTGACCGCCGACAAGCATCTGGCATTGGCCCGTCGGCTGCTCGAGGCGCTGAAATCCGAACTGGACGGACAATTGGTCGAGGAGGTGCTCAATGCGCCGCAAATCACCGAATCGGAGATACGCCGGCAAAGGATTCGCGTGGCGGAGCTGAAAGCGGCCCTGCTGCAGCTTGGCAGCGAACAGGCGAAGGATCTGCTGTCGGTGATCGATCATCTGGTGCGGCGCAGCATCTGGCTGGTCGGCGGTGATGGCTGGGCGTATGACATCGGCTCGGCCGGCGTGGATCATGTACTGGCCAGCGGCCGTGACGTGAATATTCTGGTGATGGATACAGAAGTTTATTCCAACACCGGCGGTCAGATGTCCAAGGCGACGCCGCTGGGGGCGGTGGCGAAGTTCGCCGCCGCCGGCAAAACTTCGGCGAAGAAGGATTTGGCGCTGCAGGCGATCGCCTACGGCAATGTTTATGTCGCCAGGATTGCAATGGGTGCCAATCCGCAGCAGACTCTACTGGCGCTGCGGGAGGCCGAAGCCTATCCGGGTCCTTCGCTGATTCTGGCCTACAGCCACTGCATCGCGCATGGCATCGACATGCAGCAGGGGATGCAGCAGCAGGCTCTGGCGACGATCAGCGGCCATTGGCCTCTGGTCCGCTACAATCCCGCCCTGCGCCAGGCCGATAAGAATCCATTCGTGCTCGATTCGCCCCGTCCAAGAATCCCGCTGCGCGATTATGTTTACAATGAGCTGCGTTATACGATGCTCAAGCGGACCAATCCAGAATCGGCCGAGTGGATGCTGGTGCTTGCCCAGGAAGTGGTCAACCAGAAATGGAACGTTTATGAAGAAATGGCGACGCGGAGCGGACGCCATTTTCATCCGGATGCGACAATGATCGAATAGCGAACGAAGGAGGTATCATGGATTTAACAACGACTTATATGGGGCTGGAACTCAAACACCCGGTCGTGGCTTCGGCTTCGCCGCTCTCACAGACCCTGGAAGGGATTCGCCGCCTGGAGGATGACGGCGCTTCGGCCGTCGTGATGTTTTCCCTGTTCGAAGAGCAGATTCGGGCGGAAAATGAAGCCTTCGATCGACTGATTGGCACCGGTACCGACAGCTTTGCCGAATCGCTCGATTATTTCCCTGCTGTCGACGAGGAGCACCGTGGCACCGAGCATTATCTCAATCTGCTGCGGCGCGCCGTCGAAGCGGTGGATATTCCCGTGATCGCCAGCCTCAACGGCGTGACCAACGAAGGCTGGATCGATTACGCACAACAGATGGAGCAGGCCGGTGCGCACGGCGTCGAGTTGAATATCTATTACGTCGTCACCGATCTGGAGCAGACAGGCCGCGCGGTCGAACAGCGCTATCTGGATATCCTGAAGACGGTCAAGGCGGCTGTTTCCATTCCTATCGCTTTGAAGTTGAGTCCCTTCTTCAGCTCGATGGGGCATATGGCTAAGCGACTGGATGAGGCCGGCGCGGACGCTCTGGTGTTGTTCAATCGCTTTTTTCAGCCGGACTTCGATCTCGAACAGCTCGAAGTGGCGCCGACGATTCAGTTCAGCACGCCCGATGAGATACGTCTTCCTCTGCTATGGATCGCCGTCCTCTATGGCCGCATCGACGCGTCGTTGGGCGCTACGCGCGGCGTGGACACCGCGGACGAAGTCATCAAGTATCTGCTGGCGGGGGCCGACTGCGTCATGACCGCTTCCGCGCTGATGGAGCATGGCCCGCAGTATTTGACAACGCTGGTCGATGGTTTGACCGACTGGATGGAAGCCAGAGCATATGAGTCGGTGACGCAGATGAAAGGCGTTATGAGCCGGAAAAATGTGGCGGACCCCACTCTGTTTGAGCGAACGAACTATCTCAAGGTGCTGAAATGGGTGGGAACTTCACCGCCGATTTCATAAAAGCAGAAGCTTCTGTTTTCATCGAGGCGAACGCGAGTACGGAACGGGCGAGGTTTGCCGGTCGATCTCCCTTCCCGCTGTCGGTTGGTTTTCGGGTCAGCATCATTTTTTTTATCTTCTATACTTAATCCTAAGCTTTTTCGGTAAGCATGCGTTTTCTCGTTTTTCTCAATGCGGCTTGGTGGTTTTTGAATATGTTTCGGGCTCTTACGGGGATACAGAAAAAAAAAGAGATCACGGATAATCAATGTGCCGATGCGGTGGGAAAACAGAGCCCACAACGGCTTCCAGCTCTTGACCGCCTGGATCACACCGCACGGGCGCTGATCGATGTGTTCCCGCATATGGTCTGCATCAAGGATGGTGCAGGACGCTGGCAGCTGGCGAATCGTGCCTATCTGAAATTGTTGAACCTGAGGGGTGTCGCGTACCAGGGCAAGACCGACGAAGAACTGAGCCGGTATGATACCGGTTGCACGATGTACCTGCTGGAAACCGTGTTGACTGACGATCAGGCCTGGCACAAACGGGGACAGCTCCACTGCATGGAAACGCTTCATATAGGGGATGAGGGTTCGATCATACTGGAGGTGAGAAAACAGCCGGTATTCGATGCCCAGGGGAACAGAAAAATACTGGTTGTGGTGGCGCAGGACGTCACTCAACGGAAAATGGAGGAAGATCGGACGGGGCTTCTGGCCAGCGTCTTCGACAACACAATGCTTGGCATGCTGATCATGGATCAAGCATTGCGGATACTTCACATCAACAATGCATTTTCCATCCTGACGGGTTACTCCGCGGAGGACCTGGTCAATCTCGACCTTGGCGTTCTTGCGGGCGCCTCTTACAGCCGGGATTTCTTTCGTATTATGCGAGCAACCGTTGCTAAAAAAGGGCATTGGCAAGGCGAGATAACCTATCGCTGCAAGAGTGGGGAAAGTTTTCCGGCCTGGCTCAGCGTGATGGCCAAGAAATCGCCCGACGGCAAAATTGGTCACTATATCGGGGTTTTTTCGGATATCAGTGAGAAGAAAGCATCGGAGAATCGAGTGCGTACGACCGAAGAGCGCATGCGTCAGTTGGAACGTCAAGCCTATTATGACGAATTGACCGGACTGCCCAAGCGCGCTCTTTTTTTTCAGCGGGTTGAGCAGATATTGGCGCGTGTTGCAAAGAAGGAGTTAGCGAGCGCCATTCTGTTTCTGGATTTGGATCGGTTCAAGAAGATCAATGATACATTGGGGCACCGCAGCGGCGACGAAGTGTTGAGACATGCGGCGCAAAGGTTTTTGAGTCACTTGCGAAAGGATGACTTGATCACACGTATCAGCGGTGATGAATTCGCGATATTGTTGTGCAATCCGAAAAAACCGGAGCAAACCGCTTATACGGCAAGCATCGTTGCCCAAAAAATCATTTCTGATTTTGGCAGCCCGATTCAGATTGGTACTCAGGAAGTCTTTGTCAGCACCAGTATCGGCATTGCTCTATATCCTCAAGACGGCACAGGTCCTGAACAGCTGCTCAAAAATGCCGATATGGCCATGTATCATGCAAAACGCAGTGGCGGCGATAATTATCAGTTTTTCAAACGGGAATTGAACGCGACTTCCGCTGAGAAGTTTTATCTCGAAAGTCAATTGCACAAGGCATTGGGCTGCGGTCAGTTCACGTTGTATTTTCAACCGCAGATCGCCGCGCAGACAGGCGAAATCATTGGCGCCGAGTCCTTATTGCGCTGGCAGTTGCCAAGAAAAGGGATGATTCCTCCCACCCAATTTATTCCATTGACCGAGGAAACCGGTTTGATTGTGCCGATCGGGCAATGGATTCTCGAATATGCCTGTGAAAAACAGAAGGAATGGCTGGAGGCGGGCTATCCGATACAACGGATCGCAATCAATCTTTCGGCCAGACAATTTTATGAGCCGGAATTTGCAGGTCAGATCGAAAAGGTGTTAGAAAAAACTGGATTGGACACGAAACA
>Ga0209633_10005072_pt1 | contig 11658 bp, 13 predicted proteins | sample Cruoilmetagenom1_FD_187290 | JGI IMG/M metagenome (GOLD analysis project Ga0209633, IMG submission 187290) | Oil polluted marine microbial communities from Coal Oil Point, Santa Barbara, California, USA - Sample 1 (SPAdes) (version 2) | ecosystem: Environmental > Aquatic > Marine > Oil seeps ... | reverse complement strand
CTTTTGATTTTTATCCTTATTTACAATTAGATATGAATCAATTAGACAGTACTCGAGTTCTCCAACAATTAGAAAGTGCTCTTTTATTAAAAGGATTTAAACAATCATCAAATCCTGACTTTTATGTAAATATTGTTTCTGAGCAATTTGAAACCCCTAGTAATAAGGGTATCGGTATTGGTCTTGGAACTGGTGGCAGAAATGTCGGTGTTGGTATAAGTGGAGGCATTCCAATTAGATCAAATACCGTAACACAATTGTTTAAAGTTGATCTTATTGATGTGGTAAAAGACGTTTTGATCTGGCAAGCAAATTATGAAGGGAAATTTAATCCTAAAATAAAACCGGATGAAAAAAATGAATATCTAAGAGCAACATTCGAAAAGATATTTTCTGAATATCCTCCTAAAAGATCTGAAAATTAATTTGTTAAGCTTCTAAATAGACTTTCTAAATTCTCATTTTTTAATTGTGATTGTAAGAGTTTTAAGCCATTGTCATGAGCAAAGTCGAAGATAGCAGGACGCATATCCTTGCTTGTATTAAATGTGATTTGCCAAACATTATCATGTAAATTAATAGCACTGGTCAATTTTGGTAGTTGATTTAATAATTGCTCTTCAATGCGTAAATCAAATTCAACTTCAACTATTTGATCTTCATTATTTTTTAATTCATTCAATTTTTTATCAGTTACAATCTTTCCTTTGTTGATAATGATTACCCGATCACATACCGCTTCTACTTCCTGCATTATGTGTGTTGAAAAAAGAACTGTTTTGGTCTTCCCAATTTCTTTGATCAAACTCCTAATTTCAATTAGTTGATTTGGGTCTAAGCCTGTAGTAGGTTCATCTAAGATCAAAACTTCAGGGTCGTGCAATAAGGCAACAGCCAAACCCACACGTTGACGATACCCTTTAGAAAGTTGACCAATTTTCTTATGCGCTTCTGGTAATAAACCTATCTGTTCAATAACTTTATCAATTCTATTTTTTGAAATATTGTGAATCGAGGCATTGAACTGAATATATTCCCTAACGTACATTTCTAAATATAACGGATTATGTTCTGGTAAATAACCAACAGATTGTTTTACTAACATAGGTTCAGAAGCAACATTATGACCATTGACACATACTACTCCTTCGGTTTGTGTAATATAGGCCGTAATAATTTTCATCATAGTAGATTTTCCTGCTCCGTTAGGTCCTAAAAAACCTACAATTTCACCTGCATCAATACTAAAGCTAATACTGTCTAAGGCTTTCTGACTGCCGTAAGTTTTTGTAATATTTTCGACTATTATTGACATGAGATATAATTAACAATAGCAAAGAAACAAATCTTTATTGTAATTTGGCTACATTTAAAAGATTTCACTAACTTAATTTTCACAAACTCAATGTTCTCTATAAAAAAGAGATTAATTTTCTCATTGTTTACTTTAATTCTAGTTATTTCATTCAATTCTTGCATGTCATTCAAACAGAGTGACAAACGAGTGTATAAAGAATTTAAAAAAGTAAACTTATACCCAAACATTTATAGAGAAAACTTTCAAGGGAAAACTCTTAGATATATTGCTTCCAAACCTATTGATAATAAACAACCTACCTTACTATTTATACATGGTGCACCAGGAGCAAGCGATAATTTTTTTAATTATTTAAAAGATGATGATTTAATTAAAAAAGCAAACCTTATTAGTGTTGATCGTTTGGGCTATGGCTACTCAGATTATGGTAATGCTGAAACTTCTATTGAAAAACAAGCCGAAAGTATATATTCAATTATTAAAAAACATCAACTTAATAATGTTGTGCTTGTTGGATGGTCTTATGGTGTACCAATTGCTGCAAAAATGGCATTTAAACACTCAGAAATTAAACATAGCGTGCTTATAGCGGGTGCCGTTTCACCTGAAGATGAAAAATATTTTGGTATTGCGAAATTGGTACGTTGGAAACTGACTAAATGGATGTTTTCTAAAGCATTAAAAGTATCTGATGATGAAAAAATGACGCACGTAGCTGAACTCACTAAAATGTTAAATGATTGGGAATCTATTAAAACACCCATTACTTATTATCACGGTACAAAAGATAGAATAGTACCTCATAAAAATCTCGAATTTATCACGTCAAAAGTAAATGACAGCTTGCTAAATGCTATTACCATAAAAGATGCCAATCATTTTTTACTCTTTAAAAAATACAACTTGATTAAAAATGAATTATTGACTATTTTAGAAACATATACTGACTGAGATTCAGGTATTGTGCTTTCAAAAATTATTGTTTTGAACAAGATGGTATTATCCAAAATAATTCTTAATATCCTCAGAACAATCCAGACTCAATCAACTTAAAACATTAGTTGAAATTTAGCATTAAAAAAGCTTAATATTTAAAAATCACACAATTTATTACATTATAAATTGAATATTTGATAAAAAATATCACTAATCATTAAAAAAATTTGTTTTATTAAGTTTTAATTTTAGATTTGCCCCTTATTTAAGATCAAATGAAATTAAAAAACACTTGGAAAGCTTATTTTTACTTCTTCTATTTTTATTTAGGGAAGCGAGACTTTGTAGGTGTTATTTAAATAATAAATATATAATCACATAAAGTCTCGAGAAATCGGGACTTTTTTTATGCGTCATATTTAATGAATAATAAAAAGAAAATAGCCATTCAAGGTATTGAAGGTTCCTTCCATCATTTAGTCGCCAATCAATATTTTGGCAATGAAATAACATTGAAAGAATGTTTGAGCTTTACCGAAATTCCAGAACTAATTAACAAGAGTAATGTTGACGGTGCGGTAATGGCAATTGAAAATTCATTGGCAGGATCTATTTTACCAAATTATGCCTTAATTGATGAATTTGATTTATACATTCAAGGTGAAGTTCATTTGCCTATCCATCATCATCTAATGGGTTTAGAAGGGCAATCACTAGGCGATATAAAAGAAGTTTGGTCTCATCCAATGGCAATTTTACAATGCAGGACATTTTTTCGAAACCATCGACATATTAAACTGGTAGAAGAGGCTGATACTGCCGAGTCTGCCAAACAAATTCAAGAAAAACAATTAAGAGGTATAGCCGCAATTGCCAGTAAAAAAGCAGCTGAAATTTACAATTTGAACATTATAGAAAATGAAATTCAAACACGTAAACAAAATTATACGCGGTTTTTTATCTTAAAAAAACGTAATGGAAATATTGAACGGCCTTCAATCATTAATAAAGCCTCATTAAGATTTATAACGAATCATCAAACAGGAAGTTTAGTGGAAGTCTTAAAAGTGTTTTCAGAATTTAATATGAATTTATCTAAAATACAGTCACTGCCAATAATTGATAAACCATGGAAATATGCTTTTTTTGCAGATGTTATTTTTGATGATTACAATCAGTTTGAAAAAGCCATTACTACAGTTAAAGAAAAAGTAAGTAATTTAAAAATATTAGGCGAATACCAACAAAGTAAAAGAAAATATGATAGCTAAAGCTAACAGATTAAAACAAGTAAACGAATACTATTTCTCTATTAAATTACGAGAAGTACGTAAGTTGATAGCAGAAGGAAAGCCTGTTATAAATATTGGTATTGGGAGTCCTGATCTTGACCCACCTATTGCAGTTAGCAGGGCCTTGCAAAATACTTTAGACCAAAATCATATTCATGGATATCAAAGCTACCAAGGTTTACCTGAATTTAGAAATGCTATTGCAAATTTTTATAAGCAGTATTACAATGTTGGTGTAAAACCTGAAAATGAAATTTTGCCTTTAATGGGGTCAAAAGAAGGTATAATGCATATTTCTATGGCTTTTTTAAATAAGGGAGATGAAGTCTTAATTCCTAATCCAGGATATCCAACTTACACTTCTGTTACCAATTTAGTAGAAGCAGTACCCAAATATTATGATCTTCTAGAAGAAAATAACTGGTTCCCTGATTTGAAAGCTTTGGATAAAACCGATTTATCTAAAGTTAAAATTATGTGGGTGAATTATCCACACATGCCAACAGGTAGTAAACCAACTAAAAAGCTGTTTGAAAAATTAGTAACTTTTGCTAAACAACATAAAATTTTGATTGTAAATGACAACCCCTATAGTTTTATTTTAAATGACAAACCCAAAAGTATATTGGCAATTAAAGGTGCAAAAGATGTTGCCATAGAAACAAACTCTCTAAGTAAAATGTTTAATATGGCCGGATGGCGTGTAGGAATGGTATTAGGTTCTGCTAAACATATTACATCTATTTTACAAGTAAAAAGCAATATGGATTCAGGCATGTTTTACGGTATCCAAAAAGGAGCAATCGCTGCTTTACAAAGTGATGCCAATTGGTTTAAAAACTTAAATACAGTTTACGAAAAACGTAGAATTATTGCTTGGAAAATAGCAGAAGTGTTAAACTGTACTTATGATAAAAACACAGCCGGTTTATTTGTATGGGCAAAGCTCCCAAAAGGAAAAGTAGCTACAGAAGTAACAGATGAACTTTTATATAAGTACAATGTTTTTTTAGCCCCCGGAACTATTTTTGGAAGCAATGGTGAAGGTTATATAAGAATTTCATTATGTGTGACCGAAGAAGTGTTAACCGTAGTATTAGAACGCCTCTCAATTATTAAGAAATAAAATGGAAAAAATAGTTGTTATAGGATTAGGATTGATTGGTGGCTCTTTAGCATTAGACCTAAAGAAAAAGGCCAATAGAACTATTATTGGAATTGATAATAATACTGATCATATCAAAAAAGCACTAGAATTAGGTGTGATAGATGAAGCTGGCAGTTTAGACCAGGTAAAAGATGCTGCTATCGTTATTATTGCAGTTCCTGCAAATGCAATACCAAGTCTTACTGAACAAGTGTTAGATAATGTGAATAATAATACATTGGTATTTGATGTAGGGTCTGTAAAACAACAAGTTTGTCAGCATGTACAGAACCATCCTAATCGAGATAAATTTGTAGCTGCTCATCCAATTGCCGGAACTGAATTTTCTGGACCCGAAGCTGCCTTTAACGGGTTGTTTACAAACAAAATTAATATTATTTGTGATAAAAATTTATCAAATAAAAACATCTTAGATAGAGCCATAAAAATGTTTGATGAATTAGAAATGAAAACAACTTTTATGAGCCCTGTAGAGCACGATAAACACATTGCTTATGTTTCTCATTTATCGCATATCAGTTCATTTATGTTAGGAAAAACCGTTTTAGAAATTGAACCCGATGAAGAAAATATTTTTAATATGGCCGGTAGTGGATTCCGTTCTACGGTAAGACTTGCGAAAAGCTCACCTGCTATGTGGACCCCTATTTTTTTACAAAACAAAAATAATATTGTAAAATCGTTGAACGAGTATATTAAAAATTTAGAAACTTTTAAAACCTTGATAGAAAATGAATCTGATGATGAAGTTTTCGCCGTAATGCAAAATACAAATAGAATTAAAAACATACTGAATGGTATTGTAAAATAGTAAATTACTATTTAAAATCCTTAAAGTCAACACTAAAAATAAATATAGCACTTATAAAAAATACTTATTAGTATTTTATCAAACTTTAAAAAAGAAACAATGGAATCAACAAATTTCTCTACTTGGTTAAAAAATATGGAGCTTACACACCCATTAGTAATTGCCGGACCGTGCAGTGCGGAGACAGAAGATCAAGTATTAAAAATAGCACATCAATTAAAGAATACAGATGCAACAGTTTTTAGAGCTGGTATTTGGAAACCCAGAACTCGGCCAGGAAACTTTGAAGGAAATGGTGCTAAAGCACTTCCATGGATAGCTAAGGTTAAAGAAGAAACTGGTATGCTCACCACAGTAGAAATTGCAACTGCACAGCATGCTAAATTGGCACTAGAATTTGACATAGATATATTATGGATTGGTGCTCGAACCACCGTAAACCCTTTTGCAATTCAAGAAATTGCTGATGCTATACAGGGTACAGACAAGATCGTATTGGTTAAAAACCCTATAAATCCTGATTTAGCCTTATGGATGGGAGCCATAGAACGTTTTCATAAAGCGGGAGTAAAAAACTTAGGTGCCATTCATAGAGGTTTCTCATCATTTAAAAAGACCAAATACCGGAATATTCCTCAATGGCAAATTCCTATTGATCTAAAAAATAAATACCCGAGTTTACCAATAATCTGTGACCCATCACATATTTGTGGGGAGCGCGATGGTATATTTGACGTTTGCCAAACAGCTTTAGATTTAAAATTTGAAGGTTTAATGATTGAAACACATTTTGATCCAGACAACGCCTGGAGCGATGCCAAACAACAAATTACTCCTGAAAGATTAGATGAAATTACCCGAGATTTAAAAGTTAGAAAAGATAGGGTTGAAGAAAAAGATTCTCTTAAAAAATTGACAAAACTTCGTAAAGAAATTAATCATTTGGACAAACAATTGATAGAGCTTTTCGCAGATAGAATGGAAGTTGTAGAAAATATTGGTCGCGTAAAAAAAGAAGGAAACGTAGCAATTCTACAACGTAGCAGATGGCAAGAAGTAATTCAAGGTATGATCAATCAAGGTGCTGAAAATGGGCTAAGCTCTGAGTTTATTGAAAAAATATTTAAAGCCATACATCAAGAGTCTATTCAACATCAAGAAAAAATAGTGAATAATTAAGAATTAAACTTGAAGTTCAATAGGGAAATCTGAGTTTGCATGTCAGTAAATTAAAAGTAACTTTACATTGTAATATTCGTGTAAATTAGTGTCTAAAATAACATCTCATATTTTGGTGATACGGCTTTCTTCTATAGGAGACGTAGCAATGAGCGTTCCTGTATTAAGAGCGTTCACTCAGCAAAATCCAGATATTAAAATAACACTACTTTCTAGAGCTTTCTTACAACCTTTATTTGATGATATCAAAAACGTCACCTTTTATGCTGCTGATATAAATGGTAGACATAAAGGCTTTTTAGGTCTATACAGATTATCTAAAGAATTGAAACGACTTAAAATTGATGCCATCGCAGACATCCATGATGTTTTACGTTCCAAAATATTGCGATTTTTCTTTTCACTATCACGAATTGAAAGTGTTACTATCGATAAAGGAAGAGCTGAAAAAAAAGCACTTACCAGGGTTAAAAATAAAGTTTTTAAACAATTAAAAACGAGTCATGAGCGTTACGCTGATGTTTTTAGAAAATTAGGATTTTCTGTTGATTTAAGAAATCCTGAATTCCCATCAAAACCAGATTTATCTTCATCGGTTTTGACAATAACAGATCAAGATCATTTAAAATGGATTGGTATTGCACCATTTGCACAATATAAATCAAAAATGTATCCCATAGATCTAATTGAAAGGGTTATTTCTAATCTAGCAAGCTCGAACCTCTATAAAATCTTTCTTTTTGGTGGTGGTACAAAAGAGATTAGTGTTTTAAATGATTTAGAAAAGAAATATCAAAACACCATTTCGGCTGCAGGAAAACTCAACCTAACCGATGAATTAATCCTTATTGGCAATCTAGATTGCATGGTAAGCATGGATTCAGCTAATTCTCATTTAGCGGCTATGCAAAATATTAAAACTATTACCCTTTGGGGAATTACACACCCTTTTGCCGGTTTCGCTCCTTTCAATCAACCTAAAGAAAATTTGTTGCTTCCTGATCTTAAAAAGTATCCGAAAATTCCTTGTTCTATATATGGGAATAAGGTTTGTGATGGTTATGACGAAGTAATGAGAAGTATCACTCCAGAAACAATATTAGAAAAAATTAATACTATTTGCTAATTCAGGATTAGTTGGTTTCAAAAATAAAAAAGACCTCCAAATGGAGGTCTTTTTTTATAGTGAATTTTTAAGCATCTAATGCAGGAATACGTAATACTTGACCTGGATAAATTTTATCAGGATGAGTAAGCATTGGCTTATTAGCTTCAAATATCTCAGGATATTTCATCGCATTTCCATAATATGTTTTTGCAATTTTTCCTAAAGTATCGCCACTTACCACGGTATGAAATTGAGCTTCAGGCTCTTGAACCGCAGTGGACATTCTATCATCAACACTAGCTATACCTTCAGTATTACCAACAACCAACACAATTTTTTCACGAGTAGCTTGGTTTTCTGCTTCTCCATAAATAGTCGCTAAATCATCTTCTACTGTTATATCAAGATCGGTAACGCCAAACCCTAAAGCTTCAACGGCATTTACCAATTTATTCGCTTTTTCAGCAGCAGCGTCTGCAGCCTCTTCTGCTGTAGTTTTACCGATGCCGAAAACTTTGGCTCCAGCATTTTTAATGAAAGAAAATAGTCCCATAATTTTAATGTTATTTTAATTGATTAATAAATAGTTTTTAGAATGTGAAGATACGATATTTTTACAATTTTTCTAACTAATTAATATTTTTAGATTCGTGTAAAAAGGTAAATTTTCCTCTTAAAAAATACTTTTTTTTGACAAATAAGAATTCTACTTTATAAATTTTAAACGAAAAAAAATATGTAGGTTTGTATAAAACCATCATATTTTGATCATACATAATTTAGGAACTCAAAATTCAGTTTTAAATCAATTTATTTCAGAAATAAGAGATGTTGACATACAAAATGATTCCATGCGTTTTAGACGAAACATTGAACGCATTGGTGAAATTTTAGGTTACGAACTTAGTAAGAGTTTAAACTATAACAAAAAAGTAATCAAAACTCCTTTAGGGAATAAGCCACTTACTGTACCTGCAAATAATCTAGTACTCTGTTCGGTTTTACGTGCCGGTATACCATTGCATCATGGACTTCTAAATTACTTTGACAAAGCGGAAAATGCATTTATTTCTGCCTATAGACACCATCCTGAAGGAGCAGATGAATTTGAAGTAATTGTAAAATATTTTGCTTCTCCTTCACTTGAAAATAAGATATTGGTATTAACTGATCCGATGTTGGCTACTGGTAAAACTCTTGAGAATACGTTCAAAGCCTTAAAAGCATATGGTACACCAAAACAAATACATATTGTTTCTATAATTGGCTCAAAAGAGGGAGTTGATTATACTAATAGTATCTTTCCTGAAGACACCCATTTATGGATTTCTGCCATTGATGAAGAGTTGGATAATAAAGGGTATATCATTCCTGGTATTGGTGATGCTGGTGATTTATCATTTGGTCCTAAATTATAAGAAATAACTAGTTATAGTTATCGTCAAAATCAAATACAAAAAAACTTCTTTAAACCATTTTTCTTTAATAATTTGTAAATAATTCGTTAATACTAACGCAAGCGGAAAGAAAATAAATATAAATTCTGATCCGTTCTTATCTATTGAAGGTATGATCAATAATACACTAACTAACAAATGAATTTGTATCAAAAACCATGAAGTTCTAAATTCATTATTAACAGTGACAATCTTAACCGTTGTAGGAAAAATTGCCCACAATAAATACCCTAAAATTAATGTAATAGGTATTAGTAATTTAAAAGAATTATAATTTAAAAAAGAAAAATTATAACTTAAATTCAAGTCGAAATCATTAAAATTATCAAATGCTAAAAGATAAGATCCGTAAATTATAATTGGTGTTAAAAATCCTACAATAGGTATTAGCATATTTCTAATCGATGATTTATTAAATGTATAAAGAGCCGCATAGACCAATAATAAATATAAAAAACTGTTTGGGTATACAATTGTGGCAATTCCAATCCAAAATGCACTATCAAATAATTTATCTCTTGTATTCTTAGCAGTTCTTAAACTATAGATCCTTCTATATGCAAATAATAATAGTAAATGGGTTATTAAGAAGTGCTTATTTAGCGTGGAGTATGGAAACATTCCAAAACATAAACCAAGAATAAATAAAACATAAGAATTATCCTTTGTTAATCCATTTTTCCTTACAATGAAATTAATCATAAAAAAGGTAACTAATAGCACTAGAAAAAAAAGTGCACTCTTTGAAAAGAAGAGAAACCCGGTTGTTACTTCATTCAGAAAAAAAAATGAAAAACCATATATAAAAGTAAGAGCAAATACAATAATTAATACATTTATTGGTCTTGTTTTATTAAAAAATTTGGCAATCATTATTTTAATTTCATACTTTTGTCCGGTAAATATACTTAAGATATGATTGCTAACAATATTTTTAGAGCCATAGGTGATTTTTGTACAAACGTTGCTTTTAAAGTTTATGATGTTTTTAGGTCGGTTGATGGGTGGTGGGGCTCGAACACTTTCAATGTAATTCTTGTAATTACTGGTTTTATAGCTATGTTTTACTGGCTTGGTGAAATGACAAAGCAAAGCAAGGCCGGCGAACAATAAAAATTCTTCAATTCGTTCATTTTGGGAAGTAAAAATAAATTAAAGCGTTTTCGTGAAAACGAAGCGTTTTCAAATGTAATTCAACCTTCTCGTAAAGATATTTCTGATGGTTTCTATTTAAAAAATAAATGGAAAACTCAATTTGACAATAACAATCCAATCATTTTAGAATTAGGCTGTGGTAAAGGTGAATATACAATTGCTCTTGCTAGACAGAACCCTGATATCAACTATATTGGTGTAGATATTAAAGGGGCTCGTTTTTGGCGAGGTGCCAAAACGGCTTTAGAAGAGAATTTGACTAATGTTGCGTTTTTAAGAGCACAAATTGAACTCATAGATATGTGTTTTGATGAAAATGAAGTTCATGAAATTTGGATAACTTTTCCAGATCCTCAAATTAAATTTAAACGTATGAAACATCGTTTAACGAATCCCGATTTTTTAAAAAAATATCAAAAAGTTCTTATTCCCCAAGGCTCTGTACACCTTAAAACAGATAGTGAATTTTTACATGGTTATACATTGGGTATTCTTCAGGAAGGAAATCATGAAATAATTTATGCTCATCACAATATCTATAATAATGCCCATACACCTAAAGAAGCCACATTAACCAAAACATTTTACGAAAACCAGTTTCTTGATCAAAATAAAGCTATTACTTATATTAAGTTTAAAATAAATTACACCATATAAGGTTAGTTAATTAATATTTTATAATTTTCATAAACTTTATTCTTACTTATGGCTAAAGATGATAATTTTTTTGAAAAAGTTTACGAAGTAGTTCGAGAGATCCCTTATGGTAGGGTTACTTCTTATGGGGCGATCGCTAAACATTTAGGAGCTGCAAAATCTGCAAGAATGGTGGGATGGGCAATGAATGCTTGCCATGGTAACTCGACAATTCCTGCTCATAGAGTTGTAAACAGGCAAGGTGTCATTACAGGTAAACATCACTTTAATGGTATCAACTTAATGCAGCAATTATTAGAAAGTGAAGGAATCGTGATTAAAAATGATAAAATCATAAACTTTGAGACTGCATTCTGGAATCCACAGAAAAAAAATCTTTAATTTTTCAGAAGGCACAATAATTTTACGTAAAATCAGTTTAATTTGATACTTTTTAAATGATGCTTTTGCATAATTTTTGTTAAATTGCACCACAAAAGGGCTAATACATGAAATTTCTTTATAAAATATTCTTATTATTACTGTTAATTCCATTGTCAAATTCTTATGCTCAGCTAGATTTAAGTCATGAAGTTGG
>Ga0209633_10005071_pt1 | contig 11658 bp, 6 predicted proteins | sample Cruoilmetagenom1_FD_187290 | JGI IMG/M metagenome (GOLD analysis project Ga0209633, IMG submission 187290) | Oil polluted marine microbial communities from Coal Oil Point, Santa Barbara, California, USA - Sample 1 (SPAdes) (version 2) | ecosystem: Environmental > Aquatic > Marine > Oil seeps ... | reverse complement strand
TTCCCAGTTCCCAGTTCCCAGTTCCCAGTTCCCAGTTCCCAGTTCCCAGTTCCCAGTTCCCAGTTCCCAGGGTTGTTTAGACCTTATAATAATCCCGGTACCACTCAACGAACCTGGCGATACCATCCTCAACACTCGTATCGGGTTTGTAGCCGACATCATTCATTAGGTCGTCCGTATTGGCATAGGTATAGGGTACATCTCCGGGCTGTAGCGGCAGCATGTTCTTGATGGCTTTCCTGCCGAGGCAATCTTCGAGTACCTCAATATAACGCATGAGGGTGCAGGGGTTATTATTGCCGATGTTATAGATGCGCCAGGGTGCCTTGCTGGTGCCCGGATCCGGGGTATCGCCTGTCCATTCACTGCTAGGGCGTGCGACATGATCCAGGGTTCGAATCACACCCTCGACGATGTCTTCGATATAGGTAAAGTCGCGCTTATGGTCACCATAGTTAAAGACATCAATGGGGTCACCGGCGAGGATTTTTTTAGTGAACATGAACAAGGCCATATCGGGTCGTCCCCAGGGGCCATAGACAGTGAAAAACCGTAATCCGGTTGTCGGTAGATTAAAGAGATGGCTATAGGTATGCGCCATGAGTTCATTGGATTTCTTGGAGGCGGCGTACAGGCTGACGGGGTGATCAACATTATTGTGTATAGAGAAGGGGTAGTTGGTATTGGCGCCGTAAACCGAGCTACTGGACGCATACACAAGGTGTTCAACATTATTGTGGCGGCAGCCTTCGAGAATATTCACAAAACCGACGATATTCGTATCGACATAGGCGTGCGGATTTTCCAGTGAGTAGCGGACCCCCGCCTGGGCGGCAAGGTTAACAACGCGGTTGGGTTTATGCGTCTTGAAAATATCCTCAATAACCGCCCGATCTTCGATATTTTCCCGAACCTCTGTAAATCCGGGGTAGGCCTTAACACGCTCAAGCCGCGCCTTTTTCAGGCTGACATCATAATAATCATTAAGATTATCGATACCGATAACGTCATCACCACGTTCAAGGAGGCGGATTGCCAGATTAGAGCCGATAAAACCTGCTGTACCCGTGATTAGAACTTTCATTTTTCTCAACTTTTACTAGAGTTTATTACAAACGTCCATCAACCTTATCTTTAGGGAGGGTGTATTTAATATCGAAAAGTACATGTTCTGGTTTACCCAAAGCATGAATAGCATCAGCCCCCATTTGGCGAAACTCATCATGCGCGACGGCCAGAATAATGGCATCGTAGTGGCCTTGCTTTACTTCTGTGATCGGCGTGATGCCATACTCGTGCCGGGCCTCTTTGGCATCCACCCAGGGGTCATAGACATCAACATTGGCATGATAGGTTTTCAACTCATTAATGATATCAACGACCCGGGTATTACGCAGATCGGGGCAGTTCTCCTTGAAGGTGAGGCCCATAATCAAGACCTTGGAACCGACAACATGTACCTGTTTTTGGGTCATCATTTTAACGACTCTGCCAGTGACATACCCCCCCATGCTGTCGTTTATACGGCGTCCCGCAAGGATGACTTCGGGGTTATAGCCAATCTCCTGTGCCTTTTGCGTCAGGTAATAGGGGTCTACACTAATACAATGGCCACCCACCAGCCCAGGCCGAAAGGGTAAAAAATTCCATTTGGTGCCAGCGGCCTCCAGGACTTCCAGGGTATCAATCCCCAGCTTAGTGAAGATCAGCGACAATTCATTCACTAGCGCAATATTGAGGTCTCGTTGCGTGTTTTCGATGACTTTTGCGGCCTCAGCAACCTTGATGCTACTGGCTTTATGGGTGCCGGCGGTAATAATGCTTTTGTACAAATCATCGACAAAATTAGCAATTTCAGGGGTGGAGCCTGAAGTTATTTTGAGAATACTGGTGACGCGGTGTTCTTTATCACCTGGGTTAATGCGCTCTGGGCTATAGCCGGCATAGAAATCCCGGTTGAATGTCAGGCCGGAAGCCTTTTCAAGTATGGGGATACAGACTTCTTCCGTGGCGCCGGGATAAACGGTGGATTCATAAATAACGACATCCCCCTTATTGAGAGCCTGGCCGACGCTGTGACTAGCTTTTTCCAGGGGGGTCAGGTCCGGGCGGTTATATTTATCTATCGGTGTCGGGACGGTAACGATGAAGACATTACAGCCCTTCAATGTGTCCAGCTCAGTGGTGAATGTCAGTTGGGTCGCTTCTGCCAGAAGTTCGGGTTCTACTTCCAGGGTATTATCCTGACCGTTGAGTAATTGATTGATACGGGCCTGGTTAATATCAAAACCAGTGGTTCTTATTTTTTTCCCAAATTCAACGGCCAAAGGTAAGCCCACATACCCCAGTCCAATGATGGCCAGTTTGGTTGTGTTGAGATCAGGCATAGATGGAGTTCCCTTAAATATGGTGTTTTTATTCATGCAGTCAGTCAATCATTTATGAGTGCATGAGTTAATAAACCCCTGTCAATTAGTGGCATAATATAATAAATTGGATTGTAACAAAACGACTATATGTATATATTTTTATTACAAATTTAATATCATTCATACAAGTCAGTGGGCGTTTTATTCGCCCACGTGCAGGGGATGTTTTTTGACCACAATCCGGCTATTTAAGCATTACATCAGGGTACCCTTTTTGTTAATGGGGCTCACGGAATCCGTAATCCTGCTCCTCTCGGTTTATTTAGGTGTGTATGTCCGTCTGGACGTATTACCCCTGGCTGTAGCAGAAGATACCCCCTTAATCATTGAGGCGTTAGTTTTTTCCCTGGTATTAATTCTTAGCATGGTTGCGGTGGGCCTGTATCAAGCAAGGTTACGTGAAGGTGTTCTTGGTTTTCTGCTCAGGATGGTCGCGAGTTTTTTCCTGGGTACCATCGGCTTGTCCGCAATATTTTATCTCATCCCCAGCCTCTTTCTGGGACGGGGTACCATCGCGATTGCGCTATTATCAGCTTTTATTGGGATAGCCCTGTTTCGACGAATGATTTACTGGAGGGAACCGAGTATTTTCAAACGCCGGATTCTGGTGTTGGGTGCGGGTGAGAATGCAAGGGCCATCACAGAGTTGCGGCGAAAATCGGATCAATTTGGTTTTTCTATTGTTGGTTTCGCTCATTTGCGAGGTGAAAAGGATGTCCTGGATAAAGATAAAATAATATTCCTGGACCGGCCACTAAAAGACTTTGTCATACACCATGACATTCACGAAATCGTATTGGCCGTCAATGATCGCCGTAAGGCCCTGCCAATTCATGACTTACTGGAATGTAAAATGAGTGGTATTGATATACTGGACATGCTGAGTTTTTTTGAACGAGAAACAAGTAAAATCCGCCTGGACCAATTGCATCCCAGCTGGTTGATTTTTTCGGACGGCTTTTCGCAAGACCCATTTCGTCACGCTTCAAAGCGCTTATTTGATGTTGTCTGTAGTTTATTCCTGTTAGCGATTTCCTGGCCCTTTATGCTTATAGCAGTTATTGCCATAGGCTTGGAAGATGGCTGGAAATCACCAATTCTGTATCGGCAGGTTCGGGTAGGGGAGTTTGGTCGTCCCTTTCAGGTACTCAAGTTTCGTAGTATGCGTGAAGATGCCGAAAAAAATGGCCTTGCACAGTGGGCAAAAAAGAATGATTCACGTGTTACACGTGTTGGGGGGCTGATTCGGAAAATTCGGATTGACGAACTGCCACAGATTTTTAATGTGTTGCGTGGTGACATGAGTTTTGTTGGGCCACGACCAGAACGGCCACAGTTTGTTGTACAGCTCTGCGAGAAAATTCCTTACTACGAGGAAAGGCACCGGGTTAAACCGGGTATTACAGGCTGGGCGCAGCTTCTCTATCCGTATGGCTCGTCAGAAAAAGACGCCATGGAAAAACTCCAGTACGACCTTTATTACGTCAAAAATCATAGCCTATTTCTCGATTTTTTAATAATGTTGCAAACCGCGGAAGTCATATTGTTCGGAAAAGGGGCTCGTTAAGTAAATGTGGATTAAGATTCTAACATGCAATCATTAGCCTTTATTTCCTTTGGCCTGGCGGCCTTAGCCTACATTTTTCTGGCGTTAATCTTATTAACCAGCTGGCGCGGTAAACGGCAGGGTGCCTTATTAATTGTAGTGTCAGTCATTCAGGTACTGTGGGCGGGTGTCAACATCGCTGCTTACAGCAGGGGCTTTGCCCAGCTCGCCTTATATGTATTTCTTGCGGAAGTGCTACGTACGGCATCCTGGTTCTTTTTTATTGGTCAGGTGTTTGACATAAGTGGTCGTTCGCGCATACAAACCCTTCTGGGGTGGTCTGCATATATATTCCCACCGGCAATTTTGTTTCTTGGGTTTTATTATAATTATGCCGATTTTTTCTCGCTCACACCCTATGTTCAAAGCACGACATTCATTTTCTATTTAATATTGTATAGCCTGTTTGGTCTGGTATTACTGGAACAATTTTATCGTAATAGTAGTGAAGACAACCGCTGGCGTATTAAATTTTTGGTGTTTTCTCTGGCTGTGATTTTTGCCTACGACTTTTTTTTATACACATACGCCTTTCTTATGCAGGAAGTTGATCCGGATTTATGGCTGGCCAAAGGCATTGTCAATGCGGTGATTGTTCCCTTTGTCGCAATTTCAGCTGCTCGCAACCCAAGTTGGTCACTAGATGTTTTTGTGTCACGAAAATTTGCCTTTTATACAACAAGTTTTGTTGCTGCCGGTGCGTATTTGTTATTTATGGGAGGGGGTGGCTACTATGTCAGGCAATTGGGCGGCTCATGGGGAGTTTTTCTTGAGGCCATTTTTCTGGTTTTTACAGCGCTATTATTATTCGTTATGGTGTTTTCAGGCAGTGTCCGCGCCTGGATCAAAGTCTTTGTAAGTAAAAACTTTTACAACTACAAGTATGACTATCGTGATGAATGGTTACGCTTGATGCGTATACTTTCATCGAAAGATGATTCCCTGAGCGTCAATGATAAGGCCATAAAGTCGCTGGCTCAGATTGTTGAAAGCCCGGGAGGCTTGTTGTGGTATTTGGGCGAAGATCATCTCTATCACCATTTGTGTGACTGGAATGTGTCTATCGAGCCCCAGTCTTCCTTTGCTGCATCAGAGTCACTCTTTAGCTATCTGCGAACGACTGGCTGGATCATCGACCTGGATGAATACCGGCAGCAACCAGAGAAATACGGTGAACTGGTGTTGCCTGACAGTATTCTATTGCTTCCTGATGCATGGCTGGTTATTCCGTTGTCGCAAAATGACCAGATTGATGGTGTCGTTGTTTTAATGCATCCTCGAACCAAAATAACGCGAACCTGGGAAGACCTGGACTTGTTAAAAACAGTCGCTACTCTGGTTGCCAGTTATCTTGCCCAACATGAGGCATCACGAAAACTGGTCGAAACTCAACAATTTGCTGCGTTTAACCGGCTCTCAGCCTTCGTCGTGCATGATCTGAATAATCTGGTCGCACAGCTAAGCCTGGTAGTGAAAAATGCCGAAAAACACAAATCCAACCCTGCATTCATGGATGATGCAATAAAGACAGTGCAAAATGCCGTTAATAAAATGGATCACCTGCTTACCCAGTTACGCAAGGGACGCTTTGAAAAGCATAATACCAATCAATTTGATCTGAATGAAGTGATCAAAAAATCGATACAAAAGCAATCTAACAGACAACCTGTCCCTATCTTTTCCAGCGATGTTCCTCAAGCGAAAATCGAAGCCGAATGCGAGAGATTTTGCTCTGTATTGGAGCATTTGATACGAAATTCCCAGGACGCTACTGGAAATATTGATGGCAAAATTTATGTTCGCCTGAAGTCAGATGGAATATCAGCCTTTATTGAAATAGAAGACAATGGTTGTGGTATGGATAACTCCTTTATTAAAGAACGATTATATAAACCCTTTGAGACCACTAAGGGTAATGCCGGTATGGGCATCGGTGTCTACGAGAGTAAGCAATTTATCCAGGAGGCCGGGGGTAGTTTAATGGTTGAAAGCGAGGTAGGTAAGGGTACAATCTTTATTTTGAAATTGCCTTTGGTATTAGGTAGTCAGGCGTAAGGAATATGCAATGTCAACAGATGGTCAACAAAACAGAACATTACTGATTATCGAGGACGATGAAGGTCTCCAAAGCCAGTTGCGCTGGACCTTTGATGACTATGAGACACAGTTTGCCGGAGATCGAAACGCCGCACTTGCCGCTGCGCGGCGTTTTTCACCTGCGGTCATAACGCTGGATTTAGGCCTGCCCCCGGATCCGGCGAATGTCAGTGAAGGGCTAAAAGCCCTGCAAGAATTACTCACATTATTACCTAATGCGAAGATTATCGTCGTTACCGGCAATGATGATCGGGAACATGCGATTCACGCCATAGGCGAGGGGGCATATGATTTTTATCAGAAACCCGTAGACCCCGATGTTCTCAAGATCATCGTTGCACGTGCGTTTCATGTGTTTGAATTGGAGAGAGAAAACCAGCGGCTTTTGCATAGTCAAGTGATAATGCCTCTGGAAGGGATTATCGCCTCCAGCCCGGAGATGTTGCGTGTATGTCGGAACATCGAGAAAATCGCCCCTGCAGATGTGACAACAATGTTACTCGGCGATAGTGGTACCGGTAAGGAATTATTGGCTCGAGCCATTCATCAAAAAAGTCCGCGCAAGGAGGGTCCCTTTGTAGTGATCAATTGTGCCGCGATTCCCGAAAACCTGTTGGAGAGTGAGCTGTTTGGCTATGAAAAGGGCGCATTTACCGGTGCATTCAAACAGACATTGGGTAAGTTTGAATTGGCGAATCAGGGCAGCCTGTTTCTCGATGAAATTGGTGACCTGCCACTATCCCTGCAAGCCAAGTTATTGCGCTTTTTGCAAGAAAGGGTTATTGAGCGAGTCGGTGGGCGCAAAGAGATACCTGTCGATGTGCGAGTGGTATGTGCTACACATCGCAATGTGCGAGAGATGGTGCAGAACGGAGAGTTCCGCGAGGATTTGTACTACCGTCTGAGCGAAATTTCCATCGACATACCCCCATTAAAAGAGCGCACGGGTGATGCTGTGTTGCTGGCGAGGACTTTTCTCAGGCACTATTTGGAAAAACACACTAACAAAGTGAAGGGTTTCTCTAAGGAGGCTATTGCGGCCATCGATGCATACGAGTGGCCAGGCAACGTTCGAGAATTAGAGAACAAGGTCAAGCGTGCTGCGATTATGGCAGAAGCTACGCAGATTAGCCCGGCAGAACTTGGCCTGGAGATGGATAAAAATAATCAACCAGTCGCTCCGTTGACGCTACGTACGGTTCGTGAGCATGCAGAACGTGGCGCCGTGGTACGGGCCTTAAGTTGTACGGGTAATAATGTGGCGCAGGCCGCCGAATTGCTGGGCATCACCAGGCCAACCTTGTATGACCTTTTAAAAAAACTGGATATAAAAATTTGACCTCGTATGAAAGACAGAACTGATTAAGCTCATCAGGCAGGTGCAGGCATAGCGAAAATGAATCAAAAAGCGGAGTTTTCGCATTAAAAAAATTAGCATTGTGATAAGTTTTTTAACACAGTCAGAGTTGCTCTAAGGGATTAATCACAGTTTTTCTAAATAATTTCGCTAGATACGGAGTGGTAAACATGAAAGGAAGTCGATTGTTGACAAGGTTTATTTTTTTTCTATTTCTGCTTGCGGCTGCAGGTTGTGGAAAAGATTTAACAGATGCACAGTTTTATGAAAATGCTCAGCAGCATTATCATAAAGGTGAGGTTGATGCTGCCGTGATCCAATTGAAAAATGCTTTGCAAAAAAATGCATCTAATCTCCAGGCTCGTGCCTTGTTGGGGATGATTTATGCTGATCTGGGGCTTGGTGCAGCAGCAGAAAAAGAATTGAGACGCGCTATTTTACTAGGGGCCTCAGAAACATCGTATGACACATATATGGCTAAGGCTCTATTTGAGCAAAATAAATTTCAGGATGCCTTTGATAAGTTTTCCAAGAATACTGGTCTAAGCAGTGAGCTGATATCAAAGCGTAATATCATATTGACCCGCGCATCACTGGGGTTGAATAAACGTGCTCAGGCAGAAGAATATTTTTCGAAAGTATCTAAAGCAGACAAAACAACTATTCCTGGGCTGTACGCAGCTATTGATTTGGCGATTTCGACTCGAGATTTAAAAAAAGCAAAATTGTATGTCGAAGAAATTTTACACAAAAATCAAAATGAAGTTGAGGCCTGGATAATAAAGGGTACGCTTGCCTTTAAAGAGGGTGATGCACAGTCTGCGGAGGCATCCTACAAAGGAGCCTTAAATCATTACAAATCACGGCAACAATCAGTGTTTACCTTTAGAGCCAATACCGGCCTTTTTTATGCCGAGCTTAGGCAAAAAAAATATGATGATGCTCTTAAAGTCTCAAAAAATCTGCTCGCGATGGCAAAAAATAACCCTTTGCCTAAATACCTGCGTGGCTTATTAGCATTTGAACAAAAAGATTATGATACCGCGCAAAATTACCTTGAAGAAGTTTACAACGATAACTCTCATCACTTACCAACTCTATTGTTGCTTGGTAGTATTCATTATATTAAAAAGCACTACGAGCAGGCGAATAACTTCCTGAGCACCGTAGTAAATCAGATGCCAGGCAATATCCAGGCGCGTAAAATGCTGGCGGCAACGCGATTACATCTGTCAAAATCAACGGCGGCCCTTGAGGTTCTCAATAAAGTTGTCGATAAAAATACTAAGGATAGCCAGTTACTCTCTATGGTTGCTGCAGCCGCAATTCAGTCAGGAAACCTGGAAATGGGTGAGACCTACCTGAAGCGTGCGCAAAAAAGCAATCCAGGTAATCCCTCCCTGCGTACCGAATTGGCCAGGCTCTATATGCAAAAAGGAGAATACGACGAGGCAATAAACGAACTTGACATGATAAAGGGTGACCAGGCTGCCCAAGTCGATGTCCTTAAGATCATGACCTATCTCAAGAAAAAAGACTTCGCTAGGGCGCGTAAAATTGCGCACAGTATAAATGAAAAGAAACAAACAGCAGCATCGATTACAATGCTCGGTGGAGTTGAACTCATTGCCGGAGATACATCCAAGGCTGTGACCTATTTCAACCAGGCCTTACAAAAGGACAACGATTATGCGCCCGCACTCCTGAATCTCGCGAGGGTAGAATTAAATGAAGGTAAGTCTGAGGCGGCAAAAAGTCACTTTCAAAGGGTGACACAAAAGAATCCAAACAGCCTTACTGCCCTGATGGGGCTGGCCCAGATCAGTGAAAAAGAAGGTAATATCAAATCTGCCTTGGCTTACCTGCAAGAGGCCCGCTCAAAGAACGATAAGGCCGTTTTGCCGCGTCTATTGTTAGCACGCTATTACGTCAAGACCGGCGATATTCAGGCGGCACTAGATAATGCCTCCGAGGCCTACAAGATCGCTCCAAAGGACGGTGTCGTGGCACTGTTGATGGCTAACGTGTATATGGTAAACAGGGATGCTTTTAAGGCGGCAGGAGTCTTGGAGGCAGTAAAGCGGGCTCAACCCAAGTCGTCGGGAGTGGCATATGAGCTGGCAAAGGCCTATCTCGGGCTCAAACGTGTCAATAAGGCTCGCGATGAACTCAAGCGAGCCTTGTCTATCAATCCAAAAATCTATCCGGCCAAAATTGCTCTCGCGCGACTGAATATTGCTGATGGTAAATATGATAGTGCCATGAGAGAGGCAAAATCATTGCAAAAACTACAACCGAATGACGCCATGGGTTATTTGCTTGAGGGGGATGTGCTTGCATCGAAAGGCAACCACATGCAGGCCGAACAGGCTTATCGAAAATCTTTACAGGTAAAAGCATCTCCACAGGGTTATGCAAAAGTCGCCAATATGTTACTGGCGCAAAAGAGAACCCCGCAAGCCATCACTGAATTAAAAATGGGAATTGCAGCATTTCCAAAGACTGTAGCGCTGCAAATACAAATTGCAACAATATATCAAACAAACTCGAAAACACCTGAAGCAATTAAGGTCTATGAAAAGTTACTTCAGGATTATCCAAACCACGCCGTGGTGCTGAATAACCTTGCACTTATCTATCTCGGTAGTGGCGATACGCGTGCCCTGGACTATGCCAAAAAGGCGTATAACCTGATTCCTTCAAACCCAGGTATAGCGGACACCCTTGGCTGGGTCTACGCCAAACAGGGGGATTATGAGAGTGCTCTGCCCTTGCTCAAAAAGGCGGCTTTTCAAACAAAACTGCCAACGATTCAATTTCATTATGCCTATGCGCTATACCATGCAGGTAACCTGACTAAATCAAATAGAGTACTAAAACAGGCCCTGAACGTAAGTAATATTTTTGATGAACGACCAGATGCAGAAAAGCTTCTCAAGTTGCTCACAAAATAGGACAGAAAAAAGGGATTATAGAACTGTCTTTGACTACAGTTTGTGATGTAAAAAATTATCGATGATGTTTTGTCGTTGCGAGTATCTGGTGATATGCAGAATACCATTTAATCAATGATAATTACTGACAAAAGATTTTATTCGTTGGCTATAGTAGATGGTCGCAATTGGTTAATTGAGTCTCAAGGTTTGTTTGCTGATATGAAAATCAGACTATCTGAAAGTGGTATAGTCATTTGAACTACCCCATCTTACCGGTAATGGAATATTACGGTGGGGAATGTATAAGCATATGCTCGACATCAAAGCCAATTGTCTCTATCCGCTGCCAGTCTGACTTCATAGTAGCTTCGGTGACACCATTCAGGTGATTCTTGATGAAAGGCTTTAGGAGCAGTGGTCTGTTCCTTCGTATCCATGCCGCAGAATATTGCGGCGATAGACAGACACCGTGCGAAATGGATGATATCCATGTCCTAAGAGTGCAGCTGGCGGACTCGTTTGTATAAGGCTGAGCATGATCTTTTTTCTGTTTCTAGGCGAGCGTGACACACAAAAAAAAGCCCCCATAAGGGGGCTTTCGTGGCAACATTTTGGATGTTTGTTGCTTAGGCTTTGCGGTGTTTGGCCGATAAACCAAGACCTAACAGGCCAATACCCATCAGCAACAATATAGCCGGTTCGGGTATTGTGATTTCGAAATCAAAACTTGAAGTCTGACCCTTATCAGTGTGTGAAAGCAAGGATGCCAGGGTCAATGAATAGGGTCCAGCAAGGTCAGGTAGACCACCACTGTTACTATATGAAAATGCACCACTTCCAAGTGCTGCTGTGCTAAACAACACATCTGTAATGGATCCTGAAATGGTTGGAATATATGCACTGTTACCTGCATCATAACCTGCAGCGAATTGGACAGTACCCTTAGTGGTACCACCTATGTTCGCCATCCAGGGCGCAGGTTCTCGGCCTAGGTCAGTTTGTGTCAAGAAGATCTGAAGTTCACCTACACCACCGCTGACATTCACTGAGCTTAGGTGAATTACATCAGAATAGGGGTCACCAATAGTAGGCGCACCCAGTGCGGTAGTGACATTAACCGTCCAGCCGCCTAATATGTCGTTACGTGTAAGTAAACCATCGTTGTCAGTATCATATACAGTGTCAATATTGGTCCCATCATACAGCGTAAGCACCAACTGGGCATTTGCTGGA
>Ga0209633_10005067_pt1 | contig 11660 bp, 15 predicted proteins | sample Cruoilmetagenom1_FD_187290 | JGI IMG/M metagenome (GOLD analysis project Ga0209633, IMG submission 187290) | Oil polluted marine microbial communities from Coal Oil Point, Santa Barbara, California, USA - Sample 1 (SPAdes) (version 2) | ecosystem: Environmental > Aquatic > Marine > Oil seeps ... | reverse complement strand
CGGTGAAAAAGGCTGCAAAGGCGCCGGCTAAAGCTGCGGTGAAAAAGGCTGCAAAGGCGCCGGCTAAAGCTGCGGTGAAAAAGGCTGCAAAGGCGCCGGTCAAAGCTGCGCCCAAAAAGGCCGCTGCGACAAAAAAGCCGGCTGCGAAGAAGGCCGTCAAAAAGGCTGCGCCGAAGGCAGCGGCGGGACTCCCTGCCGGGGCAACGGCTGTTGCTGAAGAGGCCGTTCAGGAGATTACCCAGGAAGTTACGGTAGTAGCGCCTCCTGTGGAAGCAGTTGAGAGCACCCAGCCAGAGGTGGAAGAGGCCGAGGGCAAGGCTGTTGCAGAGGCGGAGCAGAAGGCCACAGAAGAGGCCGAGCGCGCGGCTGCCGCAGAGGCGGAGCAGAAAGCCACAGAAGAGGCCGAGAGATCGGCTGCTTTAGAGGCAGAAAAGAAAGCCACGGCAGAGGCTGAGCGAGCGGCTGCAGCGGAGGCAGAGCAGAAAGCCATAGCGGAAGCCGAGCTGAAAGCCGAGGAAGAGCCTAAGGCGCCTAAGAAAGCCGAGAAAAAGGCTGATAAAGAAGCAAAGGCCGAGCCGAAAGAGACGAAACCCGCCGGCAAGCCTTCCGTACCGACACCGGGACCGGCGCCGAGACTGCGTGAAAAGTATTTCAAGACTGTTGTGCCGGCGCTCATGAAGGACTTCAGTTATGCTAACTCCATGAAGGCGCCGAAGTTGGTGAAGATCGTACTGAACGTCGGCATGGGTGAGGCGATAAACGACGTGAAGACCCTCGACCGTGCGGTGGAGGAAATCGGCCGCATCACCGGTCAGCGCCCTGTGGTGACGCGGGCCAAGCAGTCTATCGCCACCTATAAACTGAGGACGGGCATGCCGATCGGCTGCATGGTGACCCTGAGGCGCGGGCGCATGTTTGAATTTCTCGACCGGTTGATCAGTGCCGCGCTTCCGCGCATCAGGGACTTTCGCGGGATTTCAGCAAAGTCATTCGACGGCCGGGGCAACTATTCCATGGGAATTAAAGAGCAGGTTATTTTTCCGGAAATTGACATTGACAAAATCGGCTCGATCCACGGGCTTGATATAGCAATCGTGACGTCGGCAGCGACGGATGAAGAAGGCAGGGCGTTGCTCACCCATCTGGGCATGCCCTTCAGGAAATAAAGGTTGCAGGCCGGTGCTGGTAGCCTGTAGGAGGAAGAATGGCGAAGAAGTCCTTAATAGCGAAGGCAGCGAGAACTCCCAAGTTCAAAGTGCGCCAGTATCACCGTTGCCCCTTGTGCGGGCGGCCTCGGGGGTTTTTGAGGAAATTCGGCATGTGCCGGATCTGTTTTCGCAACCGTGCGCTCAACGGAGAGATCCCGGGCGTGATCAAGGCAAGCTGGTAAAGACGAGAAGGGGTTACAATTCTATGATGACCGATCCGATAGCGGATATGCTTACCCGTATTCGCAACGCCAGCAGGATGAAGCTGGAAAAAGTAGATATGCCTTCGTCAAAGCTCAAAATGGAGCTTGCGAAAGTCCTGAAGGACGAAGGATATATTAAGAGCGTGAAGCTCGTGAAAGACCGCAAGCAGGGTATCATCCGTATCTATCTGAAATACGCCGATGAAGAGATGCCGGTTATTCAGGGTCTGAAGCGGATCAGCAAGCCGAGCTGCAGGGTCTATGTCGGAGCCGACGCGGTACCCCGGGTGATGGGGGGGCTTGGTGTCGCCATCCTGTCGACGCCAAAGGGCATCCTGGCCGGCCGCCGGGCAAAAAAGGACAAGGTAGGCGGAGAAGTGATCTGCCACGTGTGGTAGGTATCCCGTACGCGCACCGTATTCCCTGTGTGCCGGGAAGGTAGGAGTGATATGTCGAGGGTTGGTAAAAAACCGATAGCGTTGCCATCCGGGGTGGACGCAAAGCTGGATCAAAGCAAAATCACGGTCAAAGGACCGCTCGGAGAACTGTCGCGCAGCCTTTACCCGAAACTGTCGGTGAAGAAAATGGACAGTACGATTGTCGTCGAGCGGCCGTCGGACCAGAAGCTGTACCGGGAAATGCACGGGCTGACGCGGAATCTCATCGCCAATATGGTTACGGGGGTAAGCACGGGCTACGAAAAGACGCTTCAGATCAGCGGCGTGGGCTATAAGGCCGCGCTGCACGGGTCGAGTCTCCTTCTCAATCTGGGTTTTTCTCATCCCGTTGTCTATCCCGTACCCGAGGGGATCAAGGCCACCGTCGATCCGAAGCAAAACTCGATTACCCTGAAGGGCATCGATAAGCAGCTCGTGGGGCAGGTGGCGGCGACGATCAGGGGTATCAAAAAGCCGGAGCCCTATAAAGGCAAGGGCATCAAATACAGCACGGAAACAATCAAAATGAAGGAAGGGAAAGCCGGGAAGGGCAAGAAATAAGTCGTCCCGGCTCATGCTGATTAATGGACACGGCTCCGCGGAGTCGTTCTTGTGGGAGAGAAATCGTGGCACGAAACAAAGATCAGGCCAGAAAGAGAAGACATTACCGAATACGGAAAACAATGATCGGCACCGGGGGAAAGCCGCGGTTGACGGTGTTCCGGAGCCTGCGCCATGTCTATGCTCAGCTCATCGACGATACGAACGGCAGGACGCTCGTGTCGGCATCGACACTCGAAAAGCAGGTCGGCGGATCAGGGCACGGGGGCAATGCTGATGCAGCGCGCAGGGTCGGCGCAAGCATTGCCAAGAAGGCCCTCGGGAAAGAAATCAAGAGCATTGTATTCGACAGAAGCGGGTATCAATACCACGGCTGCATCAAGGCACTGGCGGATGCGGCACGCGAGCAGGGCCTCAGTTTCTAACAGGTCATATCTTACAAAATCGGGGAACGACGGGGAGACCGTAGGCCGGAAGGCCGTCTTGATTTTGTGAACAGAACGGTATTGTTCATTTCGGAGGCAGATTGTGGCAGAGCGATATTCAAGAAGGCTTGAGGGCAGCGACGGCCAGGAGTTGAAGGACAAGCTGGTTTCTCTGAACCGCGTGGCCAAGGTGGTCAAAGGGGGGAAACGCTTTAACTTTACGGCCCTCGTTGTTGTTGGCGACGGCAAGGGCAAGGTAGGCGTCGGCAAGGGCAAGGCTGCAGAGGCGCCGGTGGCGATCAAAAAGGCCGTCGAGCGGGCCAAGAAGGGCATGATTCCCGTGGCGCTCAAAGGCGACACGATTCCCCATGAAGTGCTTGGACACTACGGCGCCGGGCGGGTATTGCTCAAGCCGGCCTCGGAGGGCACGGGACTGATAGCGGGCGGCGCCAGCAGGGCCGTGCTTGAAGTCGCCGGGGTGAGGAATGTGTTGTGCAAGTGTCTCGGCACGCATAATCCGCACAACGTCGTGAGCGCTACCATTGAAGGCCTCAGCAGGCTCAGGGCCGCCGACCGTGTCGCGGCACTGCGCGGGAAAACCATGGAGGAGCTCGGATAGCAATGGCCAAGGATGCTGGGAAAAAAATTACGATTAAGCTCGTCCGCAGTCACATTGCCCGGCCGGCGAAGCAGCGGGCAGTCCTCATCGGGCTCGGCTTAACGAAGGTGAATAAACAAGTGGTGCGGAGCGACACACCGGAGATTCGTGGCATGATCAACAAGGTGTCTCATCTTGTGTCGGTCGAGAATGCATGATCAGGAATTTTCTGCAGTAAGATCCTTACTGAAGAGTGGAGCAATGCAGAACAGCCGCAGGCTGATTCTCCCCTACGAAAGAGTGCACGTATGAAATTGGAAGAGTTAAAGCCCTCGAAGGGGGCGAAAAAAAGATCGAAGCGGGTCGGCAGGGGCGCCGGTTCCGGCCTTGGCAAGACCTCGGGAAAAGGCCACAAGGGCCAGAAATCCCGTTCCGGCGGCGTCAAACCGCCCGGGTTTGAGGGCGGCCAGATGCCTCTTCAGCGCAAGATTCCGAAGAGGGGATTCACGAACATCTTCCGCAAGGAATATGCCATCGTTAATCTCAGCGATCTTGCTGGGCTCGAGGGAACTGACCCGATCACACCCGAGGTTCTCGTGAAGAACGGTATCATCAAGAAGGCCGTGAACGGAGTAAAAGTATTGGGCATGGGAGCGCTCAAAGCGAAACTTGTCGTACGGGCCCATAAATTCAGCAAGAGTGCCGTTGATAAAATACAGGCGGCTGGCGGGAAGGCTGAGGTGATCTAAGCTTGTTTTCAAGCTTTCAGAACATATTCAACATCCCTGAACTCAGGAAGAGGCTCATGTTCACCTTCCTGTTGCTCGCCGTCTACCGTATCGGCGCCCACATTCCAACTCCGGGTATCAGGGGAGAAGAACTCAGTAAGTACCTCCATCAGGCCGCCTCGGGCCTCATGGGCTTTTTTGATATGTTTTCCGGCGGCGCGCTTTCGCGGGTCACGATATTCGCCCTCGGGATTATGCCGTACATTACGGCATCGATCGTTCTTCAGCTGCTCACCGTCGTGATTCCCCGGCTCCAGGCGCTGGCAAAAGAGGGCGAATCAGGACGGAAAAAGATCACTGAGTACACCCGGTACGGCACCGTGCTGATCGCCGCATTCCAGTCGTTCTGGATCTCCGTCGGACTCGAGAAGATGGGCGACGGCGCCTTCGTGGAATCCGCGGGATGGGCTTTCCGGATCCTGACCATGATCACGCTGACCGCCGGCACGACCTTTATCATGTGGCTTGGCGAGCAGATTACCGAGCGTGGCATCGGGAACGGCATCTCCCTGATTATTTTTGCGGGGATTGTCGCAGGATTCCCGAGCGCGGTAATGAACACCATCGAGCTGGTGCGGGTGGGCGAGATCCCCTACTTCATGCTGCTGGTGATCCTGATCCTGGTCGTCGTGGTGATTGGCGCTATTATCATCATGGAGCGAGGCCAGCGCAAGATACCGATTCAGTACGCCCAGCGGATGGTGGGCAGGAAAATTTACAAGGGACAGAGCACCCATCTGCCGCTCAAGATCAACTCGGCGGGCGTGATTCCCCCGATATTCGCTTCTTCCATTCTGCTCTTTCCCGCGACGATCGCAGGATTTGCAGAGGTGCCATGGGTAAAGGCCTTTGCAGACCAGCTTGCCCCGGGAAAAGTACTGTATACGACGGTCTACGTCGCGATGATCATATTCTTCACGTTTTTTTATACGGCGATTGTCTTCAATCCCGTTGATATTGCCGACAACTTAAAAAAATACGGGGGATTTATTCCCGGTATCAGGCCGGGGAAAAAGACATCCGATTACCTCTATCGAGTGCTGACGCGGATAACCCTGGGGGGTTCGCTGTATCTTGCCGCCGTCTGTGTGTTGCCCGACATTTTTTACCGTTTTTTCAATGTGCCCTTCTATTTTGGCGGCACATCGCTGCTGATCGTGATCGGCGTCGCCCTCGATACGGTGTCGCAGATAGAGTCCCACCTCATCCAGCGGCACTACGGAGGTTTCCTGAAAGGCGCTTCAGTAAAAGGGAGAAGATGAAGAGCACCCGCGTTTCATGGTCATACTAAAGTCCCTTCAGGAAATTGAAAGCATACGACGCGCCTGCCTCATCGTTGCAGATGCTCTGGACGGTATCCGCGAACTGGTGCATCCCGGGGTCACGACGCTGGCGCTTGATGAATTTGCCGAGAAGTTTATCCGGTCAGCAGGTGGGGCCCCCGCGTTCAAGGGTTACCGCGGATTTCCCTGCAGCCTCTGCGCGTCGGTGAACGATCAGGTTGTGCACGGGATTCCGTCCCGAGAGGTGGTCCTCACCGAGGGTCAGATCATCAGTCTGGATCTGGGTGTGATTGTAGACGGTTTTTACGGGGATGCCGCAGTGACGCTTCCCGTAGGGCGAATCAGCAGGGAGGCCGAACGCCTCCTTACGGTGACCGAGGAATCGCTTGGTCGGGGGATTGCGGCGGCCAGCGAAGGCAACAGACTGTACGATATTTCTCATGCCGTTCAGAGCCATGCAGAAGCGAACGGGTATTCCGTTGTGCGGGACTTCGTTGGCCATGGCATCGGCAGGAGTCTGCATGAGGATCCGCAGGTTCCTAATTTCGGCAGTCCCGGCCGCGGTCCGCGCATCCAGGAAGGCATGGTGCTCGCCATTGAGCCGATGATAAATTTCGGTGAAAGCGCGACGCTTGTCAGGGAAGACAACTGGACGGCAGTAACGGCCGACGGCAGCCTGTCCGCGCACTTTGAGCACACAATTGCCGTGATGCATGACGGGCCGTGGATATTGACGAAGCGGTGAATGGATACGCAGCGCAGTGCTGCAGCGTAATGAGATCGGTGGATAATGCCCAAAGAAGATGCCATTGAAGTGCAGGGAACGGTTCTCGAGACACTGCCGAACGCCATGTTCCGCGTCGAGATCGAGAATGGCCACAAAATTCTGGCTCACATATCCGGCAAGATGAGGATGCACTTCATCAAGATACTGCCGGGTGACAAGGTGACGGTAGAGCTTTCACCCTATGACCTGTCGAGAGGGCGGATTACCTACCGGTTCAAATAACGTGCTCTTTCTGCACTATGGGCGGGAAGGATTGTAGAAAAGGTGTGACGATATCATGAAAGTTCGCTCTTCGGTAAGAAAAATTTGTAATAAGTGCACGGTTATTCGGCGCAAAGGGGTCGTTCGGGTCATCTGTGAGAACGCGCGCCATAAACAGCGCCAGGGATAGGCGCAGTGCGCAATTGAACATTGTAAAGTAAAAATTGAAAAATTCAAAATGCTCAATAATCTTTCAATTTGAAATTTATCATTTGCATTTTGCAATGCTTTACATGCATTAAGGAGGTGCCGTGGCACGTATCGCTGGAGTAGATTTACCGAAAGACAAGAGAATTGAAATCGCGCTGACGTATATATTCGGCATCGGCAGAACTTTGGCAAAAAAAATTCTGGCTGAGACAGGGATCGATCCGAACGTCAAGAGCGGCAAGCTTACGGAAGACCAGATCGTGAAGCTTCGCGCTATTCTCGACCGTGATTTTATGGTTGAGGGGGATTTGCGCAGGGATGTCTCGACGCATATCAAGCGGTTGATGGATACCGGCAGTTACCGCGGCCTCAGGCATAGAAGAGGGTTGCCGGCACGCGGGCAGCGCACGAAGACGAACGCGAGGACGCGGAAGGGGCCGAAGAAGGGCTCGGTTTCCGGCAGGGGCAAGAAAAAAGGGATGGCGAAGAAGTAATACCTAACCCGGATAAACCGGGATTGAAAATTGGAAATTGGAAATTTTAAATTTAAAAATCGATGTATCTAAAGCGTTATTTAATCCTCTTTTTTTACGAGGCTTTTATGATTTTTCAGAAAATTTCCTTTCCATTTTGCAAAAGAAATTGAGAACTAAGTAACTAACAGGCGCAACGGTTTGCACGAACGGGATGCCGTCGCTGTCTAGTTCTATTCGGGAGATGCTATGGCAAAGAAGGGCAAGGCAAAGAAGAATATCGCGAATGGTGTGGCTCACATCCATGCATCGTTTAACAATACGATCGTGACGATTACGGACACGGCGGGGAATGTCATCGCCTGGTCCAGCTCCGGTAATCAGGGCTTCAAGGGGTCGAGAAAGAGCACGCCCTTTGCCTCACAGCTGGCCGGCCAGGCCGCTGCGCGCAAGGCCATGGAGCACGGGATGAAGCAGGTCGAGATCTATGTGAAGGGTCCCGGCGCCGGCAGGGAGTCGGCAATCAGGTCGATTCAGTCTGCGGGAATCGATGTCGTCGCGATCAAGGACGTGACGCCCATTCCGCATAATGGGTGCAGGCCACCGAAACGAAGAAGGGTTTAAGCGATTTATATCGAATGGTAAATTGCCCATTGAACAGAGTAAAGGAAATGAACGGTCCACGCTGGCTTCAGTTTACTATTCGATTGCAACAAACTTCATTTAAGCAATTCTCGCAAAGCGAGTGACGGAGGAATCATTTGGCACGATATCGAGGGTCAGTGTGTAAACTGTGCCGGAGAGAAGGCACGAAACTTTTCCTTAAGTCCGAGCGCTGTTATACGGACAAGTGTGGAATAGTAAGGAGAAATTACCCCCCCGGACAGCACGGCCAGGGGAGGATCAAGTTGTCGGTGTACGCCCAGCAGCTGCGGGAAAAGCAGAAAATTCGCAGGCTCTACGGTGTGCTCGAGAGCCAGTTCCGCGGGTATTTTGAGAAAGCGGCGCGGATGCGGGGTATAACCGGAGACAACCTCATCCTGCTTCTGGAACGCAGGCTTGATAATGTTGTTCAGCGAATGGGCTTTGCCGGTTCGAAAAAAGAGGCGAGGCAGATCGTGCGCCACGGCCATATGCTGGTGAATGGGAGAAGGGTAACCATCCCATCCTACCTGCTGAAGGCGGGAGATACCGTAGAACTGCGAGAGAAGAGCAGGGCGATTGCCCATATCGCACAGACCCTTGCGACCGTCGAGAAACGGGGTTTTCCCTCGTGGCTGAAGATTGACGCAGCGACATTTCAAGGCAAGGTTGTTTCACTGCCGGCTCGGGATGAATGTACGTTGCCGACGGTTCAGGAACAGCTCGTGGTAGAGCTGTATTCGAAGTAAGTGAATTCTGTTAAGCTTCGCTTCCGGCGACGTATGGGAAGCGTTTCATGTTTTCACTCCGTACTGGAGGGAATATGCTCAAAAAAGCAAAAGATTTTCAGATGCCAAAAAAACTTCAGTATGATCCCAAGAAGATCACCGATACTTACGGACGCTTTACCGCGGAGCCGCTGGAGCGGGGCTTCGGCACCACACTCGGGAATTCACTTCGGCGCGTGCTTCTCTCTTCGCTGGAAGGCTCGGCGATTTCATCAGTACGGATCAGCGGCGCGCAGCACGAGTTCTCGAGTGTTCCCGGTGTTATCGAAGATACGACAGACTTGATCCTGAACCTCAAGGAAATTCGTCTGAAACTGCATACCGATAAAGTAAAGACGCTCTCGATCAAAACCAAAGGGCCGGGTGAAGTGACGGCGAAGGATATCGAGGCGGATGCCGAGGTGGAGATCCTGAATCCGGGGCTCCATATCGCGACGATCGACAAGAACGGGAAGCTCGAGATGGAGATGCGGGCACGTCGCGGCAGGGGGTATGTTCCCTCTGAAAAGAACAAGGAACCGGGACAGCCGATCGGCGTCATCCCGATTGACTCGATATTCTCGCCCATTCGGAAAGTAAATTTCAAGGTTGAGAACGCGCGGGTGGGGCAGGAGACCGACTTCGATAAACTCGTTCTGGAGGTTACGACTGACGGCAGTATCCGGCCCGATGATGCCGTGGCGCATGCGGCAAAGCTTCTCAAGGATCATTTGAGCTTTTTCATCCACCTCCCTGAGGAGGAGGAGATCGTGATGGCCGAAGAGGAGATCAAAAAGTCTCCGGCATTTAATGAAAACCTGCTTCGCAGCGTAAGCGAACTGGAGCTATCCGTGCGGGCGGCAAACTGTCTTAAAAATGCCGGTATTGAAACGATATCTGAGATGGTCCAGAAAACAGAGAGCGAAATGCTCAAGACCAAAAACTTCGGCAGAAAATCCCTGAATGAAATCAAGGAAATACTGACTGAAATGGGCCTGGGCCTGGGCCTGAAGGTGGATGACACGATCGTGCGGGAGGCCCGTAAACTGCTCCACGAAAAACCGACCGAAGGATAGCAGGTGGGCAAGCGTGTGACAAGAGCGCAGGACGGGGAGCAGGTACCGCTCCCTGAATGCTTTGTATTCCATTACCAAAACTGGGGTTAGGACAGCACAATGAGACACGGATATACGGGAAGACAGTTCGGCAGGGATTCCGGACACCGCAAGGCACTGCTCCGGACGCTCGTAGCAGCGCTCCTGAAGAATGAAAAGATCGAGACCACGGTGGCCAAGGCAAAAGAAATTCGTTCCCTGGCAGAGAAAATGATTACCCTGGCGAAGCGGGGAGATCTGCATGCACGGCGACAGGCGCTCAGCTTCATCAACGACGAATCTGTCGTGAAAAGCCTTTTTTCGAGCATAGCGCCGCGGTTTTCGGGCAGAAACGGCGGGGATACGCGCATCGTCCGCTCCCGCACCCGCCTTGGCGACGCCGCTTCCATGGCGGTGATAGAGCTTGTGGAACGGCAGCAGAAAGAGAGCGCACAGCCGAAGGCGCCGGCGAAAACAAAGGCATAAACACCATTTTCCAGTACGAAGGTTCACGCGGCAAGGGGGATTCCCTTGCCTTTTTTATTGCATTTACAGTCAGTTGGTTTTATGTTACTATGATTTGGTGGTGCGTCCTATGGCACGAGTAAAACGAATAGGAACGGCGTTTTCCACCTGGGTACGCCAGACGGTGAGATGGTGGGGGGGGATCGGGTGCCGGGTATCTTTCTTCGTGACTATCGCCCTCGTTCTTGCCGCGAGTCTCGTCGGGGTGTTCTTCATGGGCGAGGGGAAACGGGTGCTTGACGAAGAGATACGCGGGAGGGCCATCTACGTGGCACGGTATCTTGCGGCACTCACGCTTCCTGATATGCAGGCACGGAATGCCCGTGCAATTGACGATAAGATCATCCCCGCCCTCATCTGCTGCAGCGAGGAGCCCTCAGAGCGAGACCTCCTCTATGTCCTGGTCTATGACCATTCCGGTAACCTGATAACCGGAAGGACCCGGACCGAACGCATTCCCCCTGGCCGTCCTCGCCTTTCCCTGGAATTCTCTCCAGGTAATACGATTACCATAGACAGTGCTCTCAATACTCCATCAAAGAACATGCGCACTCCCTCGTTTCAACGCCTCCAGAATGGCGTCTACGATGTGATCCATCCCGTTGTGGTTTCAGAAAAGAGGGTCGGTTTTATCCGGACCGGTATCTCGGGGCAGTGGCATGCCCGGAAATATCTGGATATCGTCAAAAAAGGAGCGCTTGCACTTGTTGCGATACTCGTGCTTGGACTGGTGATCAGCCAGATTCTCGCCGCAAGCATCACCCGGCCGATCTCGCGGCTCAGTGCCGCTGCTGAAGACCTGGGCCGGCAGAACTGGAATGCGCCTATCCCGGTGCAGGGGAAGGACGAAATAAGCAGGTTGAGCCACGCCTTCAACCAGATGGCACTTACGCTCAAGCAGCGGGAAACAAGCCTTTCCCGCGGGAACCGGGACCTTTTTATTCTCCACACCGCCGGTCTCGATCTCATGGAGAGTCTTGATGTCGAATCGCTGCTCGAAAAGATCGCGGCACGTGCCGAAGATCTGGTCCGTGCGGATACGATAACCATTTCCGCCGTCGACAAAAATGAAAAAATGCTTAAGTACATCGGCGCATTCGGCAGTAAAGCGCAGACGCTGCTTGGGGGAGACGTCATTCTGGAGGCCGGCGGCATTTATAACTGGATCGTGAGCTACGGAACGCCGCTCCTGATTCTCGACGCTCAGTCCGACTTCCGATTCGAGAAGGCGGTTATGGAATCACTGGGAATCAGGTGCCTGATGGCGGTACCTCTGTGGTCGTCCAACTCCATGGTGGGGCTGCTCACGGCCATTAATAAGAAGGGCGGCGCCTGTTTCGACAAGCATGACCTCAGGCTGTTTACGGTTTTTTCGAATCTGATCAGCGCGGCCCTGCAAAACGCCAATCTCTACAGCGACCTGAAAAACAACGTGCACAAGCTCGAGCAGACGCAGGA
>Ga0209633_10005066_pt1 | contig 11662 bp, 8 predicted proteins | sample Cruoilmetagenom1_FD_187290 | JGI IMG/M metagenome (GOLD analysis project Ga0209633, IMG submission 187290) | Oil polluted marine microbial communities from Coal Oil Point, Santa Barbara, California, USA - Sample 1 (SPAdes) (version 2) | ecosystem: Environmental > Aquatic > Marine > Oil seeps ... | reverse complement strand
ATCAATAATGACAGAGTTTGGATCTACAATGATTGAGAACTGGGTAAATTTTTAATCTATAAATTATCTTGCCAAGACTTTCGTTTATCCCACTTTAAAAGATCACGTAAAGTAGAACCTTTTACGTTAATCTGAAAGGTATAACTTTGCATTGTACCAACAGGAATCCATCTAAACGACATTTCCCAACAATGAAGATCCCTATGGATATTAATTGAGGAAGTCGTTAGTTTCTTCTCTTCGATATCGAAGTTAGCTCTAAAACTAATTTTCCAATTCTTTGTAAGACTAAAATCTCCAGATAAACCCATGGTTTGAGTTACTGTTGATTCAAATTTTGGGCGAGAGTAAACAAATTTATAATCAATATTTAGATTCCAAGGGATATCAAAATCAACATAAGTCATTGCTAATTGCTGTTGATCATACATATTTTGAATATTGGGGTCTCGTCCAAAATTATTATTTAATTTATTATTTATTTGTTCATCATTTCCTTCACCAGTTTCTGTTCCCTTAGAGTTTAGTTTAAAATTTAAAGAAAAATCAAAACGCTCTAATCGACCTAATCTACCAAAAAATGAATTATCCGGATTAGCAAACCAATGAGAACGATTTACTTCATTCCCTGCGCTATCTAAAGCATAAGTATCTATAGTTCCACCAAAATTTAAACTTACTTGTTTATTAAATAATGTTGTTCTTCCTCGAATTGAAATTGGTGCCCACTTAAACTCTTCTGCAAATAAATTATAGCTGGTATTGAAACTTAAGCTTTCTAATAATTTTATTTTTTTTGTTCCTGTACCCGTAGTATCTTCAGAATCTCTAACCTTCATTTCGAGGTTGTTATTTAATCCAAACGAAACTTGGCCGCTTTCTCCAGGAGCTGCCGGAAAACTGTAAACGCCATTATTGAAAATTGAATACTCTTTCATATTCCCAAGCGTATCTGACTGATATTCTCCATAATATTTATTAACCATATTTCCCATATCCGGCCTGTAAGAAATACTAACCGAAGGAGTAACAACATGTCTTACAGCAATAATTTTCGAATTTGGATTCTTAAACTGATACATTCCATACATGTTGGGCCCTACACTTAAAGAAATCGAAGGATTAATCATTTGAGCATATTTAACAGTCGGTTGTTCAATTGTATCAACGTCCATATATTTTTTACCATCTTCATCAATCCTTTCAGTTGAAGTATAATTTACATAACCTGGATATAATATACCAGTATATTCCACTTTTGGGCTTAAATTAAAATGTTTTAATATTTTAAAGTTTGTGCTTAAAGGTATGTTATGTTGGAATCCATTTTCAAAATCAGAAAAAGATGTTCCATGAAAAAGTAAGCTATCGGGAGTGCTTATTTTATTTTCCATCTTAGAAGAATATTGCACTTCTATATCTTCGTACCATTTTGTATCGCCCGATGAATTTTTGCTTCTAAACGGATATTGTCTATCCATATTAAAAGTAATAATTGGCAATGTAAGGTTTACATTATTTGTGTTAGTGTTCTGTGTATGATTTAATTTTGCATTTAATCGAAATGGTCGACCCGGCCAACTTTTTCCATAGGTAATACTCGAACTCTTTGTATTTGTTGTTCGCTGATCAATTGTTGTACTATTTAATTTATCAAAAGATTTTGTGCTGTAGTTTACACTTGCCGAAAATTTAGAACTTGGATTTGCTTTAGCATCCTGAGTATGATTCCACACAATTCTTAAATCTTTTGATTTTAAATAACTATCTTCTCCTTCTTCTCCACTTAAAAACTCTGCATAACTAAAATTAAAATTACTCGTAAACTTATATCTCTTTACAAAACGGTATTTAACATCACTTCCCCACGAACCTTTTGAATAAATTTCACCTGTAAGTGCTAAATCCATTTTATCGTTTATCCCAAAATAATATCCACCATTTCTAAGAAAAAATCCACGTTTGGTTTCTTCTCCATATTTTGGAACCATAATTCCCGAAGAATAATTTTTTTGATTAGGGAAAAATGCAAATGGAACTCCAATAAATTTTAAAGGTATATCGAACATAACAAGGTAAGAAGGACCTGCAATAATTTTATCATTTGAAACCACTTTTGCCTCACTCATGTGCAAATAAAAATGAGGGTGTTCTAAATCACAAGTTGTATATTTTCCATTTGCAATCAAAAAACTGTTATCTTCTAATTTTTTTGTTTTTTCACTATGCAAAAAACCTTCTTGTTCTTCAGTAATAACATCCTCAATATAACCTTTTTTGGTTTTAAAATTATATTTTATTGTTCTGGCTTCGAACTCTTCACTTTTTTCTTTAAAAACAGGTTTTCCTTCAATATTGCCTAAAGTGTCAGTTAAACCATACGCATAAACGTAATTTCTTTCTTGATCGTATTCAATAAAATAAGCTTTTAACGTAATATCACCATACTCAATTTGTGCATTATTATATAAATAAACTTTTTTCGAATCGTTCGATAACACAATAGAATCTTCTGCGTTATAAATAACTTTAGAATCAATTAAACTCTTATTTTTATTATCAGAACTAATTGATGTACTATCATTTACAAGCAATTTACTACTTGAATTTATTGTATCATTTGAAGTAACAATTCCTCTTTCATCAAAACTTTTACTTTGGGCAAAGTTTTTGATAGGTAAGCAAATAGTTAATACAACTAAAAAAATGAAATATCTAAATTTTAAATACAATTTTATTATACTATTTTTGTGCAATTACATTTATTTTTCGAGTTCCAAAACTAACTAAAATATTGTATACATTAATAATGAGAATTGACTTTATAACGATTTTTTTTAAACAAATAAGATACCAAGTATTAATAATTATGTTAATTATTGTTAAGGTATGCTTATTTTCAAATGTTTATGCACAAAAAGAAGAGCAATATACATTAAAAACAGTGGTTATTGATGCAGGTCATGGAGGGAAAGATCCGGGTACAAATGGAAAAGTTGCAAAGGAAAAAGATATTGCACTTGCAATTGCCATTAAATTGGGTACTTATATTGAAGAAAATATTCCTGATGTTAAAGTGATTTATACCCGAACAACAGATGTTTTTATTCCTTTAAGCGAGCGTGCTGACATAGCCAATAAAAACAATGCCGATTTATTTATATCAATACATTTAAATGGAAACAAAGATAGCAGAGCATACGGTACTGAGACCTTTGCAATGGGTTTACATAAAACGAAAGGGAATTTAGAAGTAGCTAAACTTGAAAACTCGGCTATTCTTTTTGAGGAAGATTATTCAACTCAATATGAAGGATTTGATCCACAGTCTGCCGAATCATATATTATGTTTTCGTTCTTACAAAATACTTACTTAGAGCAAAGCTTAAACTATGCAGCTTTTGTTGAGCATGAATTTAAAAATAAAGCACTTAGAAAAAGTCGTGGAGTAAAACAAGCAGGATTTTTAGTTCTATGGAAAACAACAATGCCAAGCGTTTTAATTGAAGCAGGTTTTTTATCTAACCCAAGAGAGGAAAGATACTTAAGAAGTACGGAAGGACAAGAATTTATAGCATCAGCAATTTATCGTGCTTTTAAAGATTATAAAGCCGCAATTGAAGAAAAAAGTCATTTTATTACTAAGATTGAAACTCCAGAGATACAAGAAGATACAAGCAAAATATTTTTTAAAGTTCAAATCGCTTCATCAAAAAACTCAGTCGAAAGAAATCCAGAATCTTTTAAAGGACTAGAAAATGTTGAAGAAATTAAGATTAATGATATATATAAATATACTGTAGGTTCGTTTACAAACTATACAAATATTGTAAATTATAAAAAATCAATTGAAAAATTCTATCCTGATGCATTTATAATTGCAATTGAAAAGGATGGAAAATTAATACCATTAAACGAAGCAATAAATATTAATCAGAATTAAAATTCATGAAAATAAATAAAGAAGTAAAAGTTGGTATAATTGCAGTAATTATTATTTCAATAGCAATTTGGGGATATAGTTTTTTAAAAGGAAAGAACTTGCTTTCAACGAACGATGCCTATTATGCAATATATGAAAACATTGATGGATTAGAAGAAGCAAGTCCTGTTATGCTTAGTGGATTAAAAATTGGAATTGTAGAATCAATTAAGATTCATGATGTGTACCGCGATAAAATTGTGGTTCGTTTTTCAATTGAAGAAGATATTAAACTTCCTAAAAATACTAAAGCGACAATAGTTTCCGCATCATTAATAGCAGGTAAAGCAATCAAGATAAATTTTTCAAAATCGATGGATTTTTATGCTGCAGGAGATACAATTATTGGGGTTCTTGAAAAAGATTTAATAAGCAGTTTGAGTGACGAACTTATACCTGTAAAAAATAAAATTGAAAACTTAGTTGTATCAATAGATACTGTTTTAGCTATTTTTGACAACCAACGAAGAGATAATTTAAAAGAATCTTTAGATAATATTAATAAAATCACAGAAGAATTTGAAGAGCTAATAGATTCAGAAAATTCTAAACTTGCTTCTATATTAAATAATGCAGAGTCAATTTCTTTTAATTTAAGAAACAACAACGAGCAAATTTCAAATATCCTTGAGAACTTCTCAAACATTAGCGATTCTCTTGAGCAAGCAAATATTAAAACTACAATATTAAATGCCAATAAAACTTTAGCTGAATTTAGTAAGATTTCCAAAAAAATTAATAATGGAGAAGGAACAATCGGTCTTTTAATTAATAACGACTCTCTATACAATAATTTGAATAGTTTATCTGCCGATTTAGATAGTTTAGTTATCGATTTAAATGAAAATCCTAAGCGCTACGTACACTTTTCTGTGTTCGGTAAAAAAGATAAAAAATAGACGACAATTTTATACTCTATTTGCTTAGACTAATTCTAAATTCTAGAAATAAATTTAAGTACTACTTAACTAAATTTTATTTTTTAACATATAACTTTAGTTAATGCTAATTAAAGATTTAGTTAACAATCGTTTAACTATTATTCTTATTTAAAAGCCTGTATATCACACTTTTAAATTAATTATAAAAAAGTTTTAAAATTAAAAGACTGATATAAATAACAATATATAATTTTCTAAAAAAACAATACTTTTTGAATTTTTTTTTCCTTTTTTTTTTCACAATTTTGTTAGACCTGAAAAAAACGAGTCGAAATTTTTTAAATATTTGTGAGTTAAATGGATAATAAAAACTATCATGAAATTTGGAACAATTGTCTTAGAATTATTAAAGATAATGTGCCTTCAATAAGTTACAGAACATGGTTCGAACCCATTGTTCCTATAAAAATTGAAAATGATGTATTAACAATTCAAGTTCCTAGTCCGTTCTTTTATGAATACCTAGAAGAACAATACATTGATATTCTAAGAAAAACACTACGTAAAGAACTTGGAGAAAATGCCAAGCTAGAGTATAGTGTAGTTATGGAAAATAGCGTTTATTCAAACAGTAAACCTTTTACCGTAAAATTTCCGACGAATTACAAATCAGAATTAAAAAATAAACCAGTTTCAGTTTCTTTTAATTCTGATGATGAAAATTCAATAAAAAATCCATTTATTATTCCAGGAATAAAAAAGCTACATGTTGACCCAAGGTTAAATCCAGATAACAATTTTACAAATTTTGTTGAAGGAGAATGTAACCGATTAGCAAGGTCGGCAGGTGCTGCTGTTGGCGACAACCCTGGAGGAACAGCATTTAATCCTTTATTTTTGTATGGCGACTCAGGCTTAGGTAAAACTCACTTATCGCAGGCAATCGGAATACAAGTAAAAGAAAAATTCCCTGAAAAAACGGTTCTTTATGTAAACGCAAATAAATTTCAAACTCAATTTGTTGAATCAGTAAGAAATAACAACAAGAATGATTTTTTACATTTCTATCAAATGATAGATGTATTAATTATTGATGATGTTCATGAATTTGCAGGTAAAGAAAAAACTCAAGATATCTTTTTCCACATATTTAATCATTTACATCAATCGGGTAAGCAGCTAATTTTAACTTCAGATAAAGCACCTGTAGAAATACAAGGAATGGAACAGAGATTATTATCCAGATTTAAATGGGGATTATCTGCTGATTTACAAGCTCCTGATTTTGAAACTAGAATTGCCATTCTACGTCAGAAAATTTATCATGATGGAATAGACATGTCTGAAGAAGTAATTGAATATATAGCTTCGCATATCACTTCTAATATTCGTGAATTAGAAGGTGCATTAATTTCATTGTTAGCTCAATCTACTTTAAATAAAAAGGAAATTACCTTAGAGCTTGCAAAACAAATGATTGACCGATTAGTTAAAAATTCTAAAAAAGAAATATCTGTAGATTATATACAAAAGGTTGTTTGCGATTATTTTAATTTATCACCAGACTTATTGCAATCAAAAACTCGAAAAAGGGAGATTGTACAAGCTCGTCAAATTGCAATGTATTTTTCAAAATCACTTACAAAATCATCTTTAGCATCAATTGGTGCAATGATTGGTGGTAAAGACCACGCCACAGTGCTTCATGCTTGCAAAACGGTAAATAACTTAATTGATACAGACAAACGCTTTAAAGGTCAAATAGAATCGATTGAAAAAAAGTTAAAAGTTTAAGTTATTAAAGGCTCCTTTTGGAGCCTTTTTTATTAATATCTCCCCTTTCCTATTTCTTACACCAGAATATTTTTTGTTTTTTATATTTCATTTCAATCATTTAAGAAAATAATTCATTATTTACTTTTTATGTCAGAACAAGATTCTATTATGAGATAATAATCCTATATTATTTTAAAATTTTGTATTTTTATACTGTTATTAAAAGTTATTACAGAAATGAAATCTACAAAAATCAAATTATCTATAATTTTATTATTTCTTCCTTTTGTTGCACTTATTCTGAGTTCCTGTGAAAATAAAGCAACAAATAATTTAAAAGTATTTGCAGCGACAGGAGCAATGTTACCTGTTAATGAAATTTGTAACTCATTTGAAGAAAGTTTTCAAATAAAAATTGATAAAAACTTCTCAGCATCAGGATTGCTGGCAAGACAAATAATTGCAGGAGCAGATGCTGACATTTTCATTTCTGCAAACAAAGAATGGATAGATTTTCTAAAAGCAGATAAACAAATAAAAAAACAAAATATTAGCATCTTCGCATATAATAAACTCGTTGTAATTTGTTCAATTGATAAAGATATTAAGATTGATTTTACAAAAGATTTTGATATTGAATCAGCAATACAAGATAAAATATCCATTGGCGATCCAAAATATGTTCCCGCGGGTAGATATGCAAAACAAATGCTCGATTCGTTAAATTGGTTTAATAAAATGCAGAATAAAATTATACTTGCAAAAGATGTTACATCAGTTTTAAACTTTGTTGAGTTTGGGGAATGTGACTGGGGAATCGTATATTATTCAGAAGCACTTAAATCTAATAAGGTAAAAATTGCATACGAAATCCCCCAAAGTCTTTATTCTCCAATTGTATTTTATATTGGATTAGTAAATGAGAATGAACGAAGCAAGCAATTTTTGAATTATTTGGAAAATGGATTATCAAAAGATATTTTAGCTAAATACGGATTTAAAATAGAAAGATCAAATTAGTATGTTTAGCTCGGAAGAAATAACTGTTATACTATTAACTTTAAAAGTAGCGCTAACAAGCACTCTAATAACTCTGCCCTTTGCCATATGGTTAGGATGGGTTCTTGCGCAGAAAAGCTTTTTTGGGAAATTCTTAGTTGAAGGTCTTATAAATATTCCTTTAGTTGCTCCACCTGTAATTACTGGATATATTCTTTTAATTATTTTAGGTAAGAATGGATTTTTAGGACAATTGCTCTTCGAAACATTTGGAATTAAATTGGCTTTCAATTTTATCGCATTAATTATTGCATCTGTAATTGTATCATTGCCATTAGCAGTGCGCAACATAAAATCGGCATTCGAATTAGTAGATCCAAATTATGAAAAAGCATCGAGTTCCTTGGGAGCTTCTAAAATAAATACTTTTTTTAGGGTTTATTTACCACTTGCCTTCCCCGGGATTTTAAGTGGTGCTGTATTAGCATTTGCTCGTAGCTTAGGAGAATTTGGAGCAAGTATTTCGTTTGCAGGAAACATATTTGGAAAAACTCAAACGATAGCTTTAAATGTATATTCGAACATGCAAATTCCAGGAAAAGAAATGCAGGTTACTCGATTAGTTGTAATATCTATACTAATATCGCTTGTGGCAATTATAACATCGGAATATCTGAATAAAAAGAAAAAATACTTTGTAAGATGATTTTAAAACTACAAGACATAGAACATAATCTTGGTGAGAATCATTTTTTCTATGATTTTCAGACCGATAGTTCCATAACCGGAATATTTGGACCTTCTGGTGCTGGAAAAACTACTTTATTCAATTTAATATCGGGTGTCTATAACCCCAAGAAAGGTGTAATTAAACTAAACAACCAAGTCCTAGTTAATGGAAATAAAAATATAGTTGTTAAAGGGAAAAATAGAAATATTGGCTATGTGTTTCAAGAAAACTATCTATTTCCACATTTATCTGTTAAAAATAATTTACTATATAGTAAGCCATACAATAAGAACAAATCAAATTACATCACCTTAAAAGATGTAGTTGAATTACTTGAAATTCAAAATCTACTACACAAAAAACCACGTCAGCTATCGGGTGGAGAACGTCAAAGAGTTGCTATTGGCAGAGCGCTTCTCTCCCAACCCCAATTATTACTTTTAGATGAACCATTTTCAAACGTTGACTGTTCTAAGAGAAAACAAATAATTTCATACTTGCTTAAAATAAATAATCATTTTAAAATTCCAATGTTAATTATTAGTCATCATTTAGAAGATATCTTAAAGCTTACGCGAAAAATTGTGCTTATCGAAAATGGTAAATCAACAAGCTCTGGTGATGTTTTTAATATCATTAAAAATGGCGAAAAGCCTGAACTCATAAGACCAAAAAAATATCAAAATACCTTTAAATCCAATTTGGTTGGATTTTCCGAAATAGAAAATACATACAACTTAATTACTAATGATAGAATTAGTATAAAAATCTCAGACCACTCTAAGTTATTAAACAAGCGATTACCTAAAGGCACCAAAATTCAATTAAGCCTACGCCCAATTGATATTGCATTAAGTCTTGAAAGCCACAAAGCAATTAGTGTTCAAAATCAATTAAAAGGTACAATAAAACAAATTATACAAAACAACGAAGGTATATTTTGTGTTGCTGATTGTGGCTTTGAACTATTTGTTGAAATATCCCAAGCAATAATTAATAATTTATATTTACACGAAGGACAAACAATTTACTGTCAAATAAAAGCAAATGATTTTGATGTTGTTCATGTTTACCAAAATAATAAAATAAACTCTGATTATTATACACAAACTAATTCAAAATTAGAAACCTGCAATACCCAATTTTAATTTATTAATAAACTGATTATGATAACATTTATATTAAATAATAAAACTATACAAACAGATAGTCACCCTGGAACTTCTCTGCTTGACTTTATACGTTATGGTGAGAATATGCCAGGAACAAAAATAGGATGCAGAGAAGGCGACTGCGGTGCGTGTACAGTACTAGAAGGAACTTATGTAAACAATAAAGTTAATTATAAAAGTATTGTTTCATGTTTAACTCCTTTGGGCAATGCACACGGAAAACATATTGTTACTATTGAAGGTCTTAATTTAAAAGAATTATCACCTATTCAAGAACAAATGGTTGAGCATTCTGCTACACAGTGTGGCTTTTGCACTCCTGGTTTTGTAGTATCATTAACTGGTCATGGTCTTTCCGAAGAGCAATCAACCCACGATAAAGCTATAGCATCTGTTAGCGGAAATATTTGTCGGTGTACCGGATATAAATCTATTGAAAAAGCAGCTGAAAGCATATCAGAATTGCTAAAACTAAAAGATATTAATAACCCTGTTTCGTGGATGGTAGAAAACAAATTCTTACCTGAGTATTTTTTGGAAATTAAAAATCGTTTACAACTAATAGAACCAAAAACGTTATGTTCTGAAATTAAACAAATTATAGCTGGTGGAACAGATTTGATGGTGCAAAGACCTGAAGAAATTGAAAAAACAGATATCAATCTATTTTATGATAGAAATGATTTAAAAGGAATTAACAAATATGACAGTTCTATTAGTATTGGTTCAGCTAATACTTCCAGCGAAATTATGAATTCTAGCATTGTTCAAGAATTTATTCCTGCAATAAAAACTCATTTCAAATTAATATCATCAGAACAAATTCGCAATATGGGAACTATCGCCGGTAATTTTGTAAATGCATCTCCCATTGGCGATTTAAGCATTTTTTTTCTTGCCTTAAATGCAAATATTAAACTGAAAGAATCAAATAGCACTCGTTTATTACCACTACGAAACTTCTTTCTCGATTATAAAAAAATAGATTTAAATAAAGATGAATATATAGAATCAATAATAATACCTATTCCTGATGGAGAATATAAATTTAATTTCGAGAAAGTAAGTAAGCGAACTCATTTAGATATTGCAAGTGTTAATAGTGCTGCATTCTTTACCGTTAAAGATGATGTTTTAGAAAACTGTTCAATAGCTGCAGGTGGTATTTCTGCAATTCCAAAATATCTTTTTAAAACATCGGAGTATTTAGTAGGTAAAAAAATTACTAATGGAACGGTATTAAAAGCAAGTAAAATTTTACAGGAAGAAATTTCTCCAATTAGCGATGTTCGTGGAACTGCCGATTACAAAAGATTATTAGCGCGACAACTGTTTTTTGCACATTTCATAAAATTGTGCCCTGCAAGTATTTCTTTAAACGAATTATTAAGTTAATCAGATCACAATTATGAAAAATATAGATTCTAAAAATCACGTTACCGGAAAATCTGTTTATGTAGATGATATACCAGTACAAATAGGAACATTATTTGGTGCGGTTTATGGTTCACCTAAAGCTCATGGAAAAATAGTAAATATTGACTTTTCAGAAGCTCTTGCGTTATATGGTGTTGAACAAATTTTTACGCATGAAGATATTACTGGACAAAATCAAATAGGTGGAATAATAGAAGACGAAGCACTCTATGCTGAAGGTGAAGTACATTTTATTGGTCATCCTATTGCATTTGTAGTTGCTAAAAGTGAAAAGATAGCACGAAAAGCCACTAAGCTTATAAAAATTGAAATTGAAGAGTTTGAAGTTATTATTGACCCACGCATAGCACAGGCAAAAGGTCATTTGTTAATTCCACCACGAACATTTAAAATAGGAAACGTGTCTGACGAATGGTCAAAATGCGAATCTATATTTGAAGGAAAAGTTGAAATTGGGGGGCAAGAACACTTATACATAGAAACTCAAGGATCATATGCTTATCCTATGGATAATGGTAGTATAAAAATACATTCTTCTACTCAAGGAGCTACTTTGGTTCAAAAAACTGCAGCGCAAGTTTTAGGCTTACCAATGCATAAAATTGAAGTTGATGTAGCGCGTTTAGGTGGTGCATTTGGTGGAAAAGAAGATCAAGCAACAGCCTATGCATGTATGGCTGCTCTG
>Ga0209633_10005065_pt1 | contig 11667 bp, 25 predicted proteins | sample Cruoilmetagenom1_FD_187290 | JGI IMG/M metagenome (GOLD analysis project Ga0209633, IMG submission 187290) | Oil polluted marine microbial communities from Coal Oil Point, Santa Barbara, California, USA - Sample 1 (SPAdes) (version 2) | ecosystem: Environmental > Aquatic > Marine > Oil seeps ... | reverse complement strand
TTCAAGAACACCATAAATACGACGCAATTTTTGCTTTTCACGTAACTGCAAAGCATAGTCACTAAGACGCGTCCTACGTTGTCCATGTTGTCCTGGAGGGTATGCTCGTTTTTCCATTGCACATTTAGCGGTGTAACACTTCTCACCTTTTAGAAACAACTTTTCGCCTTCACGACGACATAAACGACATTTTGAATCAGTATATTTAGCCATAGTATTTTCCTAATTTATACACGTCGTTTCTTTGGAGGACGACATCCATTATGTGGAATTGGCGTAACATCTTCGATAAAAGTAATATTAAAACCAATGTTATTCAAAGCTCTGACTGCAGACTCTCGTCCAGGTCCTGGTCCTTTGATTTTAACTTCAAGATTTTTCATCCCAAAGTCTTTAACGACATTACCAGCTCGTTCAGCTGCAACCTGCGCTGCAAAAGGGGTACTTTTACGAGAACCTCTAAACCCTGAGCCACCGGCAGTCGCCCAAGATAAAGCATTACCTTTGCGATCAGTAATTGTAACAATTGTGTTATTAAACGTAGCATGGACATGAACAATCCCATCAACTACATTTTTTTTGATTTTCTTTTTACTACGACTTGGTTTAGCCATACAGCAAGTTTCCTATAGTTAAATCTTATTTTCTAATTGGTTTGCGTGGACCTTTACGAGTCCTAGCATTCGTTTTAGTTCTTTGACCACGAACTGGTAAGCTTCTACGATGCCTAATACCTCTAAAACAACCAAGATCAAGTAGTCGTTTAATATTCATTGAGACTTCTCTACGTAGGTCGCCTTCAATAATATACTTACCAACTTCTGCTCTGATCAACTCAAGCTTTTCTTCGCTTAAACTGTGAACTTTAGTGGTTGGATCAATAGAAGCATTTTCACAAATCTTTTTTGATCTTGTTAATCCAATACCAAATATAGATGTTAGTGAAATCACGACATGTTTATTATCAGGTATGTTTATTCCGGCAATACGCGCCATGAATTATCTCCATTATTATAGCCAGTAGAAAACCGGCAATTTTAATCTAAAATATGATCTAGTGCAAGCTTAAGTTAGCCTTGACGTTGTTTATGCCTGCCATCTTTGCAAATAACACGAATAACTCTATTTCTTCTTACTATTTTACAATTACGACAAATTTTCTTGACTGATGCTCTAACTTTCATTTTTACTCCAAATTACTAAAGGTTAAACACCTTTTAAATTAGCTTTTTTCATTAAACCTTCATATTGTTGCGACATCAGGTGAGATTGCATCTGGGCAATAAAATCCATTACGACAACGACAATGATTAATAAGGATGTACCACCAAAGTAAAACGGTACATTCCAATAAACTATCAAGAACTCAGGCAAAAGACATACCGAAGTAATATAAATAGCTCCAATAAACGTAAGTTTAGTTATAACCCCATCTATATATTTTGTAGTTTGCTCACCAGGTCTTATACCAGGAATAAACGCACCTGATTTTTTAAGATTATCAGATGTATCTCTAGAATTAAACACAAGCGCCGTATAGAAGAAACAAAAGAATATAATTGCTAAAGCATACAACAATACATAAATAGGTTGACCAGGGGAAAGCATACTAGATAAATCTTGCAGCCAACCAAACCCGTCCTTACTTCCAAACCAACCAGCAATGGTAGAAGGAAACAATATAATACTTGAGGCGAAAATTGGTGGAATAACACCAGCCATATTAAGCTTTAAGGGCAAAAAACTAGATTGACCTGACAACATTCTATTGCCTTGTTGTCTCTTAGCATAATTAATTTTTATACGCCGTTGAGCTCTTTCTACAAAGATAACAAAGGCAGTCACAGCAATAGCAAGAATAAATAAAATTATTGCCATTATAGCGCTCATTTCACCGCTACTAACCAGCTCAAGCGTGCTGCCGATTGCTGATGGTAAGCCAGCAACAATTCCAGCGAAGATAATAAGTGAAATACCATTACCAATACCACGCTCTGTAACCTGCTCTCCAAGCCACATCAAAAATAATGTTCCACATACTAGAGTAACTACAGCTGTAAACATAAAGGACAAGCCAGGGTTAAAAACAACAGCTAATCCACCAGCTGTTTGGGCCTGAATTGCACTTGCAACACCTATAGCTTGAAAAGTAGCTAAAACGACTGTTGCATACCTTGTAAATTGCGTTATTTTTCTTTTTCCAGACTCACCTTCTTTCTTTAATTGCTCAAGCTTAGGAACAACAGAAGTCATTAACTGGATTATAATTGAAGCTGATATATATGGCATTATTCCTAATGCAAATATACTGAGTCTTTTTAATGCGCCACCCGAAAACATGTTGAACATATCAAGAATCGTACCTGATTGTTGCTCAAACATAAGACTTAATGCTTTTGGATCAACACCAGGAACTGGCACGTGAGCACCAATCCTGAACACGAACAAAGCCAAAAGAACAAATAACAAACGCTGACGTAACTCAGGTAAATTACTTAACTTACCCGCACCAGATTGTAACTTAGGGGGACGTGAAGACATCTAAACCTCTATTGTCCCACCAGCGGCTTCGATGGCATTCTTTGCACCTGGTGTAACTTGCACACCTTTTAATTTCACAGCCACTGAGATACTACCAGAAGATATGACTTTAATTTTTTTTGTAAAACTAGGCACTACATTTGCAGCAATCAAAGTTTCAACAGTAATTAGATCAGTAGTAAAAGGCGCAAGTTCGGACAATCTTACTTCTGAACTATACTTCTTAGATGCAGAATTGAAACCAACTTTTGGCAACCTTCTTTGCAAGGGCATTTGGCCACCTTCGAAGCCTATTTTAGTAAAACCACCAGATCTTGACTTCTGACCTTTGTGACCACGACCACAAGTTTTACCTAGTCCAGAGCCAATACCACGTCCAACTCTTTTTGCTGCTTTTTTGCTACCTACAGCAGGTTTAATAGTATTTAATAACATATTTAAATCTCTTCAACTTCTAACATATAGTGAACTTTATTGACCATCCCTCTGTTTTCAGGTGTATCAATAACTTCAACAGTTTGATGCATTTTTCTTAGACCAAGGCCAGCAATACATGCCTTATGTGAGGCTAAACGACCGTTCTTACTCCGAACCATGGTTAGTTTTAATTTTTTCTCAGACATAATCTTAACCTGTAATCTCTTCAACTGTCTTACCACGCTTCATTGCAACTTGCTCAGCATTAGACATTTCAGTTAAACCTTTGATGGTTGCTCTTACAACGTTTGCAGGATTATTACTACCAACGCACTTTGCGAGAACATCATGTACACCAACCACATCAAAAACAGCTCGCATAGCACCACCAGCAATAATACCTGTACCACTTGAAGCTGGCTTCATGAATACATTAGCTGCGCCATATCTTGAGGAGATAGGGTATTGCAAAGTATTACCATTAAGCTTAATCGAGGTCATGTTTTTACGAGCTTGCTCCATCGCTTTTTGAATAGCAATCGGAACTTCTCGTGCTTTACTGATACCAAATCCAACGCGGCCATTTCCATCACCAACGACTGTTAGTGCAGAGAATCTAAATTGACGACCACCTTTTACTACTTTAGAAATTCTTCTTACAGTAATAAGTTTTTCTTGGAACTCGTCTTGATTTTTTTGTGAAGGTACTGATGCCATAATTTCCTCTAAAATTCCAATCCATTTTCACGTGCCGCTTCTGCTAATGCTTTTACACGACCGTGATATTTAAATCCAGAACGATCAAACGAAACTTTTGTTACGCCTGCTTGAACTGCACGTTCAGCTAATAATTTGCCAACCACACTAGCTGCATCAATATTACCAGTATTCTTTACTACAGCTTTTACATCTTCGGTTAGAGTTGAAGCAGCTGTTAGGACCTGTGAACCATCAGCACTTAATATTTGCGCATAAATATGGCGAGGAGTCCTATGAACAGTTAACCTAGTTCTACCTGTATCTCTAATACGACTTCTTGTTTTGACCGCCCTTCTAAGGCGCGATGTTTTCTTATTCATTAGTTAGCCTTATTTTTTCTTAGCTTCTTTCATTACAACATGCTCTCCAACATAACGAATCCCTTTACCTTTGTATGGCTCAGGTTCACGATAAGCTCGAATATTAGCAGCAACCTGCCCTACTAACTGTTTATCAGCACCTTTTACAACAATTTCAGTCTGAGTCGGAGCTTCAACAGTAATTCCATCAGGAATAGCGAACTCGACAGGATGTGAAAAACCTAAAGTAAGGTTTAAAATTTTACCTTTGACTTGAGACCTATAACCAACACCTCTTAGTTCCAACTTCTTCTCAAAACCTTCAGCAATACCGACAACCATATTGTTAACGAGAGAACGTACAGTTCCAGCTAAAGCCATCGTACTTTTAGATTCGTTATTTGGTTTACAACTAATCACTTCGTTATCAATATCAATTGTAACTAACGGGCTTGATTGAAAATTCAATTCGCCATTTTTACCTTTTACAGTAATCAATCCGGCATTGTTCTTTACATCAACTCCAGAAGGAATGTTAATGGGTTGTTTTGCAATTCTAGACATAATTAAACCTTATTAACTTACGTAACAGACAACTTCACCACCATGACCACTTGCACGCGCAGCACGATCGGTCATTAAGCCTTTTGAAGTTGAAATCACAGCCACACCTAAACCACCTTTTACAGTCGGTAGGTCATTTTTTGATTTGTATATTCTTAAACCAGGCTTACTAACTCTATCAATTTGTTCGATAACTGAAACGCCTTGGAAGTATTTAAGCGTAATTTCTAAGCTAGGTTTTGATGAAGAAGAATCTGCAACGTTTGATCCGATAATATAACCTTCGTCTTCCAACAATTTAGCTAAAGCAAGCTTCGTTGTTGAATAAGGCATTGAAACATTTGTTTTTTGAACCAAATGGGCATTTCGGATACGAGTTAACATATCTGCTATAGGGTCACTCATACTCATAATTATACTCCTTCTTACCAACTAGCTTTTGATAAACCAGGCACGTCACCGCGCATAGTTGCTTCGCGTAATTTATTACGACTTAAGCCAAACTTTCTGTAATAACCATGAGGCCTACCTGTAACATTACATCTATTTCTACCTCTAGAAGGACTTGAATCTCGAGGTAAACTAACAAGTTTAACTTGAGCAGCAACAACATCTTCCAAAGATGATTTTGGGTTTCTTATAATCTCTTTAAGTTCAGCTCTTTTAGCTGCATATTTTGCAACTAATCGTGTACGCTTTAGCTCACGAGCAATCATTGATTTCTTTGCCATCGGTTAACCTTGTTTTCTAATCGGAAAATTGAAAGCCTTAAGAAGAGCCCGGGCTTCATCATCATTTTTTGCTGTCGTAGTAATAGCAATATCCATACCACGCAAAGTGTCTATCTTATCATAATCAATTTCAGGAAAAATGATTTGTTCAGTTACACCCATTGAATAATTACCCCTTCCATCGAAAGAACTATGACTCAAACCACGAAAATCACGAATACGCGGTATTGCAATTGAGATAAGTCGCTCTAGAAAGTCATACATACGATCATTTCTTAACGTAACTTTGCAGCCAATTGGTAAATCATCACGAATTTTAAAACCGGCAATAGATTTCTTCGATAAAGTAACAACAGGCTTTTGACCAGAGATCTTTTCAAGATCAGATACAGCGTGTTGTATTAATTTTTTATCAGCAACGGCTCCACCAACACCCATATTAAGTGTAATTTTAGAAATCTTTGGAACTTCCATAATTGATTTGAACTTAAGGAGCTCCATTAACTCTGGAATCATTTTTTCTTTGTATTGATTTTTTAATGTACTCATAATTATCTCGTAGACCTAAACATCTATAATTTCATTGTTAGACTTAAAAAATCTCACTTTTTTTCCATCCTCAAGAACTTTGAAACCGACTCTATCAGCTTTGCTTGTTTGAGGATTATAAATAGCTACATTAGATACATTGATTGGCATGTTCTTTTCAACAATACCACCCTCAATACCTTTATTAGGATTTGGTTTTTGGTGTTTTTTTACTAAATTAATCCCTTCTACCATAATTTTATCGGCAGAAACTATCTTCAAAACAGACCCTTTCTTGTCTTTATCTTTACCAGTGATGATGATTACTTCATCGCCTTTTTTAATTTTATTCATTTTTTCACCTTAGCCTTTAAATAACTTCAGGCGCAAGAGAAATTATCTTCATAAACTTCTCATTACGTAGCTCACGAGTAACAGGTCCAAAAATACGCGTACCAATAGGCTGGTTTTGAGCATTAAGTAGAACAGCAGCATTTCCATCAAATCGAATTATAGAACCGTCGGGACGCCTAACGCCTTTACGTGTTCTTACAACAACTGCATTGACTACATCACCTTTTTTTACTTTACCACGTGGAATAGCTTCTTTTATACTAACTTTGATAATGTCACCTATCCTTGCGTATCGCTTATGTGACCCACCAAGGACTTTGATGCACATTACATTCCGTGCCCCACTATTATCGGCTACACTGAGCCTCGACTGCATTTGAATCATGAATAATTCCTAATTGAATCTTTATTTTGTTTTTTCTAAAATCTCATTCAATTTCCAGGTTTTAGTCTTGGAAATTGGACGACACGAAACTAATGAGACGACATCACCTTCAGAACAAAGATTATTCTCATCATGCGCATGAAATTTAGAAGATTTTTTTATAAACTTCCCATAAAGAGGGTGCTTAACCTGCCTAGTAACTTTAACTGTAATTGTTTTGTCAGTTTTTGTGCTAAGTACCAAGCCAGTAATTGTTCTTATACTTTTATCAATATCAGTCATTATTAATTACCTGCCATCTCAGTTAACACAGTTTTAACCCTTGCAATATCATTACGAAGCACACCAAATTGATGAACTTGATTTAGTTGGCCAGTAGAATTTTGCATACGCAAATTAAACTGCTCTTTTCTTAGCTCAAGAAGTAACCCTTCGAGCTCTACTATGTTTTTTTCTCTTAATTCTGATGCTTTCATCACATAATCGTCCGTTCAGCAAATTTAGTCTTAAATGGTAGCTTAGCAGATGCAAGCGCAAAAGCTTCTTGAGCTAACTCTTTAGTCACACCTTGAATTTCAAATAACATGGTGCCAGGTTTAATTTGAGCAACCCAAAATTCGACACTACCTTTACCTTTACCCATACGAACTTCAAGAGGTTTTTTAGTAATAGGCTTATCAGGAAAGACTCTAATCCACACTTTACCACCACGTTTAACATGACGAGTTATTGCACGACGACTTGCTTCAATTTGTCGCGCTGTCATTCGCCCACGTTCAACTGATTTTAACCCAAACTCACCAAAACTTACTTTACTACCTCTATGAGCTAGCCCAGTATTTCTATTTTTATGAGCCTTTCTAAATTTTGTTCTTTTTGGTTGTAACATAATTGATACCTACTCTCCGGCATTTTGTTTTCTGTTAGATACCGGCAAAGACAACTGGTCTTCAAAAACTTCACCTTTAAATATCCACACTTTGATACCCAAAATTCCGTATGTAGTCAAAGCCTCAGTAAAACCATAGTCAATATCAGCACGAAGTGTATGTAGAGGAACACGCCCTTCTCTATACCATTCATTTCTAGCGATATCCGCACCATTTAAACGACCACTAACTTTAATTTTAATACCTTCAGCACCAAGCCTCATTGCATTTGTTACAGCACGCTTCATCGCACGCCTAAACATAATTCTTCGTTCTAATTGCTGCGCTACACTTTCTGCAACTAGCAAAGCATCAAGCTCAGGCTTACGAATTTCTTCGACATTAATTTGAACTGGAACACCCATGATTTTACTGGCTTCAGCGCGCAATGAGTCAATATCACCACCTTTTTTACCAATAACGATACCAGGACGAGCTGTATGTACAGTGATCTGGGCATTAGAAGCTGGCCGGTTAATCTGAATTCTACTTACAGAAGCATGCATAAGTTTCTTTTTAAGAAAATCTCTAACTAGCAGATCTTGCCTTAACAACTCTGGATATGCCTGAGTATCCGCATACCAACGAGAATTCCAATCTTTAACAATGCCGAGACGTATACCGGTAGGATGTACTTTTTGACCCATTTTATTTACTCTTTACTTAGTATCACTTAATTCAAGTGTTAGATGGCAGTTTCTTTTTAAGATTCTATTGCCACGCCCTTTTGCTCTTGCTTTAAAACGCTTATATGTAGGAGCTTCATCAACAAATACAGTTGAAATGAACAACTCATCAATATCAGCACCTTCGTTATGTTCAGCATTTGCAATTGCAGAATTTAACAGTTTCTTAAAAATCTGAGCTGCTTTCCTAGGATTAAAACCTAAAAAATTAAGTGCTTTTTCAACAGGAACACCACGGATTTCATTTGCAATTAACCTGCCCTTCTGAGCAGAGAAATTAGCATTTTTTAATTTAGCTCTAACTTCCATCGTTACACCAATTTATCTAGATTTTTTATCAACGATATGACCACGATAAGTACGAGTAAGCGCAAACTCACCTAACTTATGACCAACCATATTTTCAGTAATCAAAACAGGCATATGCTGACGCCCATTGTGAATAGCAATTGTCAAACCAACCATATTTGGCGCAATCATTGATCTTCTTGACCATGTCTTAATTGGTCGACGATTATTTGTTTCAACAGCCGCTTCCACTTTCTTCATCAGATGAAGATCTACGAAAGGGCCTTTTTTTATTGATCTAGGCACAATATTTCCTTAACGTTTAGTTCTATTTCTTACAATCAACTTATCTGTACGCTTGTTTTTTCTAGTCTTATAACCTTTTGTTGGCATTCCCCAAGGTGAAACAGGGTGTCTACCTCCTGAAGTACGGCCTTCACCACCACCATGTGGATGGTCAACTGGATTCATGGCAACACCACGAACAGTTGGTCGAACACCACGCCATCTTTTAGCTCCGGCTTTACCTAATGAAATAAGGCTATGCTCAGAATTACTTACTTCACCGATAACAGCATTACAGTCAGCTAGCACTTTGCGCATCTCACCAGATCTTAATCTAAGCGTAACATGAGCACCATCTTTTGCCACCAATTGAACAACTGCACCTGCGCTACGCGCTAACTGAGCACCTTTACCAGGCTTAAGTTCAACACAATGAATCTGAGTACCAACAGGAATGTTACGCATTGGCATACAATTGCCAATTTTCACTGGTGTTACCTCTGAAGACGATATAATTTCATCGCCAACTTTTAGATTTTTGGGTGCGATAGTATAACGTCTTTCACCATCTTTGTATAATACTAATGCAATATTAGCAGTTCTATTTGGATCATATTCCAAAGATTCTACTTTTCCTGGTATATCAAATTTGTTTCTTTTGAAATCAATAATTCGATATTGCTGCTTATGACCGCCGCCACGGTGACGCGTAGTGATCCTTCCATTATTATTACGACCACCACTTTTAGTTTTTTTAGCTAATAGAGGTGTGTAAGGACCAGATTTACTTAATTCTGAATCTCTAACTCTAATTACAAAGCGTGATCCAGGTGAAGTTGGTTTTGATTTTACAATTGCCATATTATTAAATATTCTATGTAATTAAGCAGAAATATATTCTATTTCTTGCCCAGGTTTAATACGAACGTAAGCCTTTTTAATATCACTACGTTTACCCATTAATTTACCAAAGCGCTTAGTTTTTCCCTTTGTGGTAAGCGTTTTTACAGACTCCACATCAACACTAAATAATTTTTCTACAGCGGCTTTGATTTCAGTCTTATTTGCAGCTTTATTTACTTTAAAAACATATTGATTACTAGAATCTGCCGCAAGCGAGCTTTTCTCAGTAACAACTGGAGATAAAATTAACTGAAGTAAAAATTCTTGATTCATTTCAAACGCTCCTCTACAAGTGCAACAGCATCTTTTGTCATACACACTTTTTGATATGATAACAAAGATACAGGATCAATATCATGCACACTACACACATTAACTTTATGGATATTACGACTTGCAAACTCTAAATTGATGTCAATACCTGTAGTTACTATTAATACATCTGACATATCATTACTTTTCAGCTTAGCAACAAGTTCTTTTGTTTTGGGCTGATCCAGAGATATTTCATCAACCAAGACCAAACGGTCCTGCCTCACAAGTTCAGACAAAATTGAACGCATACCGACAGCATACATTTTTTTATTAAGTTTTTTACTGTGATCTTGCGGTTTAGCAGCAAAAGTAACACCACCTTTACGCCAGATCGGACTTCTTATAGTCCCTGCTCGTGCACGGCCAGTTCCTTTTTGTTTCCACGGCTTGACACCACCACCAGAAACTTCAGAGCGTGTTTTTTGCGCTCGAGTTCCAGCTCTTGCATTAGCCATATAAGTAACAACTAACTGATGGATTATTCCTTCATTATAATCTTGGCCAAATATTTCTTCTGAAAGTTCTTTGCCAACGGCAGGTGTTTGGAAATTCATAATTAACCCTTATTAACCAATTTAATCGCTGGCGTAATCACAATATCGCCATTCTTAGCGCCTGGTATAGCACCTTTTATCAACAATACAGACTTATCCATATCAATCTTAACAATCTCAAGATTTTGAGTAGTTACCTTTCGATCACCCATATGGCCTGACATTTTTTTACCCTTTAAAACTCTACCAGGAGTTTGACATTGGCCTATTGAGCCCGGAGCTCTATGTGAAAGCGAGTTACCGTGGGTAGCATCTTGCATTGAGAAATTATATCGCTTAATAACACCAGCAAAACCTTTACCAATACTACGTCCGCAGACATCAATTTTTTGGCCGACTTCAAATACATCTAGCGAGAGACTTGAACCAACCTCTAAATCCTGATCTTCTTCAAGTCTGAACTCCCATAAGCCACGTCCAGCGTCAACATTTGCTTTAGCATAGAGGCCAGCTTCAGATTTATTGACTCTTGCATTTTTTTTGGTTCCGGTTGTTATCTGAACTGCAGAATAACCATCACTATCTTTTTTAAAAACATGAGTAATACGGTTTGGTAAAACCTGTACCACAGAAACAGGGATAGACACACCATCTTCTGTAAAGACTCTACTCATACCACATTTACGACCTACTAATCCTAAAGACATCACTTATCCTCTTTAAATTTATGCAATATAAATTAATTAAGCTTTATTTGAACATCGACACCAGCCGACAAATCAAGCTTCATTAATGCATCAACTGTTTTATCTGTTGGCTCAACAATATCCATCATACGTTTGTGTGTACGAAGCTCATACTGATCACGAGCATCCTTATTAACGTGCGGTGATATCAGAACTGTAAAACGCTCTTTTTTTGTAGGCAATGGGATTGGACCCATTACCTGCGCACCAGTTCTTTTGGCTGTTTCAACAATTTCTCGTGCAGCATGATCAATTAAGCGATGATCAAAGCCTTTTAAACGTATTCTTATAGATTGTTTTGTCATATTAATTACTCAATTATTTTTGCAACAACGCCAGCACCGACAGTACGGCCACCTTCGCGAATAGCAAACCTTAAGCCTTCTTCCATGGCGATTGGCGCTATCAGTTTTACAGTCATTTGCACATTATCTCCTGGCATG
>Ga0209633_10005064_pt1 | contig 11668 bp, 7 predicted proteins | sample Cruoilmetagenom1_FD_187290 | JGI IMG/M metagenome (GOLD analysis project Ga0209633, IMG submission 187290) | Oil polluted marine microbial communities from Coal Oil Point, Santa Barbara, California, USA - Sample 1 (SPAdes) (version 2) | ecosystem: Environmental > Aquatic > Marine > Oil seeps ... | reverse complement strand
TGCCTCTCGCTCCGCGAGTTGCTTCATGAACCGCTCTTTCTGGTCCACCGGGTCGTTCAGCTCGGAAAAAGCGTTTGCCAGCTCCTTGCCTCCCACGAACAACTCGAACCGCTCCACAATGTCAGGATTATCTTCCCGCTTCTTCGACAGCGGCGAGATATCGGTAGGATAGTCCGTAATGAAGGTAGGCTGAACAATGTTCGGCTCAACGAGCGCCTCGAACAGTTCGTTCAGGAGCTTGCCGAGGGGCTCACCACCCTTCAGGTTCGCACCAAGCTTCTTCGCATGGGCCCTGGCCTTGTCCTCATTGGTGAGAACATCATCGGAAACGCCTGCTTCCCGCAGGGAATCAATGAAGCTGAGCCGTTTCCACGGCGGCGCGAGGCTGATGGACATGCCTTCATAGGTTATCTCCGTCGTTCCGATGACTTCTCTGGCAACAGAGCTGATCAACTCCTCCGTCATGTCCATCAGGTCCCGGTAGTCGGCATAGGCAGTATAAAATTCGAGCATGGTGAATTCCGGATTATGCCACGTCGAGATACCCTCATTCCGGAAATTCCGGTTGATCTCGAAGACCCGCTCAAAACCGCCGACCAGGAGTCGCTTGAGGTACAGCTCCGGCGCTATTCGCAGGAACAGGTCCATGCCCAGGGCATTGTGGTGCGTCTTGAAGGGCTTGGCCGCGGCGCCTCCGGGGATGGTCTGCATCATGGGCGTCTCGACTTCAAGGTATTCCCGCGAAGCAAGGAATGCCCGAACAGCCTGGATAATGCGGGTACGAAGGAGAAATACCTTTTTGACATCAGGATTTACGATGAGGTCCACGTACCGCTGGCGGTAGCGGATCTCCGTATCCGTCAGTCCATGCCACTTCTCCGGCAAGGGCCTGAGCGATTTGGTCAGGAGCACAAAGTCCTCGACCTCAACGGTGAGCTCATCCGTCTTGGTCCGGAAAAGAAAGCCTTTTACCCCGATGAAATCGCCGATGTCGAGCTTCTTGAACAGCCCGTATCGATCTTCGCCAAGGGTATTCTTCTGGAAATAGACCTGGAGTTTGCCGGAACCGTCCTGGATGTGGGAAAAGGCGGCCTTGCCGAAGCTGCGCATGGCAATAATACGGCCGGCGAGGGAAACTTCCACGCGGTTCTTTTCGAGATCTTCCTTCGTTGCATTGTCGTACGAATCGTGGAGGTCCTGCGCTCTCGATGTCGCCTCGTATCTGCCGGAGTAGGGATTGATCCCCTTTCCCCTGATCTCGTCGAGTTTCTTGAACCGCTGCTGTATCAGCTCGTTGTAGTCAGGCATCGGTTTTTCTTTGATATTCTTCTCTGACATTAGTCGTATACAATACCGTAAATTTCGTGGGGGGTCAATAAGATAATCAATACAAACAAAATAAATACCATGGGATGCGGATGAACACAGATGAAGATCTTTGAGAAGTAATTCCTTCACTATTTTTTCTTGATCTGCTCTTTCCGCGTCGCCTAACCCCGCCAGGGCGGGATTGGCAATCCGTGTCCCAAAAAAAAGGCATTTAATTTAGCCGCAGATTTTCGCAGATCTACGCAGATTTAAAATACACTTTCAGCTCTGACTTCTTCTTCATCAGCCTTTTCTACGTCGCCTAATCACGCCCTGGTGGGATTGGTCATCCGCGTTCCGTTAAATTTTACTTTTTTTATTTCAATTCTTTAATCCGCTTTTTCCGCGTCGCCTAAGAGCGCCTACTTTTGGCAATCTGCGGCCCATTCATGAGGGATTTAATTCACTTGATTTCGCCCAAGTCCGTCTTCATCGCACTCACAATCTTGATCAGGTTCTTTTTGTTCGCACCGGGCAGCTTTTTCAAAGCCTTGATGCGGGCCGGATAGCTGCTCGTTACAGACAGGACTTCTTCTATCAGGTCCGTAAGTTTCTTTTGCTTGAAACCCAGGTTTGCGGCGAACCGCAGGAGGGCCTCTTTGAGATGTACCTCTCCATACCCGCCGAAGGGCATGACCGTCAACATGTTATGAATGCTGTAGGCCCGCATGGGCGTTGGGTCGTAGACCGGTGAGAAGGAAAGCGTGCCGTCCCTGTTGATGACCGACATATTTTCGAGATGCAGGTCTCCATTGCCCGTTGCCAGGGCATAGAGCAGACGCTTGAGAAGATGCAGGTTTGCCTCTTTTTTCTCGCGTACCAGGTCGATGGGCGAGGATTCGATGGCGCGGCCTATGGCGTCGTAGCTGGTGCTGTAGTGATTGGTGATACGCCGGTCACCGGAGGCCATGACCGAGTAGAGCGTCTCCGTAAAGACCGGCGTGCCGGCAACATCACGGTCAAAGCGTTCGATCACGAGCGTCGGAATCCCGTTGATCTCGGTCTGCCATCGCCGCGGCACTTCGAATCCCGCCTCTTCATGCAGATCAAGGGCCAGTGCCTCCAGTTCGATAATGCCCGGATAGGTTGCGGTCTGTTCGAATTTCAGAATGGCGTCAATCAGCCCGCCGACACCGTCCCGAATCGGCAGCCCGATGCGGCCGTCCCACCCCGATTTCGGTATCGAGACCAGAAGCTTGGGGATTGCCCCGCCGACGGAGGGCGAGGGGCCGATGAGCTGGATCAAAACGTCGCTGTCGACGCTGAACCAGGTAAGGAATTCCTTGAGAGTAAATCCGAATTCATCGGTCACTGCACGCAGGTCCTGCTTCTGAGGAAAACGATACCAATCCATGGCCGCGTTGTCGTTCTCGAATACATCGAGATGGCCGATGCCTCCATGGCCGGCATTCATGAGGATTGCCCAATCGGCATCGAACCCCTGGGCGGGAACGATGCCTTTGTCCGCCAAATAGCCCAGGATGAGCTGGCGTTGAAAGTTCCGCTCGCTCCGCGGCGGGACCAGGGATTGAAGGGGGGGGAGCAGATCAAAGAACTCCGTCCGCTGACGGACGATCGTCGTGCGTTGAATGATCCCGGGAGGATACACAACGCCGAGTCCGGGCAGGCCGGTTTTCAGAAAATCCTCGGCATAGGTAAAACGGCACTCAGAGCCCGTCAGGTAGATGCGGCCCATCTTGGCCGGCCGCATGCTCATTCGTGTCCAGACAACAGCTTCCCGGTCAGTCGCCACCGAATACGTCTCCTGTAAGAATCTTTTCGAGTACGGGCCGGTCAGGAACGAGGGTCACGCGGAAGCCGACGGCATTGGCCAGCCGCGAGAGCGTCGAGAACTGGATGTCCGAGGCCTTTTTGGCACGGGAGAGCGTCTCCGGGGAAATTCCTGCTCTTGCAGCAATCTCCTGCTGCTCGAGACCCTGCTTCTTCCCTTCCGCGATGATCTGTTCCAAAAGCGATGTGATTTCTTCCGGCATTTCATTGACTCCAATATCAACTTTTCTTATATATAACCATAAATTGATAAGTTTGTCAATTTTATAGTTGTTATGCAGGTCAATTAATAGAATTAATTGCCTAAAATTGACATTGCCGTTAATTATAGATAGGTGTCCAGGTGTTGGTGCCGATAGTGGGTGTGAGAGAGTGGCCGCCCCTCACTGGTTCTAAGCTACGAGGTGGCCGCTTCTGGTTCTAGGCTACCCGTGGCAAAAAGCTCTTTGGCCGCAGATGACCAAAATTAGGCGCTCTTAGGCGACGCAGATACACGCAGATTTAAAAACATTCTGAAAATGTTTTAAGTCTGAACAAATGCAAACATCAAAACACTGAAGTATAAACTCTTCTTGATCCGCTGTTTCCGCGCTAATCTGCGGCAAATAGTTATATTTTGCTGTTATCCGTGTCCATCCGTGGATAACATTTCTTTGCTTTTCAAGTAAAAAATGATCTTGATTAATCCGCTGTTTCCGATGTTTCCGCGTCCCATTGATTTCTTTTTATTCGCGGCTGCAGGTCTCTTAACTTGTCAGCATCTTCAGCACTTCAAGATACTTTTCACTCGTCTTGTTGACAACATCATCAGGAAGCGTGGGTGCAGGGGGCGTTTTGTCCCAGGTGAGGGAGAGGAGGTAGTCCCGTACGAACTGCTTGTCGAAGCTCTTCTGGCTGACGCCTTCTTTGTAGTCGGCCTTGGGCCAGAACCTTGACGAATCAGGGGTGAGGACTTCGTCGATCAGGATAAGCTCGTCATGAAACAGGCCGAATTCCAGCTTGGTATCGGCAATAATGAGGCCCTTCGGCTCTGCCAGCTCACAGGCGCGCTGGTAGATGGCCAGGGTGACCTTTTTGACCTGTTCTGCGAGGTCCTTCCCGATGAGCTTTACCACAGCATCGAAATTGATATTCTCGTCATGCTCACCAATCTCTGCCTTGGTGGAGGGAGTGAATATCGGTTTGGGAAGCCGTGAAGCCTCGGTGAGTCCAGGCTGCAGCTTGATCCCGCTCACGGCGCCGGTCTGCTGATACTCCTTCAACCCGGAACCGCTCAGGTATCCCCTCACAATGCATTCTACAGGCAAGGCGTCTGCCTTCTTCACCAGCATGCTCCTGTCCTTGAGTACTGCCGCATGGGGAGTGCACACCTTGGGATAATCCGCGACATCCGTGGAAATGATATGATTCTTGACGATCTTCTCCATCTGGGAGAACCAGTATTTCGAGATATCCGTCAGCACCCTCCCCTTTTCGGGTATGGCATTGGGCAGCACCACGTCGAAGGCGGAGATCCTGTCCGTAGCTATGATCAGAAGCGAATCGCCGAAGTCATAGATGTCGCGAACCTTGCCTCGTTTTGGCTCAGGCAGCCCCTCGATATTTGTTTCCATTACCAGTGGTGTTTTCATTGTTCCCCCGGTCATTGCTTTCTCCTTCAGTCTTGAGTATCCGTATCCGCGCGATACGGTTTTTCCGCAGCCGCAGCACGGTAAAGAGCAGATTTTCATGACGAATCTGGTCACCCTCGGCAGGAAGCCTGCCGAAGAGTCCGAGCACAAACCCGCCGACCGTCTCGAACTCTTTTTCCGGCAGATTGAGTTTGAGCTCTTTATTGATCTTGCCGATATCGGCCCTGCCGTCGACGAGATAACGATTTCGGGCGATCCGGCTGATCTCCCTGAGCTCTTTCTCCTTCTCGTCCAGGATATCGCCGACGATCTCCTCGATGAGGTCTTCCATGGTCACCAGGCCTTCTATCCCGCCATATTCATCGCCGATAAAAACGAGATGGATGCGGCGCTCCCGCATCTCTCTGAGGAGCACGCTCACGTTTTTGTTCGGCGGCACCACATAGGGCTTCCGAAGGACCGTATCCAGCCGGAACGGGCGGCCTGTCACATGGAGCGGCAATATGTCCTTGAGATACACGATGCCGATAATATTGTCAACCGTTTGTTCATAGACCGGTATTCGGGAGAAACCCTTTTCGTTCATGACGCTGAGAATGGCGTCGAGGTCGTTTTCCTTCTCCACGGCCACGATTTCCGTCCGGGGCACCATAACTTCCTTAACCACCGTATCGGTGAATTTGAATACGCTGTGGATGAGGTCTTCCTCCGATGATTCGAAAACACCGGTCTTTCTGCCTTCCCGGACAAGGTACTTTATCTCGTCTTCCGTGACCGTGGCAGGCTCATGGGGTTTCGTGACCCTGAAGATCTTGAGCACAAGATTGTTCGAAGCGGTCAGGATGCGAAGGAAAATATAAAAAAACCTCGAAAAAGCGTCGATCAGCGCCGCGACGGAGAACGCGATACCTTCGGAATGCCGTATGGCGATCGACTTTGGCACGAGTTCACCCAAGACCAGGGTACCATAGGTGATGATTCCCACGACCAAGGCGAGCGCAAGAGGCTCTGAAGCTCTTTGCACAAACTCCAGGGGAACAGCGGCGAGGATCGGCGTGATCTGCTCCACGGCGATCACGCCGCCAAGGGCGGCTGCGAGCGTCCCGACAAGGGTCACCCCAATCTGGACGGTGGCGAGGAACCGTTCAGGTTCTTCCTGAAGTTTCTGCACCTTCCTGGCCCGCCTGTTGCCGGTCTTAACGAGCTGACGGACTCTGCTCTTGCGGAGCGAGATGAGTGAAATCTCTGATGCGGCAAAGAAGCCGTTCACCAGGATCAAGAGCAGAATGAGTGATAGTTCGAAGAACAACATGGTTGAGTTATGAAAGTTCAAAGTTCAAAGTGCAAAGCTCAAATGAATCCCAATATCCAGAAAGCAAATTATAAACGGCGAGGGTATGGGCGTAAATTTTTTGGGAATTTGGTCATTGACTATTATTTGAGTTTTGATGCTTGGATATTGTTATTTAATCCTAAAACCCGTATTCTTTCCAGCGCTCTTCCACCATCTTCTGTACCTTCGGATCCATTTTGATCTCATCGGGCCAGGGACGGTGGAATCCCTCTCCCGGTCCTTTCCGGGTGGCGTCGATCCCCATCTTGCCGCCAAAGCCGATCTGGGGACAGGAGTGGTCCAGGATATCCAGCGGGCCGTCGGAAATCACCACGTCGCGCTGGGGATCCACATGGTTCATGACTTTCCAGGTCACTTCTGAATAATCGTGAATATTTACGTCTTCGTCACAGACGATGACGAATTTCGAAAGCATGAGCATGCCCGTTCCCCAGATGGTGTGGATCGCCTTCTTCCCGTGGCCGGGGTAACGCTTCCTGATCTTCACGATTACATTATTGTGAAATACCCCCTCTACCGGCATGTCCATGTCAATGATGTCCGGCGCCACCATCTGGAGGAGGGGCAGAAAGATCCTTTCCGTGGCCTTGCCGAGGTATTCATCCTCCTGAGGCGGCTTGCCGACAAGGGTGGCGGGATAGATGGCGTCTTTTCTATGAGTAATGGCAGTGAGGTGAAATACCGGATATTCGTCGGGCTCGGAATAGTATCCCGTATGATCGCCGAAAGGCCCTTCTCTCCTCCGCTCCCCGGGATCAATATATCCTTCGAGAACAAGTTCTGCCTCTGCGGGAACGCGGATATCCACGGTTTTGCACTGAACAACTTCGAGTGCTTTGTTCCTGAGAAATCCCGCGAACACATACTCACCGATTGCCGGCGGGAGCGGCGCCGTCGATGAGTAGATGATAGAGGGATCACCGCCCAGGGCAACGGCAATTTCCATGCGCTTGCCAGCGCCTTCATAATGCATATAATGACGCGCGCCGTCCTTGTGCTTGTGCCAGTGCATGCCCGTCGTCTGGCCGTCGAAGACCTGCATGCGGTACATGCCTACATTCGTGATACTGGTTTGCGGATCGACGGTGCAGACCATGGGAAGGGTGATGAAGGGGCCTCCGTCTCCGGGCCAGCAGGTGAGCACGGGCAGGCGGGACAGGTCGACCTGGTCACCGGTGAAAACAACTTCCTGGCAGGGCGCTTTTTTGACGGTCTTCGGAAAATAGTTCGAGAGTTCGGCGAGTTTCGGGAGCATCCCGATCTTGTCCATGATGCCCGCGCCGGGTCCGGGAAAAAGGATGGTGGGATCTATGCTCTCCCGTATGCGGTTGCCGATCGCGTCAAGGCTCTCTACTTCGAGAGCGAGACAGATGCGCTTGTGAGAACCGAACGCGTTCGTCAGGATGGGAAGGGAATGCCCTTTGACTCGCTCGAACAGGAGCGCCTTGTTTTCCACGCCCTGCTGCTTGGAGACACGGTCGGTGATCTCGGCGACCTCGAGTGCGGCGTCTACTTCTGCCTTGATCCTGATGAGTTCGCCGTTTTTTTCAAGAACCTGGATAAAATCTCTCAGATTGTCATATGCCATAGAGACTGAATTGTATCGGATTCACGGGGCATTTGCAATGAAAATAAATCGGGCGCCGGGCGGGAGCATCGCCAGATTACCGTGCTCCCGTTACTGCCCTTCATATTTTTGCAACCGGTGTCTGAACGACCTGAACGTCAGGCCCAGGAGTTTTGCAGCCTCTGTTTTCACCCCACCCGCTTTTTCCAGAGCTTTCTGCAGCAGGGACTTTTCCAGATCCCCTATTACTGTTTCCAAATCGACCCCTTCGTCCGGGATATCAGACGGGGTTGCTTCGGGACAGGGTCGTACGTCTTGTATCATATCCGGGATGTTTTCAGGATGGATCGTATTGCCGGACGCAAGGATGATAAGCCGCTCCACCATGTTCTCAAGTTCCCGCACATTCCCGGGCCATCGGTAATTTCCATAACTATCCATGAAATATTTTATGGTTTCGGGGTTCATTATCTTCTGCCTATGATCTCTGGCATATTTCTTAAGAAAAAAATCAATGAGTAGCGGAATATCTTCCCTTCTGTCCCGAAGCGGTGGGAGCGATATCGGAATGACATTCAAGCGGTAGTACAGATCTTCGCGAAATGCCCCCTTTGCAACCTCGTCCATAAGATTGCGGTTACTCGCCGCGATCACGCGCACATCGACGGAAATATCGGCTGTTCCGCCAACGCGCTTGAACTCGCGCTCCTGGAGAACTCTCAGGAGTTTAATTTGAAGGGCGGGAGTTGTCGCGCTGATCTCATCGAGAAAAACGCTCCCCCCGTTCGCGGCCTCGAAAAGCCCTTGCTTATTCGATACCGCACCGGTAAAGGATCCCTTCATATAGCCGAACAGTTCGCTTTCGAGGAGGCTTTCGGGGAGGGCACCGCAGTTTACCGTCACGAACGGACCGTTCTTCCGGGGGCTGTTCGTATGTATTGCCCGCGCCACCAGCTCCTTCCCCGTACCGCTCTCGCCGCTTATGAGTACTGTGCTGTATGATTCAGCGACCTGCCGAATAAGGGAAAAAACGTTTTCCATGGGTGTGCTTTTCCCGATAAAGTTTTCAAAACCGGCACGGGATTCAATTTCCCTCCTGAGAAGAATATTTTCCCGTCTCAGTGAGTAACGTTCAAGGGCTTTCTTTAAAACCAGCTTGATCTCTTCAACCTTAAAAGGTTTGGTAATATAATCGTAAGCCCCGAGTTTCATGGCCTCCACAGCGGACTCTGCTGTTCCGAATGCAGTGATCATGATGACGATGGTCTCGGGAGAAATATCTTTCACTGTTTTCAACACTTCGATACCACCACCATGAGGCATCTTTACATCCGTGATCACGAGGTCGAATATCTCAGCCTGGATGACCTTTATCGCGTCCCCTCCGCTCTTGGCCGTTGTGACTTCGTACCCCTCTTTTTTGAGCATAATCGAGAGAAAATCTCTCATGCTCTTTTCATCGTCTACCACGAGTATTCTATTCATCACTCACTCACGCCCGCATTGATTTTGTATTGAACCGGTGTGCCTGCTCTTCATCCGTTACGGCCGGTAACGACTTCAGCCTCTGCCAACGGCAGCCTGATTCTGAATTTTGTCCCGCGACCGTATTCACTTTCCACGGTAATGGATCCGCCATGGTCCTCGATAATTCTGTGCACGATCGCCAGCCCCATGCCCGTACCCTCGGCCTTGGTAGTGAAAAATGGATCAAAGATCTTACTCACATGCTCCGGGGCGATCCCTTGTCCGGTATCAGATAGAACGACTTCAGACCACCGGGTTTCGCCTTCTAATCCGTTGTCCGACGAAGTAGTAATCGCTATTCTGCCTCCTTCTGGTATGGCCTGGGAGGCATTTATCAAGAGATTCCAGAACACCTGTCTCATCCGTTGGGGGTCGACCTGCATACACAGGTCATCATTCACCTCAGAGTCAATGCTGATACCTAACCGGAAATCCTTGCTGTTTCTGAAAAGCGTGATGGTTTCCTGCAGCAGTGAGGCGAGGGGAATCGTTTCCCCCATGAATGGTTTTGGTCGGGCATAGTCCAGAAATTCCGTAATGATCGTGTTCAGACGGTCGGTTTCGCGGATGACGATATCCATGAGATGACGGTTGTCGCCCTTGAGGTTGAGTTCATTTCGAAGCACCTGCACGGAACCACTGAGGGATGCCAAAGGATTTCGGATCTCGTGCGCAATTCCCGCGGCAAGGCTTCCCACCGTTACCAGACGCTCCTGCCGGCGAACCTGCTCCTCCATTTCGACTAATTTGGTAATATCCTGGAAAATAAGAATGATACCTCGAATGGCCTCCCGCTCATCCTTCAACAATGAAGCGGTCACGCCTATGATCGCCTTCGTCCCGTCTTTTTTAATGAGCTCACCGTCGAAATGAAACGGCGCTGCCTTCAGGTCGTCCGTATGGCCAAAGAGGCGCTCGATGCTGTTGCTGAATACTGAACGCCAGCGTTCTCTTATTTCAGCATGACTGTAACCTGAGATGTGCTCAGCCGCCGGATTCCATGAGATGATAGCTCCCGCAAGATCCATGGTAAGAATCCCACTCCCGACACTCCTTAGAATGTGGTCCTGAAAGACGCGAAGGTCTTCAAAATCAGAACTCTTTTCCTGGAGTTCCTGCCGTGTGCGCCGCAGGCGTTCCGAAAGGTGTCCGCTCAGAAAGGCTATGGCATAAAAAGAAAGAATAGTCGTAAAAACCTGGTAGAGAACCTGCATGGCGGTAAAACTCTGACTCTGTACAAGGCCGAGAACATTATAATACTGCATATCCAGGAGACCACCATAGAGGATACTCGAGAGAGAAGCCGACAGATACCCGCCCTTCCGGTAAAGGATGATACTGCCCGAGATAATGACGAAATGATACAGAAGCGATAACCCGCTGTCGATTCCTCCCGTAATAAGCACGAGGACCGTCACCAGCACGATGTCGCCGGCGATCTGAAGGTAGGCAAAGAGGGAGAGGTTGTGAATGATGCGGAGCAGATACCAGTAGACGCCTGAAAGCAGGTAGAGGAAAATAATAAAATAAAAAAGCGAGGAAGCACGAAACGAATAAATGTTATAGCGGTACTGAAAAAACGTGAGGGATCCGAGCAGGAATGTCACAATTGCCGCCCTGCTCAGGATAAGCCATTTGATTCGTGCGTAATATTCCTCTTGTTTGGTATATTCCTGAAGCACCTGTCGTATCAACCTGCCATTGCACCCATCTGGAATATGGGCATGTACATGGCTATGATAACAAAACCAACCGTAGTGCCGAGAAAGACCATCAGTATCGGCTCGAGCATAGCAGTCAGCGCTGCGACTGCGGCATCCACTTCCTCATCATAAAAATCAGCTATTTTCGAGAGCATGTTGTCAAGAGCGCCCGTGGATTCACCAACGGAAATCATGGATGTAACCATCGGAGGAAAAACCTTGCTTTTTCCCAGCTGGTCAGCAAGAAATTTACCTTCGCTCACACTCTGCCGGGTGGCAATAATGGCATCTTCCATCACCTTGTTTCCTGAAGTCTTTGCTACAATGAGCAATCCCTCCATGATGGGAACACCGCTGGAAATAAGCGTGCCAAGGGTGCGGGTAAACTTTACCACCGCCACTTTCTGTATCAATACTCCCATGACCGGTATTTTCAACGCGATAGCATCGGTCAGTCTCAACCCGCCCTCTGTCTTCCGGGACTGCTGAACTGCTATGAAGAAAACGATAGCGCTAATCAAAACGACCACGCCGCCCATTCCGGACAAAAAATCACTCGCGGTAATGACGATGCGCGTCGGAAGGGGGAGGGCCTGCCCCATTTCGGCAAACATACCGGCCAGCATCGGCACAACAAAGACGAGCAGAATCGCCACAACGATTATCGCAACAAAAACAATCACCGTAGGATAGATCATGGCCGATTTAATTTGCCTCTTGATCTTGG
>Ga0209633_10005063_pt1 | contig 11668 bp, 11 predicted proteins | sample Cruoilmetagenom1_FD_187290 | JGI IMG/M metagenome (GOLD analysis project Ga0209633, IMG submission 187290) | Oil polluted marine microbial communities from Coal Oil Point, Santa Barbara, California, USA - Sample 1 (SPAdes) (version 2) | ecosystem: Environmental > Aquatic > Marine > Oil seeps ... | reverse complement strand
TTTCATGATAGTGCTTTCAGAATTGCACCTCCATTAATTATAAACGATGATGAAATAAAGAAAGCGTGTGATATTTTAACCGAAGCTATTGATGAAATTGCAAAGGAGTAAAATAAATTAACTCAAATATAGTTTATAAAAGATGATATGTCGATGCGCAATAAAATAATATTATTCATATTTTTTAGTCTCTTGATTTTTACGAATCAAGCTATATCTCAAGATTTAACGTTGATTTCTGAGGATGAAAGTGTACTACAACATTATTTTTCATCAATAATATTGGAACGTGACGATATTGTTAAAGAAGAATTAAATACTAAGATTCTTAATGAATTCAGAGAGATTTTGAAAAATGAAGGATCGTTTTCCAACGATTTCGATTCATTAAGACATATTGGAATTGTATACTCTCCCGACGAAAGATTGAGAATAATCACCTGGAACTTACCATATAACGATGGCACACACAAATATTTTGGATTTATTCAGTATAAGAAATCAAAAAAAAAGCTGTTAACTTTTGAATTAAATGATCAATCGGATAAAATTAAAAAACCTGAATCTTCAATTCTCAATAATACAAATTGGTATGGAGCTTTGTACTATAAGATTATCGAAAATAAATATAAAGGAGAAACTTACTATACTCTTTTGGGAGCCGATTTAAATGATATGTTTACACATAAAAAAATTATTGAAATTTTACATTTTGAAAAAGATGATATTCCAATCTTCGGAAAAGCAGTTTTTAAGAATCAGAAATCTACAATTACAAGAGTTATCTTTGAGTTTCGTTCTCAGTCTACAATGGTAGTAACTTACGATGAAGATATGCAAATGATAGTATATGATCATTTATCTCCATCGAGACCAAGCTTGCAAGGTAGGTTTGAATTTTACGGTCCTGATTTTTCTTACGATGGATTTAAATTTGAGCGTGGAATTTGGAATAATTATCAGGAAATTGACGTAAGGAATTATAATCTTAATTGATAATATCATAAAAAAGTGTAATTATTTGATTTGTTGTGAATTTAGCCTTAAATTTAAATGAATCGAAAAATGCCTCTGATGTTTAAGAAAAAATTCAAACAAGAAACACATGTTTTTTTTATTGATAATGATGATTCATACATTAGAGATGTATTAGCAAATTTTGAAGAAGTAAACGAACATAACATCAAAATATATTCGCGTAGTAGGGAGTTTTTTGAAGATTTTGAAAAGCTTGAAGTAAACAAAAGAAAAATATACATCATATTTTTGGCAACAACTCTCGAAACTGATGAAGACAATAACGACGTTAATGTAATTGATGTTCTTAAAAGGATAAAAGAGATAAATTCACAATCAGAAGTGATTTTATATTCCGAAGATGATAATATAAATATCGTCTCATCTGCATTTCATTATGGTGCTTATACTTTTGTAAAGAAAAATGAGAATATTATTTTGCGTATTGAAAATAATATCAAAGGTATTATTAGTCAGAAAATGTTTCTTCTTAAAAAGTCATCTAGTAGGAAAATAACAATAATATTCTTAGCCTTTTTAATTCTTTCATCAGTAAGTATATTGATTTTATATTTTATATTTCCGCACATGTTTATTTTTTAATCCTTACTGAAAATTTTACAGTTGTTTTGTTTGATATTTGTTCAATTGTGTCTAATTGGCAGTATTTTTTTATTGGCATATATATTGACAATAAGCAAATGTAAATTTGATGTTCAACATAAAATAATATAAAATGCAAAAAGGTAAAATAGGCGTAACAACTGAAAACATCTTTCCGATTATTAAAAAATTCTTGTATTCGGATCATGAGATTTTCTTACGCGAATTAGTTTCTAATGCAACCGATGCTTCTCAAAAATTGAAGAAGTTATCGTCAATGGGAGAGTTTAAAGGTGAGCTTGGTGATTTGAAAGTTAAAGTTACATTGGACGAGAAGAAAAAAACGCTAACAATTAGTGATAGGGGTATTGGAATGGATTCTGAAGAGATTGATAAGTATATCAATCAGATCGCATTTTCGAGTGCCGAAGAATTCATTAACAAATTTAAAGATCAGACTGCCATAATAGGTAAATTTGGTTTAGGGTTTTATTCTGCTTTTATGGTATCTGAGAAAGTAGAGATTATTACAAAATCATATAAAGATGATTCAAAAGCCTTAAAGTGGTCGTGCGACGGAAGCCCCGAATATAATATCGAAGAAGTAGAGAAAGAAGACAGAGGTACCGATATTGTTTTATATATCGATGAAGAATCGAAGGAGTTTGCCGAAACTAAGCGCGTAGACGAACTGTTAAATAAGTATTGTAGATTCTTGCCTTTCGAAGTTAGTTTTGGTAAACAAAAGGAATGGAAAGATGATAAGGAAATTGAGACAGATAAGGATAATATAATTAATGATACAAATCCAATTTGGACAAGAACTCCAAGTGAACTTAAGGATGAAGATTACAATGAGTTTTATACTAAATTATATCCTTTTACCGACGAGCCTTTATTTCATATTCATTTAAATGTAGATTATCCGTTTAATTTAACTGGTGTTCTATATTTTCCAAAACTGAAGAAGAATATTGAAGTACAAAAGAATAAGATTCAGTTGTATGCAAATCAGGTTTTTGTAACCGATTCGGTTGAAGGTATTGTGCCTGAGTTTTTAACTCTATTACATGGAGTTATAGATTCTCCTGATATTCCATTGAATGTTTCAAGAAGTTATTTACAGAGCGATAGTAATGTTAAGAAAATTTCAAACCACATTACAAAGAAAGTTGCTGATCGTTTAGATGATATCTTTAAGAGTGATCGTGAACAATTTGAACAGAAATGGGATGATCTTAAAGTATTTATAGAGTATGGAATGCTTACCGAAGAGAAATTCTATGAAAAAGCTCAAAAATTCTTCTTGTTTAAGAATACTGATGGAAAGTATTTTACAATGGAAGAATATGAAAAATTAATTAAAGAGAACCAAACAGATAAAGATAAGAATCTAGTTTATTTATATACTACCGATTCAGAAAAGCAGTATACTTTTATCGAAAATGCAAAGGTAAAGGGTTACGATGTATTAATTATGGATGGTCAGTTAGATGCTCACTTTATTAATCATATCGAACAAAAGTTTTCAGGTTCTAAATTCTTAAGAGTAGATTCTGATATAGTAGATAAATTGATTCGTAAGGATGATTTTGAAGAATCGAAGCTATCTGAAGAAGAAAAAAATCAGTTAACTCATGTTTTCGAAAGTCAATTGCCTAGTTCAGGAAACTTCTCAGTTACATTCGAAAATTTAACCGAAAATGATGATCCTATTATTGTTACGCAATCAGAATTCATGCGAAGAATGAAAGATATGGCTGCTATGGGTGGCGGTGGCGGAATGAATTTTTACGGAGAAATGCCCGACACGTACAATCTTGTAATTAATTCGAATCACCGTTTAGTTGAGAAAGTTCTTGAACAAAAAGATAAAAAAGTTGGTACGAAAGTGACCAAAATTACTGAAGAACTTAATCCATACATGGAAGAGAAAGCTAAATTAGAAAAAGCCAAAGAAGGTAAAAAGGACGAAGAAATACCTCAGGCTGATAAAGATAACTTGATCGATATTGAGAAAAAAGTATCAGAGCTTAATGATAGCAAAAAGGATATCCTTTCGAAATACGGAAAAGAAAACAAATATGTAAAACAACTTATTGATTTAGCACTGCTAGCAAATAATATGTTAAAAGGAGAAGATTTAACAAAATTTGTAAAACGTAGCGTTGATTTAATTAAATAATTAGATAATTTGATTTAGAAAAGCCTATCATTTCGTTGATAGGCTTTTTTTATAATTTATTTTTGTATTTTAGTATGAATTAAAATGCAGTATAAAAGTAACATATCGCGCTTAGTAATTGGAATAGCATTCTTTTGTATTCCTATTTTACTGCATGCACAAAATATGTCTACAACTCCTACAGTGGGTATTAGGGGAGGACTTCTTATGTCTACTGTAACAGGAGATGATGCAATAGATCAGTTTGCGAAAAAAATGGGCTTGCAATTTGGATTAACGGGAGCATATTATGTTCATCCTATACTTTCAGTTCGTGCTGAATTAAATTACGAAATGAAGGGTGGAAAGTTTGATATGCAGGAAATGGATATGAATCTGAATTATATTTCGCTTCCGGTGTATTTAAAATTTAATGTTACACGCGATCCTGAGATTTACATTTATGCTGGAGCTTATGCTTCGTATTTAATTTCTGCTAAAACAAAGGGAACCTACGAAATAAGTTTAGGAGCCGATTATACTTCTGATGAAATAAACGAAGATATTCTGCCAAATTTGAATCAATTTGATGTTGGAGCAATAGCAGGTTTAGGAGTTCAAGGTCGACTTAATCGTTGGATGGATATCTTCCTAGATATAAGATATACACAAGGTTTCCTTAGTTTAGATAATGGTACTGCTGAAAAAAGATATAATTTTAATCATGATTATTTCTGGCCAGAACAAGATGTAGGTAAACCAAAGAATAAAGCATTTATGTTTACAACCGGGTTTATTTATTATTTCGATCCACGATAAATGTAATAATTCTTTCTTAAACAATTGTTGAAGTAATTGTTTTTTACTAGAATAAGTTTAGAATTTCAGAAATAGATTCTACCGTATTATATTCTTTATCTTTAAGTTCCGATGAAGAAACATACTCATGTTCCCAAGTAGTATGAAACGGGATGTGAATTGCTTTGCAACCCAAATTTATAACTGGAACAATATCCGATTTTAAAGAGTTTCCTATCATTATAAATTGTTCAGGTTGAATATCAAGATGGTTTATAAGCTTTTTGTAATCCGATTCTTTCTTGTCGCTCATAACCTCAATATGATGAAAATATTTTTCAAGTCCCGATTTTGTTAATTTTCTTTCTTGATCTAATAAATCACCTTTAGTAGCAACAATAAGTTTTAAACTTTTGTTGGACAGTTGTTCAAGAGTACTTTTAACGTGGTGTAACAGTGTAATATCTTTATTCAAAAGTTCTTTTCCTAAATTTATTATGGCCTCAATTATTTCAGGTTTAACTTCTTTATTACTTATTTTTATTGCTGTTTCTATTAATGATAAAATAAAACCTTTAACACCATAACCATAAATAGGTATGTTTCCAATTTCAATTTCTAGTAGTTTCTTTGAGATTTCTTCTACAGGAAGATAGTCCTTCAATAACTCGCAGAATTCATGTTCTATATCTCTAAAATAAGGCTCGTTAACCCACAAGGTATCATCAGCATCAAATCCAACAACTTTAATATCTCGGTACATTTATGAATCTTGATTTCTAGTTAATACATTTGCTTGAGTTCTTTTTTTAGAACTTCTAAAGCAATATTTATTGGAGATTTCTCAAGAAGCATTAAATCTTCCAGAATAGCTTTTCCTAATTCGTAAGCAGGAGCATCGGGTTTAATTCTTTTTGCTGTTGAATTAACCAACTTAACAATATTTGTACGAGTATTTTTAATAATTTCCCAAGTCTGATGACTTATATATACTTGTTGTGAAACATTATGATCAAACTCAATTCTAATTGTATTTAACAGTTCGGTATGTAATTGCTTCGCTTTTATACTAGGTTTGCTTAATCTCATAATAAGGGCTTCGGGAGAAATCCTTTCGAGTAATAAAGTTAGCCGTTCGTAAGCTTGTAATCTAACGGGAGTAATCATTTCTTGATTTTTTAAAACAATTTCGTAGTTTCTACGATTTTGATCATTTTTAATCATTTGTTTAATGATTATCCAAGCTGTAATAAATACAATTATTGCCGGTAAGGTATATTTTAATATTTCTAATATTTCGTTCATAATTAGTGCTTTAATTTAATTGTTAGCAAATTGATACTTGTTGCTTTACAACACAAATTAATACCTGTATTTATTTTATCTTTGCAAGATAGTTAAATAAAGTTGAGAAAATTAAATAAGTATAAATCAAATTTAATAAAAATCTTTAGAATGATTTTATACTTTTTCGAATCACTTATTAATAATTAGTTTTATGAAAGACGTTTCATTAAGAGTTGCAAGTTTAGCAATTTCGCAGACATTAGCTATGAGTCAAAAGAGTAGAGACTTACAAGCGCAAGGTAAAGATGTAATAAATTTAAGTGTTGGCGAACCGGATTTTAATACTCCGGATCATATAAAAGAAGCTGCTATTAAGGCAATTAACGACAATTTTAGTCATTATAGTCCGGTACCAGGTTACCCTGCACTTATAGAAGCAATTTCCAATAAGCTTAAAAGAGATAACAATCTAAATTATGGAAAAGACCAAATTGTTGTTTCGTGCGGAGCAAAGCACTCTTTAGCTAATATTATATTGTCTCTGGTAAATAAAGGCGATGAGGTTATTGTACCTGCACCATATTGGGTAAGCTATGTAGAGTTGGTAAAATTAGCAGAAGGAGAGAATGTTGTTATTCAAACTACTATTAATAACGATTTTAAAATAACTCCTGATCAATTAAAAAATGCAATAACTGCGAAAACGAAAGTGTTGTTTTTGTGTTCTCCATCAAATCCTACAGGGAGCTTGTATTCAAAAGATGAATTAAAAGCTATTGCAGAAGTTATAGCAAATGCCGATCATGATATTTATATTATTTCAGATGAGATTTATGAGCATATAAATTTTGAAGGAGATCACGAAAGTATCGCTCAGTTTGATTTTATAAAAGATAAAGTTATAGTAGTAAACGGAGTGTCAAAAGGATATGCAATGACAGGATGGAGAATTGGTTTTATTGCAGCTCCGGTCTGGATTGCAAAAGCGTGTAATAAAATTCAAGGACAAGTTACGTCAGGAGTATCTTCTATTTCGCAAATGGCATCGGTTGCTGCATTTAATACCGAAAGTAATTGTATTAAAGATATGGTTGCTGCTTTTAAGCGAAGACGCGACTTGGTTGTAGAGCTAATGAAAGACATTGACGGATTAAAGAATAATGTACCGAAAGGTGCTTTTTATTTATTTCCTGAAGCAAGCTCTTATTTTGGAAAATCGGATGGTGAAACAATTATTAATAACTCAGAAGATTTGTGTATGTATATTTTAGAAAAGGCCATGGTTGCAACAGTACCTGGAAGTGCTTTTGGATCGCCCGATTATATTCGTTTTTCGTATGCTACTTCTGACGAAAGATTGGTTGAAGCATTGCAAAGAATGAAAACGGTTTTAGATAAACTAAACTAATTCAGATAAAAAAAATCCGGCATTAGCCGGATTTTTTTATTCAAGATATTTACAAACAGTTGCGTAAAGTTCTTTTATATTTATTGGTTTCGATATGTAATCATCGCAACCAGCTTTAAAACTTTTTTCTTTTTCCGACGACATTGTGAAAGCGGTTTGAACTACAATTGGCAATTCGTTTCTGAACATTTTTATTTGAGAAGTAGCTTCTATTCCATCCATTACGGGCATTCTAATATCCATTAAAACAATATCAATGCCTGGGTCCGATTTAACCATATTAACAGCTTCTTTTCCATTTTCGGCATGAATAATTTGAGCGTGAGTCCGTTCTAAGGCTTTCTGTAAAAGTAAGAAATTGGCATCGTCATCTTCGGCAACTAAAATGGTTTTTCCTTCCCAATTATAACTGTCATCTGATCTATTATTTACTTTTTTAAACGAAATTTTGAATCCAATAACAAGAATATCATCAAGTTGTTTACGCTCACCTTTCCAGTCGTCAAAGGTCTTTTCAATAATCTGCCTTTGTTCTAATAATGGTTTATCAGCAATTTCTAATAGAAGTTGCTTAAAGTTTGCCGATAAAAATTTCCGTCCATATTCGCCACCAAACTGATCAACATAACCATCAGAGAAAATATAAAATAAGTCGTCTTCCTTAATGTTTATATAATGATTTACAAACGATTCTTTTGCTCTACGATGAATTCCGATTGGCATTTTACACCCTTTTTCATGTGTTAATTCACCATTTCGAATCAAGTAGAGTGGATTATTCGCACCAGCAAATTCAAGTGTTTTGTTTTTGTGATCAACAATGCAAAGTGCAACATCCATTCCATCGCGACTTTCGCCCGATGAACCGGTTTGTCTTAACGAACTAATAATATGAATGCGTAATTCATTTAGTATTTCGTTAGCATGAATGTTGGGGTCTTTATTTATTATTTCGTTTAAGAACGTAATTCCAAGCATACTCATAAGCGCACCAGGAACTCCATGACCAGTGCAATCTGCGGCAGCAATAAATATTTTCTCATCAACTTGTTTTATCCAGTAAAAGTCGCCACTTACAATATCTCTTGGTTTATAAAAAATAAAATGATCCGATAATAAGTGTTGAATAAATCTATTAGGCGGAAGTACTGCAGATTGTATTCTTTTTGCATAAAGAATACTGTCCTCTATTTTTTTATTTTGTGTTCGAACTAAATCGTGCTGTTTTTTTATTTTGTGTTTTTGCTCAGCAATCTTATCTCCCTGTTTCATTATGAAATTCAGGTCGGTTTCCATAAGTTCCTTTTGCTTAGCAATCTCATCTTTCTCAATAGCTAATTTATCACGCTCTTTTTCAATTTTTGCTCTTTGGTTTGTAATTACATCTCCTTGTTTGATATAAAAATTAGCATCTTGCTCTGCTTCTACTACTTTCTTAGCCTGGATTTCAAGTTCCTTTGTTAACTCAATCTCCTTGCTTTTTATTTTAGTAATATCATGTGCTAAAAGTACATATCCTAATATCTCATTCTTCTCAGATTTTAATTCAGATATGCGTGCACTAAAGTAAAATAGATCAAGGTTCTTTTTTACAGCAAATTCAAATTGCTGATTTATTGATGTTTCTTTCAACTTGATAAGGTGTTTTTCAAGTTTTCTTTCAAAGTCATCGCTAATATTACATTCCTTAAAATGTTTATTAAGTATTGATTTTGGATCTAGATCAATAGTGTGATGATCGTTAGGGAAACGAGCTTCAATATAGTATCCATCAGAATTTAATACAAATATAAAATCAGAAAGAGATGAAATTGTTAAGAAAATATCTCTTTGGCTAAGTTCAGATTTTAACTTATTTAAATCAGCTTTATTTTTTTGATCAGGCATGTATTAGATTTAATTAAATAAACGATTTACTAAATTTATAACATAGGTGACATCAATAGGTTTTTCAATAAAATCGTATGCTCCTGAATTAATTGCTTGTTGTTTTAATTCATTATCGTTCCTTGCTGTTATAAACACTACAGGAATACTTTTTGTTTCATTGTTTTTTTGTAATTCCTTAAAAACAGTGAATCCATCAATCTCGGGCATCATTATATCTAACAGTATTAGATCAGGCTTATTTACATTTACCAGATCTAAAGCTTCTTGTCCGTTATAAGCAATGTCCGATTCAATACCTTCTCCATGCAAAATACTTTCTAGAAGGACATTGTTTGTATTTGAATCATCAACAATTAAAACATTTTTATTCATAGGGAATTTTGATTCGTATTATTTCTGACTATTAATATAGTCCATTAATTTCTTTTTACTACTATTAAAACCAAAAGCTTTACTAACAATAGTGTAATAATTTGATTGATCTTTAGTAAACTTATAGGCATGAATTGCAATTTCTAAACGAGAGTTTTCGTAATTGAATAAGCTTACTATAGCATTTATTTGTTGAGAACTAAAACAGTTGTTTTGTTGTATTAGATGTTTTGCGGTATTTACTTTAGAAGAGTTAAAGTTCTCGATTTTAATTACTTGTGTTATTTGATTAAACTTTTCGGAACTTACCATACACAAATTATTGTCGGTTGCACTTTCATTTCCCATGAAAATTGTAAACTGAGTTATTACTCTGGGAGTCGAAAATACTTGTTTTATTTCTTTATAATTTTCGATATCTGAAACAACATTGTATGCTTCTTTAGCAAAACTTAATCGGTAGCTCTCTGATTTTAATAAAGATGCAAGTTTCATTAATTGAGAAGTGGAGAAACATTTGTTATTTACAACAGATGTAGCATGTGTATATCTTCCTTGATCGCTTTTAATACTGAAAATTTCCTTTGCTATTTTTAGAAACTCCTTATGTTGAACTACTTCGTGGCAGTTTTTATCACCTTTGTAATTCTTGTAATTAGGATAATTATAGTTTGGGAAGTTAATACTGGCTGACGGTTCAAGAGAAGTGTCGGTATCTTTTATGTGAGTTTTTAACGATAATATGTAATCATGCAATCTAAATACTACGGAGTAATAAATAAAAGCATCATAAACATCATAAAAGTTCTCCTTGTCTGTAGTGTTTCTAAAGGCTCTTTTTGCGAATTCAAGTCTGGTATAATCATTTTCAAATAACGAAGCCATTTCTTTTACTTGTGTACTTGAAAAACAGTATTTATTTACAATTTGTTTTGCAATAAACAATCTTTTTTGATCGTTTGTTTGATTTTTTACTTGCTTGTATTTTACTTTAAATTGTTGATCATTAGTAGGTTCCAGATATTTCTTGCTTTGGGAGTAAATTGTTCCCGTTATGCTTAGAAGTAAAACTAGAGTAAATATTTTTTTCATAGTTAACTTTGTAATTTAAACGACAAAAGTGATTATATAAAAATGGTATGGAAAAAATCCATACGTGTATAATTAATTTTTTAACTGATATTTAAATTTAATAAAGGAAAGCTGCTAACTACTATAATTCTTCGTATTCTATATATTTAAATGGAATACCAATAATGGACTCGAAATATTGACCAGACTCAAGCACATCAAGGTCACCTTCTTCGTAAAACCAGTTAACAAGTATATTTTTGTTATTATTATTTGGGTTGTTTTCTAGTAAGCGTAACATTTCTAATATAAACTTCGAAGAACTGGTATTAAAATACTCTAGTTTAATGTCAACGCGAATTTCGTTTGCAGTAAAATCGCCAGTCCATTCAAGTATTGGTTTAAAAAACTTAGCAGCATCTTCAGGTATTGAACGTCCTTCAATTTTAAGAACACCATTCGTACTTAAAGCCACGGAAGGAGTTTTTTCAGTTTCCTTTATAATTAAATCTTTCATATTCAAATATCCTAATCTAAAATATTAACCCAATTTATATAATTTCATCCAAATGTGAAAATCAAATACTAATTTACAACATATTTATAATATATTGCAAATTAGTTGACCGAATGTTAAAAATAATACATAAAATTGATTTTCTGTCGAGAATAAAAACAAAATTAAATATAATTTTGTTCTGTGAATCTAATATGTTTATAAATATTTATAAAAATGAATAAATCTTTAGTTGTTAAATCTACAATAATAATTTTTGTTTTAGCCATAATTATTTCTTTATTATTTGCTGCAAATTTTTATACAAAGGTTTATCGTTCGAATAGTTTACAGGAAAGTTATTTATTTATTCCAACAGGATCTGATTTTAATAATGTTATACAAATAATAGAGAAAGGAGAATTAGTAAAGAATATTGATTCTTTTGTTTGGCTTGCCAAGAAGAAGAATTATCAAAATCATGTTTATGCCGGTCGGTACAAGATTGATAGTAACATGAATAACAATGATATTATTAATAAGTTGCGTTCGGGTCATCAAG